>Ga0213881_10000054_pt1 | contig 99778 bp, 109 predicted proteins | sample BarmaccoBMER_R08_FD_160104 | JGI IMG/M metagenome (GOLD analysis project Ga0213881, IMG submission 160104) | Barbacenia macrantha exposed rock microbial communities from rupestrian grasslands, the National Park of Serra do Cipo, Brazil - ER_R08 ...
CGGACCTCCTCCGGGCCAGCCAGCAGCCCGTTCGTGTCGTGCAGGAACGTCAGGTCGCCGAGGAAGGCATAGCCCGGCCCGCTGTGCGCCAACGCCGCCCCGGTTGCGGTGGCGATCGTGCCATCGATGCCGGCGACGCCCCGGTTGGCCAGCACGCTCAGGTCACGCCGCGGCCGAGCGGCCAGCGAGACATCCCGGATCGGATTGGACGAGCCGAGTACCAGCAGCGCGCCAGCTGGCAGCGCGGCGACCAGCTGGCGCGCCACCTCCAGGCCGGTGGCGCGGGGATGACCCTGCACGGTAGCGCGCACGGCGGCCTCGGCCCGCGCGTCGAGCTGCTGCCAGTGGGGCAGCCAGTCCGGATCAGGGGAACCGACGCAGCGCAGCGCGGTACCCACCGCGACGGCGGTGCCCGCCACGTCGGTCCACTCGGGGCGGTCGGTGAGGACGGTGAGGGCCACCGTGGGGTCGGCGAGCAGCCGCTGCACCGGCCGATGGAGGGTGGGGCGGCCCAGCACCAGCACCTGGTCGGGTCGCAGGTGTTCGAGCACGGGAGAGCCGAGCAACCATGGCCCGGCCGCCAGCCCGTCCGGCCAGTCGGGCGCGGTGGGTTCGGCGACCAGCGGCAACCCCGGTGGGGCCGGTGGCGCGCCGTGCCCGGCGACCACCAGGGTGCGCCGCCCCAGGTCCAGCTCCACCTCGGCCTGCACCGGTGCCGCGACGGGCACCGCCGTCCAGGGCCGCCCACCCGGCCGCCCCGCCAGTGTCCTCTTCAGGGCCCTGCTCAGGGCACTGTTCAGGACGGCGTCAGGCACCAGCGGCTCGCGCAACGGCACGTTGAGATGCACCGGGCCCGGCCCGCCGCCCAGCGCGCCGCGGGCGGCCGCGACCGCGCGATCCACGGTAGAGCGCCAGTGCGCCTGCTGCTCCCCATGCTCCTGATGGTCGCCGTCCGAGGACACCGCCAGAGACGGTGCCGCGCGCACCGCAGCGCCGAAGAGCCCGGTTTGGCACACGGTCTGGTTGGCCCCGGTGCCGACTAGCTCGAGCGGCCGGTCGGCGGTGAGCGCCAGCAGCGGGACCCCGGCGTGGTGCGCCTCCAGCACCGCCGGGTGCAGGTTCGCCGCCGCCGTGCCTGAGGTGCACACCACCGGCACCGGCAGGCCCGAACGCAGCGCCAGGCCCAGCGCCAGAAACGCCGCGGAGCGCTCGTCGATCCGGACGTGCAGGACCAGCCGGCCGGTCTGCTCGGCGGCGTGCAGTGCAAAGGACAGCGGCGCGTTGCGCGAGCCCGGGCAGAGCACGGCATGGCGCACCCCGCAGCGCACCAGTTCGTCGATCAGCACCGTGGCCAGTGCAGTGGACGGGTTCACGAGTGCTCAGCATGCCGGAAGTCCGTATCCTGCGGCCGTGACCGTCTCTGAGCTGTTTGATCCCGCCGTGTGGCGGGCCATCGAGGGCTTCGACCTCGCCGACATCACCTATCACCGGGCGGTGGCGCACGGCACCGTCCGGATCGCCTTCAACCGGCCGGAAGTCCGCAACGCCTTCCGCCCGGCGACGGTGGACGAGCTGTACCAGGCCCTGGACCACGCCCGGATGACCCCGGACGTGGGGTGCGTGCTGCTGACCGGGAACGGGCCCTCGCCGCGGGATGGCGGGTGGGCCTTCTGCTCGGGTGGGGACCAGCGGATCCGGGGACGGTCGGGCTACCAGTACGCCAGCGGCGAGACGGCGGACACCGTGGACCCGGCGCGCACCGGGCGGTTGCACATCCTGGAGTGCCAGCGGCTGATCAGGTTCATGCCCAAGGTGGTGATCGCGGTGGTGCCGGGTTGGGCGGCCGGCGGCGGGCACTCCCTGCACGTGGTCTGCGACCTGACCCTGGCCTCGGCCGAGCACGCCCGGTTCAAGCAGACCGACGCCGACGTGGGTTCCTTCGACGGCGGGTTCGGCTCGGCCTACCTCGCCCGCCAGGTCGGACAGAAGCGCGCCCGGGAAATCTTCTGTCTGGGGCGGGAGTACAGCGCGGCCGAGGCCTACCGGATGGGCATGGTCAACGCGGTGGTGGCGCACACAGAACTGGAAACCACCGCGCTAGAGTGGGCCCGCGAAGTCAACGCCAAGTCCCCCACCGCCCAGCGGATGCTCAAATACGCGTTCAACCTGATCGACGACGGGCTGATCGGTCAGCAACTCTTCGCCGGTGAGTCAACCCGGCTGGCCTACATGACCGACGAGGCCGTGGAGGGCCGTGACGCCTTCCTGGAAAAGCGAGCCCCCAACTGGTCGCCTTTCCCCTGGTATTACTGACCCCGGCTGAGATCCAGTTGGTCATCATTTCCCGGAGACCTTGACACACCCGATGCGCCCATAAAGCGGCAGGCCGTCACCAGGAGGAACGGAGGTGTCCGGCGTTCTTGGGTCCACGGCCGCGCGGTCACCAGGTCCGGCCTGGCCACCCCGATCGCGTCTTCCACCGTCGGGGCGTATTCATGCACGTCTCGGAAGCCGGCCCCGATGAGGAGTTCATGGTAGGTCGCCGCAGGCCAGTAGGTGTCCACGATCCGCACCCAGGACCCGTCGTTTCGGCGTACCTGGACCGGTATGGGCTGCCCGGCTCGGTAGCGGGCGCCTGGCGTGCCGCGCCGGAAGCCCTCGAACAGCAGCCCGTCCGCATGATCTGGATGCGGACCCAAGATGGTGAACCGGCCACCCGACCGTAGCACGCGCCCGACCTCTGTCACCAACACCTGAAGACGCTCGGGATCCTCGATGCAGTTGAACACGAAGCAGGCCATTGCCGCATCGACAGAACCGTCGCGCAGAAACGGTACCCGGCCATCGACGCTGGAGTGGTAGCTGACCGATGGGTCCGCATGGTGTTTGGCGGCTAGCGCCAGCATGTGCGGTGACGAGTCAACACCGATTACCTGCGCCCCGTACCGTCGTGCGACCCAGCAGCTGAACATTCCTGTCCCGCAGCCGAGATCGAGCACTCGGCTGCCCTGTCGTGGAGCCAGACCAAGTGCCCTGGGCACAAACGGGTAACCCAACATCCAGCTCGCGGCATTGTCCCACGAATGGTAGTCCTCGGCAGTGCTCGGCTCCAGGTATGAGGTCAGCCCACTGGCTGAGCTTTCGACAGGAACGCACATGCAGAGCCCCCAACAGCGACGGACAGCAAGGGAACTTCTCCTCGACTCTACCACAGCCGGAATGAAATAAGTTCTTCACTTGGAGACATTATCGAGCCTGCGACCTGCGACAATGCCGACTTCGGTGGCTTCGTTGCCCGATCGGCCGTGAGCGTTCGACGATCTCGTGCGGGATCGCTCGGCTCCCCCAGCGTTGATCAGATTGAGGTGTCCCGGGGCTGCCTCCGCCCGAGGTCCGCGAGCGACTGCGCCTGCCAGAGGATGCTCCCGTGGTCGTCCGGTCCCGCCGTTACAAGGCGCAACCGCCAACGCCTCCCGCGACAACCGCAAGGCGATCCCCGTCACCGGGGCTTGCGTCATCATCCTCGACGAGACCGCCGCGACTGCACTGTTCGACGTTCTCGGAAAATGGTTGGGGCGGACGTGTCTCTGACTTTGGTGTTCCGCGGAACAGTGGATCAACCTGTCCCGGTTCGACTACACCTAGCTTGCGTGGAAGGACGGCCCCTCACACCGTTCGATGCGCGAGGAACACCAGTTCTCGCCCGGGCCGGTCCGGCGCCCCACGGACCTCGTCCACGGCGAACCCGTGGGCCAGCAGCGCCGCTTCGACTTCGTCGCGCTCGCGGAAACGCAGTGTCGAGTCCGACGTGAGCCTCGCGCCGTCTGCGGCGAAGACCCAGGTCCACCGTAAACTGACCAGTGGCCCGCGTAGGCCGGTCAGCTCGACCCAGCTCTCGACCGTGCCGACCCCGTCAATCTCGCTAACCTGATACGACGTCTCGCGATTCCACTCCTGCCATGCGCGGAAGGCTGGGTCTCGGGTCTCGAACACGAAATGGCCCCCCGGGCCAAGCACAGCCCGCACACCACCCAGCGTGGCCTCCCACTCGGCCGGGTCGATGATTGCCTGGGCAACGTTGAGAGTCATGGTGACGAGGTCGGCGCTCATGGCGGGAAGCGCGGTCGCGTCGCCGTGGATCCAGGTCACTCGGTGCGCGCCGGGCTTGGCTCGCGCCACGGCCAACATGCCAGCCGCCGGATCGACCCCGGTCACCGCCAGACCACGGTTGGCGAGCAGCAGGGCGAACGTGCCGGTCCCGCAGCCCAGATCCAGCACGTGGCGAGCGCCGAGCTCGTCAGCGATCGCGGCGTAGACGTCCAGGTCGCTGCGGTCGGAGCGAAGCGCGTCGTAGATCGCGACCAGTCGCGGATGCTCAAAGATCGCATCGCCCACCAGCCGAGACTAGGACAGTCCCGCGCCACCGTCCCGGGCACCCAGCAGCGCGGGGGCGCACCGGGTACGGTGCTGATCGGTTAAGCACTGTCGGGGAGGACATGGGGACTGCATGCGCTCTGGACATCCCGAACTCGACAGCAGAGCTGTCGGAGAGCGATGCGACGACACTGATGCCGCACTCGGGACACGGGGAGCGGTCGCGCGGTGCGGGTGATCCACCTCGACGGGTCCGTGGAGGCGGTCTGGGAGCTGGATGCCGCGCTGCACAGCATGTTGGCCGGCGGCGAGGCAGTGGCCCCGGTGGGGCCGGGGCAGCCGATCCCGCCTCGGGACCCGGGTCCCGAGGCGGCCGTGCTGGGCACCTCAGGCTCCACCGGACAACCCAAGTGGGTGCAGCTCGGTTCCGCCGCGCTGAGTTCCGCCGCGGCGGCCACCCACGCTCGGCTCGGCGGTGCCGGACGGTGGCTGCTAGCGTTGCCCACTCACCACGTCGCCGGGCTGGCGGTGCTGGTCCGAGCGGTGCTGGCCGGCATCGCGCCCGTGGTGTTCAACCTGCGCGGCGGATTCGACCCGGTCGCCTTCGGCACCCTCGCTCAGCGACTAGCAAAGCAGGCCGAGCGGTGCTACACGGCGCTGGTGCCCACCCAGCTGGCCCGGCTGCTGGACACCGATCCGCACCCCCTCGCCCGATTCGACGCGGTATTGCTGGGCGGTGCCGCCGCCCCGGAGAAGCTGCTGCGACGGGCCCGGAGAGCGGGAGTGCACGTGGTGAGCACCTACGGCATGACCGAGACCGCAGGCGGCTGCGTCTACGACGGGTGGCCGCTGGACGGGGTCCAGGTCCGGGTGAACGGCACCGAAGCCGAGGCCGGAAGCGTCGAGCTGGCCGGCCCGATGCTGGCCACCGGCTACCTCGACGCTCCCCAGCAGACCGCGGTGGCCTTCCGCGATGGCTGGTTCCGGACCTCCGATCTCGGACGGCTCGACGGGCAAGGCCGGCTTCAGGTGCTCGGGCGAGCGGATGACATGATCGTCACCGGTGGGCTCAACGTGGCCCCCGCCGAGGTGGAGGCGGTACTCAGCGGCCTGCCCGGGGTCGCCGCGGCCTGTGTGGTGGGCCTGCCCGACCCGGACTGGGGGCAGCGGATCACCGCTGTGGTGATACCCACTGATCCTGGGCGGCCGCCGGACCCCGGTGCGTTGCGGGTAGCCGCCCGCCGTCTGCTCACCGGGGCGCAGGTTCCCAAGGAGATCGTCCTGTTCGACGCGCTACCGCTGCGGGGCGTCGGTAAACCCGACCGCAGCGCCGTTCGGACCATGCTCGCCGCGCTAAATCCGCGGGATTCCTGACCGGCTGCGGAGACGCTCCGTACCTGTTCACCCACTCTGGGTATAGACGACGGCGCCCGTTGCGGGTTCGGTAGACACCAACCGCCTCACATACCCCATCAGTCCCAAATAACACGCCAGACACAGTGGAAACACTCCTTTCGGGCAGTCAGGAGCACCCCGTGACGCTGCCGGCTCGTCGCTACCGCCGGGTCCGCATCACCGCCCGGATCGCCACCCTGGCCGTCGTCGCGCTGCTCACCGAACTCGCTGGGGCTGACCTCCCAGCCCTTGCCCAAGGCCCAGGCAGTGCGCAAGGCAGAGTCTCTCCGCAAGGCAGAGTCTCTCCGCAAGGCAGAGTCTCTCCCCGGGCCAGCACCACCGCAGCCCCCACCACCTGGTTTGCCCCCCTGGTCCCCGACGGCAACAGCACGAACGTGCGGGGCGACGCTGGTGGGCTGCGTCTGGGCGCCAACCGTGCTGGGCCAGCAAGCATCAGATCCGGCCGGCCGGAAGGTATGTTGCTCACCGCGGTGCACCCGCTCGCCCAACCCAGCGTGGCGGTAACAGCGGAACTCGCGGCCGATCAGCCAGCCGGCTCGGCCGTCGCTGTCGACGTTCGCGGCCCGCGTGCCGACGGGTCGTGGACGGAGTGGACGACAACCAGCCCGAAAGCACTCGCAATACTGGGTGCTGCGGTGACAGGCGTGCAAGCCCGAATCGTGCTGCGCGCTGGCAAAGGTGGGGTGAGCCCCGTGGTGCGATCAGTGCGGCTGACCGCGCAGCCCGGCTCACAAGTGCTCGCGACCCACTCACGCAGACCTCCCAGCTACCGGGTGTTCGCCACCCGTGAAGGTCTGGTTGGAAACACCACAGCCAACGGTCACGTGATCCACGAGCGGGACCACTTCGTCGCGCTGCCCTCACGCCGCGGGCTGGCCCCCCGCGACTCAGGCGATTACACGGTGAAGGTCTGCGCGGACAATGGCCGATGCGAATGGGCGCCGGTGTGGGACGTCGGTCCGTGGAACACCACCGACGATTACTGGAATCCCTCCGACGTCCGCCAGTCTTGGCCCGACCTTCCGCAGGGCCGGCCCCAGGCAGAGGCCGCCTACCACGACGACTACCACGATGGCCAGGACCAGTTCGGCAGGAAGGTACGCAATCCAGCCGGAATCGACCTGGCGGACGGCACGTTCTGGGACGGCCTCCAGCTGCATGACAACAGCTGGGTCACCGTCACCTACCTGTGGACCGAGGGCGTGTGGCCCGCCATCGTGCAGATCCCGGCCCTGCCCGTGCACAGCGGCCCCGGCGAGCAGTACCCGATGGTGGGTCTAGCCGCGCAACGCGCCAAGCTGAGCGTGGAATGTACGGTTGCGGGCCAGCCCGTCACCGGCAACCAGGGCCGCACCAGCCGGTGGCTGCGGATCGGCCCGAAACAGTTCATCTCCGCCGCGCACGTCAGCCTCCAAGCAGTCCAGCAGGTGGTGCAACAGCATGTAATGCAGCAGCGTGTAATGCAACAGGGGCAGGCTGAGCGCTGCGCGACCCCGTAGGGTATGCCCGTGGCGAGCGCGGCCCAGTGGATAGCAGCGGCGCGGCCGCGCACCTTGCCCAACGCGATCGCGCCGGTGCTCGCTGGCTGGGGAGCTGCGGCCGCACTGGGCCCATCGCACTGGGCACCGTCGCACTGGGCGCGGGCGTTGCTCGCGCTGGTCGTGGCGCTGGCGCTGGTGATCGGAGTCAACTACGCCAACGACTACTCCGACGGCATCCGAGGGACCGACGCTCTCCGGGTGGGTCCGATGCGCCTGGTCGGATCCGGCGCCGCCGCACCCGGCGCGGTGCGCGCCGCCGCGCTGGCCAGCTTCGCGGTCGCTGCGGTGGCCGGACTCGTACTGATCATGCTAGCCGAACGGTGGTGGTTGCTGGCGCTGGGCGCAGCGTGCCTCGCCGGGGCGTGGTACTACACCGGCGGACCACACCCTTACGGCTACGCCGGGCTCGGCGAGCTGGCCGTGTTCGTCTTTTTCGGGCTGGCCGCAGTGCTCGGCACCCAGTACGTCGTCGGTGGGCGGGTCACCCTCACCGGTTGCCTCGTGGCCGTCGCGGTAGGAGCGATGTCGGCCGCGGTACTGGTGGCCAACAACCTGCGTGACCTTTCCACCGACTCCGCGACAGCCAAGCACACGCTCGCCGTTCGGCTCGGCGAGCACCGGACCCGAACGCTCTACACCGCGCTGGTGACCGTGCCCTTCGCGGTTACCCTCGGCTTGGCGATCACCCGGTGGGCCACGCTGGCCGGACTGATCGCTCTGGTTGGTGCGGTGCCCACCCTGCGCCGGGTCTGGGAGGGAGCGCGGGGAGCGGAGCTGGTTCCGGTACTGCGGGACACCGCGCTGACGCTGCTGATCTGGGCCAGCGCAACGGCCCTCGCGTTGGCCTGGTAAGCCCTCACCACCTATCCGCGGAGCTCGCGGCGCAGCCGGTCCCGCTCGGCCCGTCGGCGCGCCCCCACCATGGCCAGGCCAGCGTTCACCCGGGCCCGCAACGAGCCCAGCAGCACGATCGACAACGGCAACGCCACGACCACCGCGATCAGCAGCGACACCAGCAGCGGGACGCCAGCCAGGAGTAAGGGCAACGTCAGAAAGGCCACCAGGGCCAGCCGGGCCGCACTGTAGAGCGCCACGTCCCGGGCGAGTGTGGGAGGCCTCAGTGGGTTCTGCGGTGCCAGCACAACCACTGAGCCTAACCGCCTGGCGAGCACCACGTGTGGCCCGACTCGGCGAGCGGTTAGGCCAGACGGGTGGTGTGGGTGTAACGCTTCCAGGCGATGGGTAGCTCTTGACCAAGTGCTTACTTAATGGAGGCCGGTGATGGACACGATCGCCTGGATCGTGGTAGGGATCGCTGCAGTGGCGATCATCGTGCTGGCAGTTGTCGCCGCGAGCTGGCGACGCCGAGCCATGCTGCAGGAACGTTTCGGGCCCGAGTATGACCGCGAGGTGGCCCTCCGCGGCAGCGAGCGGGACGCGGCGCGCCACCTGAGCGACGTCGCTAATCGGCGCGACCAACTCGACATCCGCCGTCTGGAACCCATGGCTCGGGACCGCTACACCCGACGCTGGGCAGCCGTCCAGACCGAGTTCGTCGACCAGCCCGGGCTTGCACTGGATGAGGCGGACCGCCTGGTCACCGATGTGATGCGGGACCGCGGCTACCCGGTGGAGGAGTTCGGGGAACGGGCCGATCTCATTGCGGCCGACCACCCAGAGATCGTCAAGCATTACCGCGCCGCCCATGCGGCCCGGCGAGACCACCATGGCCACCCGGGCACGGTGGGCACCGAAGAGATGCGGCAGGCATTCGTGCACTACCGCGCCTTGTTCGATGAGCTCGTCCGCGGGTGAGCACGGCCGGTCAGTTACCTACGGAGGCAGGATGAACACCCCTCAAGAGCGCGGGGAGCCCGAACGAGAAGAAGGCCTGGGCAGTCGGGTCCGTCGCTTCGTCGACAGCGAGCTAAGCCGCGTCATGGATAAGGACCGCGCGACCGACACCCCCGCACATGATCGCCCGACCGACACCCCCGCACATGACTACGACGCCCCCGCACCCGTCCGGAGGGTGGAGGAGACCGGGCCTGAGCACGGGCCTGAGCAGTTGCCTCGCCACCCACCGGATGAGACCGCCGAACGGGTGGGACTGCTCAACGACCCGGCTGGCTTGCGCGCGCAGTGGCAACGAGTACAGGGTACTTTCGTCGACGATCCACGGCGCGCGGTCGAGGAGGCCAGTGTGCTGGTGAACCGGACACTGCAGGAGATCCACGAGAACGTCACACGCGGTCAGGTTAGCGACCCGACATCGACCGAGGAGCTGCGAGTGAGCTTCCAACGCTACCGCGAGTTCTTCCACCGGCTGTTGTCGGCATGACACGGAAGGAGAAGACAAATGGGTGCGGCGGACAAAGCCCAAAACAAGGTCGAAGAACTCAAGGGCAAGGGCAAGGAGGCGGCTGGGCAGGCGACCGAAGACGAAGAACTGCAGGCTGAGGGCAAGCTTGACCAGGCCAAGGCGAACCTCAAGCAGGCCGGCGAAAAAGTTAAGGACGCCTTCAAGTAACCTGGGTTGCTAGATGAAAGTTGGCCCCCGACCGCTCGGTCGGGGGCCAACTTCCGCTCAGCACGGGTCTGGCGTCTCTCAGCCCCTGCCCCTCGCCTGGTCGCCTGCCTTGCGCTCGGCCGGGGGGTTCTCGGCGGTGGCCGGATCAGGCTCTTCCCCGCCCGCCCCGAGGTTCGACTCTTCACCGAGTTCGTCTATGCGCTTCTTGAGCTCCTCTGCCGACGGCGCGTTCGTCCGGTCTTCAACCATGATCGCTCCTCAAACTGGGTAGGCGACAACTGTGTGAGGAGTACCCCTCGAGCATGCTCGTAAACTCAACTTGCCCTAGGCGACGTCGGGACCGGCCGCGCAGTCGCACGGCCAGCGCGCCGATTTGACACGGTTCATCCCATTACCCACGCTTTACCTCTCCAGAACCGTTCGAGTACCTGGCGCGCAACCTGTCACGATACTCCGGTAGGTCCTAACTGTGAGGTCGACGAGCTTGGGGAGGCCGCGATGTCCCAGCCACAACACACTGAACGTCTGCTCACGCCAGGGGAGGTAGCCGCACTGTTCCGGGTGGACCCCAAGACGGTCACCCGGTGGGCTTCCGCTGGGCGGATCGGCTCGATCAGGACCCCAGGAGGGCACCGACGGTTCCGCGAAACCGAGGTCCGCGCGCTGCTCGCCTCGCTCACCACGTCGGCGCCCCTCGATCGCTCGTCAGACCGCGCTGCTCGTAAGACCGCCGGATGACATCCGGGTGACGCTAGCTCGCCCGTTGCCCCGAAGGCTACTACGCTCGGTGGCGATGGGGAGGAGGTGCTGCCGTGCAGTATGTCATGGCGGCGATCGGCATGACGGCCCTCACCGCGCTGCTGTGGAGGATGTTACGCCCGCAGCGCCCGGCTGGGCGTCCAGTACGCGCACCGGATGACGACCCGGACTTCCTCGCCAGCTTGAACCGCAACCGGCAGCAGCGGGGTGATGAGGGCTGACGCGCATCCCTACCGGTGCGTCCAGCCGCGCGCCCGCGGAAAATCGTCGGCAACGGCCGCGGCAAGTTCCAGGGCGGCCAGCCGCGTGCTCGGACCGAGACGCTCGAGGTCGATTTCACCGCCCTCTTCAAGGTGCTCATCGAAGGGCATCCGGCAGACCGACCGACAGCGGGCCGCGAAGTGGGTGGCAACCCGCTCCAGGTCTACTTTGCCCGCGGTCGGCCGCACCGAGTTGATCACGGCGACCGACCGGGCGACCAACTCGCGGTATCCGTGTGCGTCCAGCCAGTCCAAGGTGGCCGAGGCCGAACGCGCGCCGTCGATCGAGCTGGACGAGACGACGACCAAGGAGTGCGCCAGATCGAGCACACCTCTCATCGCCGAGTGCATCAGCCCAGTCCCGCAGTCGGTGAGCACGATGTTGTAGAAGTGTTCCAGCAAGTTCACCGTGCGCCGGTAGTCGGCCTCGCTGAAGGCCTCGGAGACCGCCGGATCCTGCTCGCTGGCGAGGATCTCTAGCCGGCTGGGGCCCTGCGAGGTGTAGGACCGGATGTCGGAGTAGCGGTGGATCCGGCTGGCGTCACGGAGCAGATGGCGCACCGTGGCCGTGGTCTCCAGCGGGATCTTCTGGGACAGCGTGCCCCGGTCGGGATTGGCGTCCACCCCGATCACCCGGTCACCGCGCAGCGAGGCGAGCGTCGAGCCCAGCGTGGCCGTGACGGTGGTCTTGCCCACACCGCCCTTGAGGCTCAGCATCGCAATCTTGTAGCAGCCGTTCAGCGGCTGGTTGACCCGAGAGATCAGTTCCTGACGCTCCAGCTCAGCGGGGCTCTCCCCGACGTTGACCGCACCCCCCGAAGCGACGAACAGCGCTCGACGCCAGCCAGCGCGCGGGGAGGTGGGAGTCTGTCGAAGTAACTGCGCCGAGGACAGCTCGTGGCCCGGGTCCATCGGTGCTGCGGGCAACCGACTCGAGCCGGACGGGCCACTCATGGGCTCGTCGTGGTGTCCGATCACGTTCGCGTGCCTCCCCTGAACTTCGCTTCCCCCTGAACGCCGCGTCAGATCCCGGCGTAGGAATGTAACCCGGCGACGACGATGTTGACGAAGAACAAATTGAACAACATCATCCCAAAGCCGCCCACGTTGATCCACGCGGCCCGCGGACCGCGCCATCCGGCCGTCGCCCTGGCGTGGAGGTAACCCGCGTAGACCACCCAGGCGACCAGCGCGCACGTCTCCTTCGGGTCCCAACCCCAGTAGCGACCCCAGGCTGCCTCGGCCCAGATGGCGCCTGTGATGATCGCGAAGGTCCAGATGGGCAGGGCGAGGACCGCGGTGCGGTAAGCCAGCCGGTCCAGGCTCGTGCTTGCGGGCAGCCGGGCGGCGATCCGCGTGCTGCCCCCGGTGCCGAGGAGGTACAGCACGCTGGCCACCCCGGAGACCAGCAGGATGCCCGTTGCGGTGGCCGCCGCAGAGACATGGATCGTGATCCAGTACGAGCTCAGGGCCGGAATCAGCGGCGTGGCCTGCGCGTAGAGCACTGTACCGCCCAGGAACATCAACACCACGATGGGCAGCAGCACGAAGACGCCCAGCCGCCTCAACGGCGCAGGGCCCGCGGGAGAGGCGCTGCCCTCGGGGGCATTGCGCTGCCGGTACAGCACCACCAGCCAGCCAGCTACCGCAACGAAACAGACCGCCGAGGTGAACTCGTACATATTGGCCCAGGGCACCCGGCCGATCGCGGCTCCCCGCAGCGCCAGGGAGCTGGCGTGCACCAGCACAGCGAGTCCGGTGAGCGCTACCGCGGACCGACCGATCCGCTCGGCTTTGCTCCGGGATGGCGCGCCGTCTGTGACCCCGCCTTCTGTGACGTTGGTGGGGGGTGGGAGTGTCGCCACCGATCCCGTGCCCTGGGCAGTGATCCGCCCCCCTGCAGCGGTCACCGGGACCCGGCCGGCCGCGTATTCCCCGGCATGCAGGACCATGGCGAACAGGTAGAGCACCAGCGCGGTGCCGTAGGCGAGGTCGCTATAAGACGCCAGCACCGGGTTGATCGGCATCGCTCACCCTCCCTTCTTCTCCTTCTCCTGCCTGCTCTGGCGGTAGCAGCTCGGCAGCGATCCGGTCGAACTCCTCGCCGTAGCCTGCGGCCTCGGTGCGGGCCAGCCCACCCAGCTCGACCACGGTACCGGCTGGTCCGGCCGGGGTGACGCGCACCCAAAGCCGGCGGCGCTTCACTGCCAGGGACAGCCCCAGCCCACCGAGCACCAGCACCGCGAAGCCGAGCGCCCAATGCTGCGCTGGGTCGTAGGACACCTGCAGCGAGACGAACCGGGTCACCCCGTCGAAGCGCACCACCGTGCGGTCGGGAAGGGTGAGCTGCTCACCGGGGCGCAAATCCTGCCGCGCCACCTCCTTGAGCCGCCCAGAGTCCACCATGGATTGATCGATCGAAAAGATGGACTGGCTACGGCCGGAGCTGTTGCCCAGATCGCCCTGGAACACTTCGATCGCGACGGCCGGGTCCAGCAGGTCCGGGAACGCGGAGGACAGCAGCGACCCTCGAAACACCGCAGTCGGCGCGAACAGCCCGGTGATCGCGAGCTGACGGGTACGTCGCAACGCGGCGTCGGTCATCCCGGGCGGGTCGAACTTGGTGGTGCCCTCGGACAGCAGGGTGGCGTTGTCCACCGGTCGCCACTGCACCACGCCGCTGCGCTGCTGCCCATCGGGGAAGGTGACGGTGAAACGCGGCGCGTAACCGTGGCCGATCAAGTACATCCGGGTGCCACCGATCCGCAGCGGGTTGTTGACCTCCAGCTGATACGGATGCCAGGTGCCGCTGCTTAGGTCGTTGGGGCCCTGATAGGCGATGGTGGCGCGGAACTGCTTCGCCTGGCCGGTGCTCAGATACGTCGGAGTGAACTTCTCGACCCGCACGCAGAACGGGGTGAGCGCGGTGCCGTCAACGTCTTGGCCGGGGCGGAACGAGTCGTAGGCCAGCGGGCCGGAGTTGCAGAACTGCGAGCCGTTGGCCAGCACGATCACCTGGCCTTCATAGCCGACCAGCTTGCCGATGGCGAAGGACACCAGGAGCCCCAGCAGGGCGATATGGAAGACCAGGTTGCCGGCCTCCCGCAGGTAACCCCGTTCGGCGGACAGCGTCCGGGCGCCGTCGGGCTCCGCTCGCTCGGCGATCCGCCAGCCCCGCAGCGCTCGCCGTGTGGCGGTGAGGACCTGCTCGGTGGCGGCGTCACACCGGGCGCGAGCGTGGTGCGGCAGCCGGTCCAGGTTCCGGGGGGTGGCTACCGGTGTCCGGCGCAGCTGCCGGGCGTACTCGACGCTGCGCGGCACGACGCACCCCACCAGGGACACGAACAGCAGCAGGTAGATCGCGGCGAACCAGGGGCTGGCGAACACCTCGAAGAAGCCCAACCGGTCCAGTATTGGCGCCAGGGTCGGATGCTGGGCCTGGTAGGTCCGGACCCGCTGCGGGTTCAGCGAGTACTGCGGCAGCAGGGCTCCCGGCAATGCACCCAGCGCCAACAGGAACAGCAGCACCAGCGCGGTGCGCATGCTGGTCAACCCACGCCAGGTGTTACGCAGCGCGGCCGTGACGGCCGTGAGGGAGTGCGCCCGAGTCATCTAAATCGGCGCCTGGAAGCCAGCGACCGGCTCGCGCAGGACCGCGATGAGCTCCGCCCACAGCCCGGTGACCAGCAGCAGGCCGACCACGATGAGCAAGGCTCCTCCGGCCAGCTGCACCCCGCGGGTATGCTCACGCAGCCAGGACACCGCACGCACCGCGCGCCGTGCGCCCAGCGCGAGGAGCAGGAACGGCACTCCCAGCCCGAGGCAGTAGGCGGCCACCAGCAGCACTCCGCGAGCCAGGCCCCGGCCGGGGGTGCCGACCGCCAACGCGGTCACCCCCGCGAGGGTGGGCCCCAGACAGGGCGTCCAGCCGAGCCCGAACACCGCACCCAGCAGCGGGGCACCCAGCAGGTGCGGGGCTCCCAGCCCGGGTCGGGGATGGATCCGCAGATCACGCTGCAGTGCGGGGACGAGCCCGATGAACACCAGCCCCATCGCGATGGTGACCACGCCGCCCACCCGTTGCAGGACGACCTCGTTGCCGACGAGCCGGTCCGCGATGCCGAGCACGGTCACCACGCTGACGGTGAAGACCACCGAGAAACCGAGCACGAACAGCGCCACCGCGCCCAGCACCCGTCCCCGCCCGGGTGTTCTGGCGCCCTCGCCGTCGGCACCGTCGGCACCGACCAGCCCGGTGAGGTAGGCGAGGTATCCCGGTACCAGCGGGACCACGCAGGGCGAGGCGAAGCTGACCGCACCGGCGAGCACCGCCACCCCGATCGCCAGCAGCAGCGGCCCGGAGATGGCAAATTCGGTCAGCCCCACAGCCCTCAGCGTAGGTCGAGGCAGCCCTTCAAGGACCACCAACCCCGCGCCCAGGCGCTCGCAACGGCTCACCACTTCTCACTGCTCTCACCGCGCCGAGTTCGACCACAGAGCTGCTCACGACATGAGAGCTGCGCGGTGGCGGTCGAACAGCTCTGTGGTCGAACTCGGCGGGTGTAGGGCAGGTTCTGTGCCCCTCGCGCGTAACGGGCACAGTGGTCGGGTGCTCGCTCATCGCAGCCACGGCCCGAGAATGTCGAACAGCGCCGTCGCGGCGGCCCTGTCGAGGATGATGACGCACTCGCCGGTGACGTGCGGGTCGAGCACGATATCCCCCTTGTCTTTCTCGGATGGGGGGGTCGTGTCCCGCTCACTCATCGGTGGGTACGTCAGAGGGCGGAACCGGCGCTGACCGTGCCTCGCGGCTCGCGGGGACGTCGTTGGTCACGGTCGACAACAGTGAAAGCGATCAAGCCCATGGTGTCCGACCAGGGCGGACGCCACCCTGACGGGTCACACCGGCAGGCCCGCCCGGTAGGCCATCCCTCCCAGCTCCCGACCCACCGCATCCCGCCGCGAGCGCGCGAGCAGCTCAGCGATCACATCACGGATCCTCGGATCCCGGCGCACCTTGGTGGGGAAGAGGTCCTCCGCCGTGCGCAACGCCAGCACCGCGTCATCACGGCGTCATCACGGCGCCCCCGCAGCCGGGCCAGCGCCCGGCCGTGGTGAATCCAGTAGTGGGCCCGGTTCACCGGGAAAGGGTGACGCTCGGGGTCGACCTCCCGCGCGATGCTGACAGCCTGGTCGGGATCGTCCGCTTCGAGCGCAAGGGAGATCCGGATGATGCCCGCGTCGACTGGACCGAACACAAACCCCAGAGAGTCGGGTTCGCCGGTGGCGCCGAACCGCTCAGCCAGCTCCACGGCAGCCCGCATCGGAGCGCGGCCACATCGCCCGGACGGCCGTTCAGCACGGCGGCCAGAGCGTGGGTCGCGGTGACAAAACCCACCAGAGCGGCGGTATCGGCGGTAATCGGGGGCAGGGTAAACGCGTCGAGTTCGGCCTGACCCAGCTGGACCGCGCCACCGACCAGCAGTGCGTCGGCCACGGCGAACATAGCCATGCCAAGCGTGGTGGCCTCATCGTGCTCCTGGGCAAGACGTCGGATCAGGAAGACTGACCGGCGGAGCAGGTCGGCGGGCGCACTCGCGTGGAAGAGCCACTGCCGGGTGACATGCACGTGCAGGTAGACGGCGAGGTCGAGCAGCTCGGCGTGATCGGCGCCGGTGGCCAGCGTGGTGTGCAGATTGCGAATCAGCCCGGGCAGGTCGGTGGCCACCTCGGCGAACTCGCAGGCTCGCCGCTGGGCGTGGATCCGGGCCACCTGATCCCGCAGCACCGAAACGGGCAGCACCATCCCGCCCGGGCGGTCGGTGTCGATCGCATCCAGCGCTAGTCGCACCGCCTCGGTGGTGGAATCCGTGTGCCCGTTGGCAGGTGCGGGCACCGGCAGCCTGGTCAGCTCGGACGGGGCGATCTGCAGTGCGTTGGCCAGGGCCACGATCTGCTTCAGGCTGGGGGCACGCTCCCCGCGCTCGATCTCCGACAAAGTCGACTTGCTGATCCCGGCTAGCCCGGCGACCACCCGCAGCGACTTGCCTCGGGAGTAGCGGACCTGCCGCACCCGCCGGCCGATCGTGCGCGCCTCGTCGTCAACGTCCACGAGAGCCCTCTCCTCACCGGTCGCCTCCCGCACCGATACCCTGGGACCGTCACCCCAGGGCGAAATACCCCGGTGAGGAGGTAACGCAAGGTTACGCGACGCGCCCTGTGTGGACTCCACCAGAACACCGCTCGACGATCTGGAGGCGGGCACGATCACGTCCTCGACCTCACCCATCGCATTGTTATTGGCGATCGACAGGAGCTGGTTTACCGGTATGATTCCACAACCCGAACCGGGACCTGACGGCCTCACGATCCGGCGGGTCTCCTCCCGGATCGTATACCACAACCAGTGGATGCGACTTCGCGAAGACGTGATCCAACGCCCGGACGGGTCTCAGGGTATCTACTCGTATGTCGAAAAGCCAGACTTCGCGCTCATAATCCCGGTCGAGCGCGAGGGGTTCCACCTCGTGGAGCAGTACCGTTATCCGGTTTCCCACCGATCTTGGGAGTTCCCGCAGGGCACCCTACCCAACGGGGAGGATGCGGACCCAACGGAACTCGCTCGGCGGGAACTTGTCGAGGAGACCGGATTCCGAGCAGGACGCCTGTACCGTCTCGGCCACCTTCATCCGGCTAAGGGCATGAGCAGCCAAGCTTTCACTGTGTTCGTGGCCGACCACCTTGAGGCCGGCCAGCACTCGCGGGAACACGAGGAGCAAGATATGCGCCAGCACTGGTTTTCTCGGGGTGAGCTAGAAGGTATGATCCGAAGCGGTATCGTCACCGACGATTCGACCATCGCCGCATATACACTTTACCTGCTATCTGACAGGGACTGCCCCACCTAAGGGCTGGTCGTCGACGAACTCGTGTCGCAGCTCGCGGACGCGCTCGTCGGATGAGATCTGGTAGAGGCTCGCGATCAGGTCGAATACTGTCGGCAGGTATCGTTGGGCCGGCCGAAAGTCGGCATAGACTCGCCCTTGGAGCAGGGGCGGGAACGAGGACTCTGAGGTTCCATCGAGCAGTGCCGGCAGGACACTTTCCTTATCAGCCTCGGAGCTGATCATCCGATTCCCGATGAGGTCGCCCTCCGCGGCCACAACGAAGGCGCCCATCGGTTGGTTGTTGTCGTACTTGGTGCGGTAGAGCGGCGTGCCGACCACGATGACCCTCCGAGCGCCGGCAATGCGCTCCACGAACCGGGGCACGCTCGCGCCGATGCGGGCGTTCTCCCACCGGTCGAGCACCACGGTGATCCCCGCCTTGCTCAGGTCGGCGGCGAGTTCGTGTTCCACCCAGCGTTCGTGGGGCTCCTCGCCCCAGGCATAGCTGATGAAGCAGTCCGGGGCCGGAATCCCTGCCTGCATGACGTAGGTCTGGAGCCGGAACAGCGCCTGTTCGAACCGCGACCGCTGGCTGGCTGCCTGGCGCTGGGTGTCCCGGTCGGCAGCCTGCGCCCGGGTGAGCTCGATCGGGGTATCAGCCGCGGGCAGCGCGACCCGCTGCCCGCATTCGGGGCAGAACGCGTAGTGGGCGCCCTGGGCAAGCCGCTCCCGCACGACGGCCCGGTTGAGCTGGTGGCTCTCGGCGCACCGCACCACTTCGTAGCGGCGGACGGTCAGCTCGTGGCGGGCCAGGAAGCTTTCGAACAGGCTCTGGAACAGCGTCCGGATCGGCGTCCCCACGGTGGCGTCGAAATAGAGCACGAAGTCCAGCTCGCCCTCGCGTTCGGCCTCTTTGCGTAAACCGCACACCAGACCGTCGCCCACGACGTAACGGGCGTGGTCGCGCCACTGGTTGGTCCGGGTGAACGTGCTGGTGTAGCCCAGCAGGACCACCAGCGAGGCGTAGACGTTCTCCACCGCGCCGCTCACCGTGTATGCGGCTCCTTCGTCCACGGGCTGCTCGTCGGGGATCACCGGTTTCTTGAGGTTGATGAGTTCGGGAAACACCAGATAGGAACGCGCGGTGAGCGGGTCGGTCTCGCGGAAACAGACCGAGTGCGCCAGAAACATCGCGACGGCCGAGTCGAGCAGCACCTCCCGTTCCTCGGCCGATAACTGCGCAAGCTCCGGGAAACGGTAGCCGCCGGTGAGCACCTGCTGCTCCTCCAGCGAGCCCAGGCCCTTCGGGTTGCGCCGCGCCTCTAGGACCATCGACGCGGCGAGATTGTTCAGCAGCACTGGCGCGAGCAGGATCCGCGGCTCGCCGCGCGAGGTGCGCAGCTGCGCAATATAACCATGATTCGATAGGTGCCCCACCGCCGTCAGCAGTTCATCGTCGGTGAACTCGGTACCGGGATACTCCTGCTCCAGGCGCGCCCGGAGTTCGGCAGGGCTGAGGGTTGCCTTCTCGGGGCGGGGCGCCTCCTTGAGTTCCCCCAGAGAGTTCTTGATGCGCTTGAACGTCTGCGTGGTGACCGTCCTCGGCCGCTCGTCCCAGCGGATCGCCGCGCGCATCTGCCCGACCAGTTCGTCCAGACCATCGCCGCGCAACGCGCTGGTGGCCACGTAGCCCGCGAGACCGCGCTCGGCGCAGAACTCCTCGATCTCCTCGGCACTCAGCCGCGGCGCACCGCGATCGCTGCGAGCCGCGACCAGGATGATCGGGCGCTCCCACCCGAGGTGGTGCAGCCAGTACTCGACGCCGCGCAGCGGGTCCTTCTCGTGCGTCGGGTCGAACAGCACGAGGGCCAGGTCAGCGTCATCCAGGTACAGCGCGTGGATCAGCCGGTAGTCGGGCTGCCCGGCGAGATCCCATAGGATGGCCTCGCGCTTGGTTCCGTCCGCTCCGGTACCGCCGAGCTCATCGAGCAGCCAGAACTGCTGGCCGTGCGTGGAGGCGTGCTCCACAAACTCGCCGTGCGCCAGCCGCCACCCCAGCCCGGTCTTGCCCACCCCCGACTCACCGACGAGCACAATCTTCGCTGTGGTGTAGCTGACACTGGGCGTGGCTGGATGCGTGAGAAGGCGGTCGACGTCGAACTCCCACAGGTGCACGACGGAATCGTCACGGCGCTTACCTGCTGGCCCGACCGCCGCCAAGATCGATAAATGCGGATGGAACGCGACGCTTTGCACCAAAGCGCTCGAAACGAACGATGGCAGGACTGCCCGGCACCGTCCGCTCTCGGTCTCCCAAAGGCGCACGGTGCCGTCAGCACTATTCGACGCGAGCACCCGACCATCACCGGAAAACGACAGGGCCAACACCTCGTGGGTGTGGCCCTCAAGGATCGACACAGTGCCGCCCGCAGCCACGTCCCACAATCTGATGGTGCGATCGAAACTCGCACTGGCCAGAATCCCGCCTTCCGGATGGAAGGCGACAGACGTGACCCCTTCCGAGTGCCCGTCTAGCGCGCGGAGGCGCTTTCCGCTCGGGATCGCCCACAGCCTGACTGTCCCGTTGGTGTCACCTCCCGTCGCGAGCATGGCACCCTCACCATCGAAGGCCACGCTGTGAACCGTGGTGTTGTGTGGGCCGATCCGGCACAGCACGGAGCCGGTGGGCAGTGCTCGCAGCGTGACAACGCGCATGTTGTTCGCGCTCGCCACGATGCGACCGTGCGGGCTGAATGCGACGGCGTAGCAGGATTCGCTGGCAAGCCGGTCGTGCAACTGTCCGCTGCCCACGTCCCACAGGGCGGTGCCACCGCTGCCCCCGGTAGCGAGGATGCGTCCATCCGGATCAAAAGCCGCAGCGACCATGGACCCGCGCTGGCGGCCGATGGTGCGCAGGCACGCGCCGGAATCGGTGTCCCAGATGCGGACCGTGCCGTTCCTTGACGGTGTCGCGAGCAGGCGCCCGTCCGGCGACCAGCCGATGTGCCCGATCATCCCCTCCTGGCCGGTCAAGGTGCGCAGTAGCCGCACGCCGTCGGGCAGCTGAGTCGCCATCCCACAAATGCTAATCCGGGGCGATACTCACCGCAGGCTGGCTGTAAACCACCTCGACCAGCGCCTCATCAGCGAACACCAGGCTGGTCAACGACGCCAGCGCGCACTGGCGACGCCGCGGGTCGTGCCAGAGTCGCTGTCCGGCCAGCTGCCGGACTACCACCCAGATCGGCAGCTGATGCGAGACGCAGACCGCTTCATGCCCGGCGGCGTGATCGCGGGCCCGGTGCACCGCGGCGAGCATCCGGGCCGCGATGTGTTGGTAGGGCTCCCCCCAGGACGGCCGGAACGGGTTGCGCAGGGCGGGCCACTTCCGGGGATCGCGCAGCACCGGGTTCCGGGTGCCCTCAAACACGCTGCAAGCCTCGATCAGCCCCTCGTCGATGATCGGGTGCACCCCATGCTGGGCCGCGAGGGGTTCGGCGGTCTGCCGGGCACGCAGCAGCGGCGAGGTGACCACGTGCACCACGTCGTGGTCGCGCAGATGCGCGGCCAGGCGCTGGGCTTGCTGGAGGCCAAGCTCGGAAAGCCGGAAACCCGGGAGCCGGCCGTAGAAAACCCCTTCCGGGTTGTGCACGTCGCCGTGGCGCAGCAGGTGGACGACGGTGCGGCTCACGCCGGTTCCCGTGCCCCGGCGGCGGCCCGGGCGGCGTGCGGCAGCGCTGCGGTAATCACCTCGAAGGCCTCGGTGCCTAGCGCCGCGGAGACGAACCAGGACTCGAACGCGCTGGGCGGGGCATAGACACCGTGGGCGAGTAGCGCGTGGAAAAACGCCGGGAAGCGCCAGGTTTGGGTGCCTTGCACTGCAGCAAAATCCCGCACCGCTGTGGTGGCGGGGTCGGTGAAGAACACGCTGAGCAGCGAGCCCGCGGTCTGCACCAGATGCGGCACGCCTTCGGCGTCCAAGGCCTGGTCCAGCAGCGCGGCCAGCCGGGTGGCCGCAACGTCGAGCCGGGCGTAGACGTCCCGGTCGGCCGCCCGCAGGGTGGCCAGCCCCGCGGCCACCGCCACCGGGTTGCCGGACAGCGTGCCGGCCTGGTACACCGGCCCGGCCGGCGCGAGGTAGGCCATCAGTTCCGCGGAGCCACCGAACGCCGCGGCCGGCAGCCCACCGGACATCACCTTGCCGAAGGTGTAGAGGTCGGCGCTGACCCGCTCCAGCCCGAACCACCCCGCGGCCGAGACCCGGAACCCGGTCATCACTTCGTCCAGGATCAGCAACGTGCCGTGGGCGTGGCACAGCTCGCGCAGAGCGGCGTTGAAGCCGGGATCGGGGGGTACCGCGCCCATGTTCCCGGCGGCCGCCTCGGCGATGACACAGGCGATCTCGGCTCCCCGATCGGCGAACAGGGCGCGAAGGGCGTCGAGGTTGTTGTAGGGCAGCACGATCGTGTCCGCGGCCTGCGCGCCGGTGACGCCGGGGCTGCTGGGCAGCCCGAAGGTGGCGACCCCGGAGCCGGCGGCGACGAGCAGCGCGTCGACGTGCCCGTGGTAGTGCCCGGCAAACTTGACCACCACCGGGCGCCCGGTGACGCCCCGGGCCAGCCGGATCGCGCTCATCGTCGCTTCCGTGCCGGAGTTGACCAGGCGGACCTGCTCGAGGGGGGGGACGCGGCGCACGATCTCCTCAGCGAGTTCGATCTCTCCGAGGGTGGGCGTGCCAAAGGACAACCCCCGCCCGGCAGCCGCTCGTACCGCGTCCACCACTGCGGGGTGCGCGTGACCCAGGATCATCGGTCCCCAGGAGCAGACCAGATCAACGTAGCGGTTGCCATCGACGTCCCACAGGTAGGGCCCCGCTGCGTCGACCATGAAGCGCGGTGTGCCGCCGACCGCGCGGAAGGCCCGTACCGGGGAGTTCACCCCGCCGGGGATCACAGCGCTGGCCCGGTCGAACAGCCGGGCCGACTCAGTGGCGCTCACGCGAGCCGGTCTCCCCTCAGCGCGAGGACCGACCCAGCGTGCAGCAGCAGGAGCCCGGCCAGGGTGACCATGCCGGTGGCGGCTGCCCACCAGCTTCCCTCGATGCGGCGCAGCGCAACGCCGTGGCGCATCGTGATGTGCACGCCGTGATGCCAACACCACCAGGCGAGCCCGGCGAGCACCAGGGCGGCCAACACCTCAGCCACGGTCGCCATGACTAGAAGACGGGGACGCACCTGCCCACCCTGCCAGTTCGCGGCACCGCCCCCGGCGCCACCCCAGGCCCTCAGAATCCGGGGCGGCGGGGCGCGAACCAGGCGTTGGCCGCGGGCAGGAACATGGTCACAATCGCCCCGACAAGAAGCAGCAGTTGGAGCAACCCCGCAACAGACCCCGCTACCGCCACGCCGATCAGACTGAAGATCACGTACAGACCGCCGAGCACGGCCAACACGATCCGCGCCCAGTTACGTCCGGCGCGCATCAGGAACACGAAGAGGAACATGGCGGCCATCACGAGCAGCCACAGAACGACCACGACGATGAGTGTGGTCGTGGCGGTTCGCTCGATCATCGACTGGTCCATTGACGGGTTCTGGGCAACCATCTGATTGATCATCTGAGCCTGAACCTGCCTGATCTGGCTGTAGCTCAGCACGGTACCGATGACGCCGAGGACAAGGGTAGCAACCCAGAGCCCGAAGGAGATCTCCACTTCCTTCGGTCGGGTCCCCCGCGGCAGCACCGGCCCAGTCGAATAGCCCTCCGTCATGCCTGCGACGGTAGCCATAGTGTGCCCACGCCGTCACGGAATTATCGGTGACCACGGGCAACGTGGTCACCATGACCCGAAGAAGCGACATCGAACGACGCGATCCGCCGCCAGCATGGCGCCGTGAGCCGGGCGCAGCTCCGCGAAAGTGGGATGAACGCGAACACCATCGGCACCTGGGTCCGCCGTGGCAAACTGCGGCGGGTCCCCCCCGGCGTCTACGCCGTCGGCGTCGTGTCTCTAGCCACCCGGGCACATGCCACGCACCTCTGGCAACCGGAGGGTGTGGTGAGCCATCTCGCCGCAGCCCACTTGGGGAAGATGGCGGTCGATGAGCCTGCGACTATATCATTTCACCGTACCGCTGAGCTGTGCACGCACGTCGCCCGTGCCCTGGCTGCGGCTGTTCCGTCGAGAGACTCCCCGCACCCGGCGCAGCACCGTCGGCGGGTTGCCCGTCACCGACGTGCCTCGCACCGTCTTCGACTGCCTTGCGCTGCTTGACGACGCTGCGTGCGCTGCCCTGCTCGACCACGCCACGGCGACGCTGACCTCAGACCGGGCACTGCGGGTGCGTTACCTCGAGGAGATCGGACATCGATCCTCGACGAGATCGCCGAGGTGGTCGCCGGGGCAAACCAACCGATCCCATGATCGCCAAATCTGAGCCATGGCTGTGCACGGTTGCACGGCTACGCCTCAGTTTCGGCGATCATGGTTGCCGTCCCCGCCAGGGCAACGCCCCGGAGCCACGCTGGACAGTCGGAATCCGGGTGCGGGCGGTCAGCGCAGCCAGCGGGCGGCCGGCACGGCCCAGTAGGTCAGCACCAGATCGGCGCCAGCCCGGCGGATCGAGGTCAGGGTCTCCAACACGGTGCGCCGCCGGTCCAGCCAACCGTGGGCCACCGCCGCCTCCACCATCGAGTACTCGCCCGAGACCTGGTAGGCGGCGACGGGGACGTCGGAGACCTCGGCGACAGCGCGCACCACGTCCAGGTAGGGCATCGCGGGTTTGACCATCACGATGTCGGCGCCTTCGGCGAGATCCAGCGCCACCTCGCGCAGCGCCTCGCGGGCATTAGCCGGATCCTGCTGGTAGGTCAGGCGGTCCCCGCGTAGCTGGGATTCCACCGCGTCGCGGAACGGGCCGTAGAACCCCGAGGCGTACTTGGCGCTGTAGGCCAGGATCCCGGCGTCCTGGTGGCCCGCACCGTCCAGCGCCGCCCGGACCGCTCCCACCTGGCCGTCCATCATGCCGGACAGGCCGACCAGGTGAGCGCCGGCCTGCACCTGTGCGAGCGCCAGCTGCGCGTATACGGCCAGCGTCGCGTCGTTGTCCACCCGGCCGGCCGCATCCAGCAGGCCACAATGCCCATGATCGGTGAACTCGTCCAGACACGTGTCAGCCATGATCACGATGTCGTCGCCGACCTCGGTGCGCACGTCGCGCAGGGCGGTGTTGAGCACCCCGTCCGGGTCGATCCCCCCGGAGCCGGTGGCGTCCCGGAGAGCGGGCACACCGAACAGCATGATCCCGCCTAACCCGGCGGCTACCGCCTCGGCAGCAGCCTTGCGCAGCGAGTCCCGGGTGTGCTGCACCACACCAGGCATGGCCGGGATCGGTACCGGCTCCGCGATGCCCTGCTTGACGAACACCGGTAGCACCAGCTGGTGCGGGCCCACCGTCGTCTCAGCAACCAGCCGGCGCATCGCGGCTGTGGCGCGCAACCGGCGTGGCCGGCTCGTCGGGTAAGACATGGGGCCTCCGGCCCTTGTGAGTGGCGATGCGAGTGATAGCTCGCATCGCCACTCACGGGTTATCCACACGTTAACGGCGGCGGCTTTTAGCTTTGCGGGGTGGGGGCAGGGCACCCTCGGCGCGGAGTTGGGCAGCGTGCTCGGCCAAGGCGTCGACCAAGGGGCCGACCTGTGCCACCTCGGGCTGCACGTCCACCCGCAGGCCGAACTCGACCGCGGTCTCTGCGGTGGCCGGGCCAATGCAGGCGACGATCGTGCGGGCATGCGGCTTGCCCGCGATACCGACCAGGTTGCGCACCGTGGAGGAGGACGTGAAGCACACCGCGTCGAAGCCGCCCGTTTTGATCATTTCGCGGGTCTCGGCGGGTGGCGGGGCGGCCCGCACCGTGCGGTAGGCCGTCACGTCGTCGATCTCCCAGCCCCGCTCGCGCAGCCCGGCGGCCAGCGTCTCGGTCGCGATGTCCGCACGCGGCAGCAGCACCCGGTCCACCGGATCAAGCACATTGTCGAAGGGCGGGAAGTCGGCGAGCAGCCCGTCGGAGGACTGCTCGCCCGAAGGCAGCAACTCCGGGACGATCCCCATCGAGCGCACCCGCTCCGCGGTGGCTTCCCCCACACAAGCGATCTTCACTCCGGCGAAGGCGCGGGCATCCAGCCCGAATTCGGAGAACTTGTCCCACACAGCCCGGACCGCGTTGGTGGAGGTGAACACGACCCACTGGTAACGGCCGTCGACCAGTCCCTTGACCGCGCGCTCCATCTGCGCGGGGGATCGGGGCGGCTCCACCGAGATCGTCGGGACCTCGATCGGCACCGCACCGTGCATCGCCAGCCGTTCGCTCATCGCCCCGGCCTGTTCCTTGGTCCGCGGCACCAGCACCTTCCAGCCATACAACGCCCGGGACTCCCACCAGGACAGCTTTGCCCGCTGCTCAACCACTGGGCCCACGGTCGCCACCAGCGGCCCGGCAAGTGCCCCGGTGTCACTTTTCAGCGACGCCAGCGTGGTCTCCACGGTGTGCTGGGTGGGCATGGTGCCCGCGGCGGTGATCGCCACTGGAGTGTGGGAGGCCAGCCCGTGTTCGATCAGCGCGCCTGCCGCCTCGGCCAGGTGGGAGGCGGTGGCGTGCAACACCAGCGGACCCGACGCCACGGCCAGGGATGCCCAGTCAACGCCCGCGCGGACGTCGGCTTCGGTGTGCCCAGAGCCCAGCGGTACCCCAGCGAAGGCCGGTACCGCGGTACTCAGCGGCACGCCGGGCACCACCTCGAAGGTCGCCGAGGCGCGGGCCACGGCCAATGCCTCGGCGACCACAGCGTCGGCGGTCAGGGGGTCACCAGAGACCAGGCGCACCACGACCCGCCCGCTTTTGGCTTCGGTGACCAGATCCTTGGCGACCTCGCCGGGCTCCCCCACTGCCGGGCGCACCTCGGCACCGCGAGCGGCCAGCGCGAGCACGTCGGCGGGCACGTCGGGATCGGTCACCACCAGCTCGGCGCAGCTCAGCAGGTGCTGCGCTCGTACGGTGAGCATTCCAGCATCACCGGGGCCGGCACCCACAAAGGCGATCCGTCCGGTGGTCTTGCAGACACGGCTCATGTACCTACTCGTTTCCCATCGGGCCACAGTCCGGGCCGCGCAGCGCTGAGTCCGCACCCAGCGCGCCAGCATCCGGGTTTACCAACTCGGCGCCACCGTGGCGGCCAAGTTGCTCGGCATCGGTCGTCTCCCCCGACAAGATAAGGCTCCTCCTGCAGAAATAAGCTTCCCCCGGCAAAGGCAAATTAAGGCGTCGTGGCGGTGTCGCATAGCCATCACCCGGCACCAGAAAAATCGGCAGCAAAATCAGCAGAAAAGTCGGTGCGGCCGGTCGCGGCGATGGCTGCGGCGGCTTGCGGGTCCAGTTCGAACAGCTCGCGCAGCGCGTCGGCGTAGGCTTGGCCCCCACCGGCCTCGGCGAGCTGCTTGATCCGCACTGTGGGGGTGTGCAACAGCTTGTCCACTACCCGGTGCACAGTCCGGGCTAGCTCATGGCGCACCGCGGCATCGAGTCCCGGCAGCCGGCCGTCCAACCGCAGGAGCTCCGCGTCCACCACCTCGGCAGCCCGCCTGCGCAGCGCAGCAACCGTGGGGATGACCTCCACGGTGCGCTGGGCCACCAGGTATGCGCGCACCTCCTCGGCTACCAGGCGCCGGGCAGCGCTGAGCGCGGCGGAGGCCGTGCCACGCTGCTCCAGCCGGCGGGCCACGGTGGTGAGATCCAGCAGGGTCACGCCGGGCAGCTTGCCCACCCCAGGCTCGACGTTACGGGGCAGCCCTAGGTCACACACCACGAGCCGGCGGTGGCCCCGCGCTTCGGTGATCTGTTCGACGCTGAGCATCGCGTGGCTCGCGCCGGTGCAGCAGATCACCACGTCCACTGCGGGCAACACGGCGCTCACGCTCTCCAGGCCGACAGCGTGAGCGAGGATGCCCTCGGCCTCGCACAGCGCGGCCAGCCGTGCCGCGCTGTGGTGAGTGCGGTTGGCCACCACGATCTGCGCCACCCCGGCCCGCCGCAGCCGCGCGGCGGCCAGCCCACCCAGCGAACCGGCGCCAAGGACCAACGCCCGTCGACCAACCAGACCCGCCGCGGCAAGGCCGGCGTCCTCGGGCCCCGCCGCATCGAGGTCTGCGTCGGTGTCGGTCAACGCAACCGCCGCCGCGGCGAGGGCTTCGGAGACCACCGAGGCACCTGCGGCGTCGATGCCGGTCTCGGTGTGGACCCGTTTGCCGACCCGCAGCGCCTGCTGCACGACCTCGTGCAGGGTGCGCCCGATGGTGCCCGCCTGTTCGGCACCAGCGTAGGCGGTGCGTAGCTGACCCAGGATCTGCGGCTCTCCGACCACCATCGAGTCGAGCCCGGCAGCTACCGAGAACAGGTGCTCCACACCGGCGGGGCCGTAGTGCACGTAGAGATGCTCGGACAGTTCATCCAGCGCAGTCGCGGACTGGTGCGCCAGCACGTCGGTGATGTCGGCCAGCCCACCGTGGAACGTCCCCACCACCGCGTAGATCTCGACCCGGTTGCAGGTGGAGAGCAGCAGCGCCTCCGCGACGTGCTCGCGCTCCAGCAGTTGGCCCAGGACCTTGCCGGCGTCCGCAACGGACACCGCGGCTTGCTCCAGGACTCCGACCGGCGCGCTGCGGTGGGACAGCCCGACGACCACAAGACTCATCGGCCCACCGCAATCGAATCGACCGGTTGCGCCACCGGAGCCGCTCCGGCGCATCGACGGGCCTGGTAGAACGACAGGATCTGCAGCTCCACCGCAAGGTCCACCCGGCGTACCTCGACGTCCTCGGACACCTGCAACACCACCGGGGCGAAGTTGAGAATGCACCGGACGCCGCCGGCCACGAGCAGGTCACACACCCATTGCGCGGCGGTCGAGGGGGTGCAGATCACCCCGATGGTGACCTCCCGTTCCTTACACACCGCAGGGATGCTGTCCACGTGGTCGACGGGCAATCCGCCCACCGGGACCCCGATCAGGTCCTCGTCCAGGTCGAACAACGCCGTGACCGGGAAACCACGGTCGGGAAAGCCCCGGTAGTTGGCCAGGGCATGACCCAGGTTGCCGATGCCGACCACGGCGACGCTGTGGTGCCGGGTAAGCCCGAGGAGCCGCTCAATATGTTCCACCAGCCGCGCTGTGTCGTAGCCCACCCCGCGGGTGCCGTAGGAACCCAGATACGACAGGTCCTTGCGCAGGGTCGCCGAGTTCACCCCGGCCGCCCCGGCAAGCTCCTCGCTGGACATCGTGCTCACGCCGTGCTCGATCATTGAGGTGAGCACCCGCAAGTAGACGGCGAGGCGGCCGACTGCAGCCTCAGGCACCGCACGGTAGGGAAAGTCGTCGACCCGGGTACTGCACCCGCCGTGCTCGTGCACCGTCACGCTGGGCTTCCTTTCGGATCTCGCATTGGTCGGATCTCGCACAGGCACGCCGGAGCTGCGTGCCCCGGTCGGATACATTGTCCTGCCAGGCGTCCACGGTAGCGGCTTGTGAACTCAGGAACAAAGTTGCGATCTTCGAGGATGATCATCACGGGGTAAGGTGTGCGCGCTCAACGCCGCCGTGAACTCGACCTCACCGACGTTCTGGTGCCGTCCGAGGTCCGTCTCGTCGAGTTCACGGCTCGGAGCCTCGCCGAGCCTCGCCCGCTCGTCTCACGAACACGGTGGCGTTCTTGGTCGCATGCCGCAGGGGCTGCTCACCCTCAGCGGTGAGCAGCCCCTGCCCGGACTTAGTAGACCAAGCCGACCTCCAGCGCGGCGACCGCACAGTGCCTCAGCGTCGACACGGTGCGTCACATCCGACCGTCACTGCCGCGGCACTGTGCTTAACGAGCTGACCCCCGCGCGATCTTTCCAGCCTGCCGCGCCGGCCTGATCAGGACGCCGGCGGCGTCAGCACCTGCCCGATCACGAACACGGTGGCGTTCTTCGTCGGGATGTTGCCGCACAACACCGGCGCACCGTTCACCGTCGGTGCCGCCGCGGTACCCCCAATCTGGATCTTCCCGCCTTCCAGGGTGTCCACCGTGCCGGCCTGAACCAAGCTAGCGGCGTCATAGCGCTGACCCACCACGTGGTACTTCAGGATCTTGGCCAGCTGGCTGTCCGGCGAGGCCACGTTAGGAGCAGTGGTCAACTGGGTGAAGCTACCCGGGTTTTTAGCCTGTAGCTCGTTGAAAGCAGAGTCGGAGGGGGCGAAGACGGTCAGCGCCGGAGCGCTGTCCAGGGTGTCAGCCAGTTTGGCGGCGGTGACTGCAGCCGTCAGAGAGGGTTGGCCTGCAGGCGCGCTCAGCAGCGGGTTGTGGCTGGCTGCGGTGGCCACTGGGTCATTGGCCATGGCCTGCGCTGAGCCGGGACCCTGCTGGGGCACCTGGCTGCACGCCGGACCGAAGATGTCGCTGATCTTCGTGACACCGGTGCCACCGGGCGCCGGCGCTCCAGGGCCGGGTGCAGCCGGCTGGGTGGCTGGTGCCGGAGCTTGGCTGGCGGGGGCTGGCCCCTGTGCACTGCCGCATGCACCAACCACCGCAGTCACCGCCGCCATGGCACCCACCGCAGCCAGCCGCTGGATCTTCCTCACTCGATCTCAACTCCTTACTCGTACTGTCCGGTCTGGATCATCGCGAAGGGGGGGTGCCCACCACCCGGCGGCCGAAACGATTACCGGGTCGAGGTATGCGAAATCGTTACGAAACAGTGCGGAACCATCAGACAAGCCCGACAAACAGACATAAGGACCGAAACATGCGTCAGGGGCGGCTCCTTCCCTGGAGCCGCCCCTGAGGAGTGCTGGCCGCCTCGGCCTGATCAGGACGCCGGCGGCGTCAGCACCTGCCCGATCACGAACACGGTGGCGTTCTTCGTCGGGATGTTGCCGCACAACACCGGCGCACCGCCCACGGTCGGTGCCGCCGCGGTACCACCGATCTTGATCTTCCCGCCTTCCAGGGTGTCCACCGTACCGGCCTGAACCAAGCTAGCGGCGTCATAGCGCTGACCCACCACGTGGTACTTCAGGATCTTGGCCAGCTTGCTATCCGGCGAGGCCACGTTAGGAGCAGTGATCAACTGGGTGATGATGCCGGGATGCTGGGCTTCCAATGCCTGAAACGCCGAGTCAGCCGGGGCGAAGACGGTCAACGCTGGAGCGCTGTTCAGGGTGTCAGTCAGGTTGGCAGCGGTCACGGCTTTCGTCAGGGTCTTCAGCAGCGGGTTGTTGCTGGCTGCGGTGGCCACCGGGTCGTTGACCATCCCCTGCGCCGAGCCGGGACCCTGCTGAGGCACCTGGCTGCACGCCGGACCGAAGATGTCGCTGATCTTCGTGACACCGGTGCCACCGGGCGCCGGAGCCTCAGCACTGGGCTCAGCCGGCTCGGCGGCTGGCGCCGACGAAGCTTGACTCCCGGTGGTTGGTGCCTGCGCGCTGCTGCAGGCACCAACCACGGCGGTCATGGCCGCCATGGCACCCACCGCGGCCAGTCGCTGGATCCTCTTCACTCGATCTCAACTCCTCATCTGCCCGGCCGGTCCGGGCCTCACAGGTATTACTTCGGTAATGCACGGCAGCAAGCTCATAGTTTGCAGATTACGAAAAGGACACATTTGCCCTGTACTCAACGCGTCCTCTCAAAGGACGGTGAACTGTACCGAATGCCACCCCGTGGCGCCGTCCGGGATGGGGGCGGCCCGGTCCGCGGTCTGGGTGTACCCCGCCTTGTCCGTCGCCCGGACCTCGGCGACGTGGTTGCCGGGTTCCCACCGCCCCCGCAACCGGAACATCCGCCAAGTGTCCATAGTTGATCTCCGCGGACAGCTCCGCGCCTCGCCACTCACCGTGGTCGAGACGCACCTCGACCTTCTCGATATCGGTGATCCACTTGGTCCCAGACACGAAACCGTAGAGCCCAGGGACCAGCCTCCGGACCGGGAAGCCATGCAGCCATCGACAGCAGTCCCACCAGAGTTGCCCGGGCGATGGACGACAACCGGGGCGCCGGCCCTGCCGGCACCGGCAAGGGCAACCGGGTTGAGGTCATGCCTGCCCGTTCGGGCCATCACCGGCGAGAGGTTCACCGAGAGACCAGACCGTGATGGTGATCACCGGGTCAGTGCGGCCCGCAAGCGAGCCTCCCGCACCGTCCAGCAGCTGTGTTCCTGGCCATCAACGAGGATCACCGGGACCCGATCGCCGTACTCGGCCCGCAGTGACGGGTCCGCGTCCACATCGCTGGTCTGCCACGGAACGCCCAGTTCGGCGCAGATTCGAGCGAGGTCCGCCCGGGCCGCCGCGCACGCATGACAATCCGAGCGGACGAGCAACGTCACCTCATGGCGCATCTCATCAGCCTGCCACCACACCTCACCCGCCTGCCAGCGGCGGGGACGACGGAGGTGAGCGCGCGCTGCGTCCCCAGAACGCGACTCTCTGCCACCGCGTACCGTGTCGCCGTCGTATGCTTCCGCAACGCCTTAGGCGACCGTTAACGCGAACGGTCGGCACGAGCGGACGAGGAGTGGCTCATGCCGCAACCGAGATGGTCCTCAGAACGTCAGGGCCCGATCGCGTGAAGTTCGCCCGCCCCAGCACCCAACCGATCCCCGATCCCAGCGCCACAAATCCCAGCGCTGCGGATCTCGATCAAGCCACCGGAGGCGCCAGCACCACCGAGGCCGCCACCGAGGTCGATACCGCCGCTTGGGAGCTTGTCGCGGCCGCCCAGCAAGGTGATCAGAATGCCTTTGGCCAGCTCTACGACCGGTATGTCGATGTAGTCTTCCGCTTCGTGCTGTTCCGGGTGGGTGATCGCCCGCTGGCCGAAGACCTCACCAGCGAGACCTTCCTCCGAGCGCTGCGCCGGATCTCCTCCGTGAGCTACCAGGGTCGCGACGTCGGGGCCTGGTTCGTCACCATCGCCCGTAACCTGGTCCTTGACCACGTCAAATCCAGCAGGTACCGATTAGAGATGACCACTGCCGACATTCTTGACTCCAGCGAGGACGATCGAGGCCCCGAGCACGAGGTAGTCGAGGAGGCCACCGCTACCGAGCTCAGGCGCTGCATCGCCCAGCTGGGGCAGGATCAGCAGGAGTGCATCATGCTGCGCTTCATGCAAGGCCTGTCGGTCTCGGAGACCGCGGCCGTGATGGGCCGCAACGAGGGTGCAGTCAAGGCGCTGCAACATCGCGCGGTCCGCAGGTTGGCGCAGCTGTTGCCCGAGGGACTGCGATGACTGTCGCTGCGATGACTGTCGCTGCGACGATTGTCACAGGCACACCAGGCAGGTCGGGCGTAACCGCCTGGACGGCCGTTCGTTGCTCCCAGCGAGATGGCCCCAGGGCCCGAAGGCGGTGAGGACGACGCGCGCATCCGGAGGTCGCAGCAGCGACGAGCACGAGTGGCAAGACTGTGCCCGCACCGTAGATAGTGGTCGGCACGGAGTCTCTGACCCCACCGTGCGGCATGAACTATCTGTCGTCACGGCATTGCGCCAGGTGGGCGGCACGCTGAGCCCGACTCCGGAAGAACGAGATCGGATGCGCCAGCGCCTCATGGCCGAGTTCTCCTCTGTGGTACATGAAGGCAACAGCCCTGTCATGCCGTTGCGGATCACGCAGCATCGTCGCCGGGTTGCGCACCAGACCCGAGGACGGCTGCTGGTGGCCGCTGCGGCAGCACTGTGCCTGCTGATGTCGCTGTCGGGGATGAGCGTTCTGCTGTCTCGCGATGCGCTGCCCGGTGACGCGTTGTACAGCTTCAAGCGCACCACCGAGTCGGCCGAGCTTGGGCTGACCTTCGGTGAGCAGCCTAGGGCACTGAAGCATCTGGAGTTCGCCAGCGATCGAGTGAACGAGATCGAGGTCATGGCGAACCAAGCCGAGGCTGCCACTAAGCGGGCCACGAAACAGAGCGCGGCGGGGCAGAGCGGGTTCCTTCGGGCTCTCGATGACTTCGACTCCGATGCGGCCGCAGGGGCGAGGCTACTCACCAGACTGGCCCTGAGCGGCAAGCCCAGCAGTCTAGGCGAACTGCGCAGCTGGGCCGAGCAGCAAAAGGCTCGGTTGGTGACCCTCCGGGCGGCGTTGCCGGCGCTGATCAGTGCCCGGGTGGATAGCACGCTCGGTCTACTCGATCGGATCATCGCGAGAGCTAACGCCCTGAGTGGCCGCTCCAGCTGCGTCACGATCACCTCCGGTACCCGCGACGATCTCGGTCTGTTGCCCGCTAAGGGTGCCTGCCAGCCCTCCCCGGTGAGCGGCAAGTCCCCCGTGGTGCCAGTGCCGGACGTGACATCTGCGCCATCGGTGATCCCGCCTAACGTGGTGATCCCCAACCCGCTGCTCCATCCGCCGTCGGTGAATCCGGTCCCGGCTCCCAGTCAGAACGGTTCAGGCACTCGCTCCGACTTGTCGCCCACGCGAAGCCCCGGTGGCGTGTTGGCCAACCCGAGCCAGCCCGGGGCCACGCCGTTACGGCCGCAGACCTGGGGACACCCCTTGCCCGGGCATAAGCCTACCGTTCCCCTACCGTCGATTCTGAAACCAGGGCTGTTGCCTCACGGCTAGTTCTCAGTTCAACGCCGCTCACCGTCTTGTCGACAAGTAGATCCTCACTGTTTGGTTGCTGAGGAGAACTCATCACGGCACTCTGAGAATCGGCTTCCCCTTCAGGGGGCTGATGAGGAAGGGCCACCGCTCCGATGTCAGGGCAAGATCCAGCGCCACGATGGTGCCCTCAGGATGCCCGAGACGAGAAAGTCGTCCTGGATCTCACTGTGTCGGATCTCACTGTGTCAGATCTCACTGGAGCTGCTTTCTTCGACGTCGACAACACTTTGATGAGGGGTGCGTCTATCTTCTACTTCGCTCAAGGTCTGGCCGCGAGGAACTTCTTCCCCCCCGGAGCGCTCGCGTCCTTCGCCTGGCAGCAGCTGAAGTTCCGGGTAGTCGGCAAGGAACTGAGCCTCGCAAAGATCCACACTGGCCGCAAGCAGATGCTGGCATTCGTGACGGGGATGTCTACCCAGCGGTTCGTCGAGCTCGGCGAAGACATCTACGACGAGCTGATGGCCGAGCGGATCTGGTCGGGGACGCTGGCGCTGGTCCAGACGCACCTCGACGCCGGACAGCGGGTGTGGCTGGTCACCGCGACTCCGGTGGAGCTGGCCACGATCATCGCCCGCCGGCTCGGCCTCACTGGTGCGCTGGGCACTGTGGCGGAGACCGTCGACGGGGTATACACTGGTCGGCTGGTCGGGGACATTCTGCATGGAGCGGCCAAGGCGCAGGCGGTGCGCGCACTGGCCCTCCGAGAAGGACTCGACTTGCAGCGCTGCACCGCCTACTCCGACTCAGCCAACGACGTTCCCATGCTCTCCGTGGTAGGCACCGCAGTAGCGGTGAACCCTGATCCTGACCTTCGGGAGATCGCCCGGGCGCGGGGCTGGGAGATCCGGGACTTCCGGACTGGCCGCAAGGCCGCGAGGATCGGGGTGCCTTCGGTGCTGGGCGTCGGAGTGGCAGCGGGTGCGGTTGCCGCACGACGGGCCTACCAACGTCGCTCCCGCCTCTGATTCGCGTTCGGCCACAAGTGGCCTCACCTCAGCCGAGGAAGGGGTTACCGCGCTGGGTGAGGAGCCGGTCAAGCGTCTGCTGGATGGTCTCACGGATCTGGTCGGTGAGAGCGATGACCAACATCGGATCTTCGGCGGAACCCGGCTCGTAGGCGTCGGTTCGGACCGGCTCGCCGAACTCGATGTACCACTTGGACGGCAGGGGGATCATCCCTAGCGGCCCTAGCAGCGGGAAGAACGGCGTCACCGGGAAATACGGGATCCTGAGCAACCGAGCCAGCGGCGTCGCCTCGCCGATCATCGGGTAGATCTCCTCCGCCCCCACGATGGCGCAGGGGATGATCCTCGCTTGGGTGCGCAACGCTGCGGAGACGAACCCGCCGCGCCCAAAACGCTGCAACTTGTACCGATCACGGTAGAGCTTGCCGATGCCTTTGAACCCCTCCGGCCACACCCCCACCAGCTCGCCGGAGGTGAGCAACCGCTCGGCGTCAGGGACACACGCCAGGGTCTGACCCGACTTGCGCGCCAGCGGGCCGAGCAGCGGGGCGCGAAAAACCAGGTCAGCGCCGAGCATGCGCAGATGCCGTCCCGCCGGGTGTGCCTCGTGCACCGCCACCGCGGTCATCAGCGCATCCAGCGGCAGCGTCCCAGAATGGTTGGCGACCACCAGAGCGCTGCCCTCAGCAGGTACGTGGTGAATGCCGATCGTCTGCACCCGGAACCATGAGTGGTACAGCGAGGCCATCAGCGGGAGCAGCACATGGTCGGTGAGGTCTGGGTCGAAGCCGAACTCATCGACGCGGTAGTCGCCATGCAACCGCCTGCGCGCGAACGCCAGCAGGTCAGCCACATCCCGATGCCGGGGCACTGGTTACCGGGACCCGGTGGCGAACCCAGGCAGGCATCGCTGCGCCAGCGCTCGGCCACGCGCGTAGTCGTCGAAAGCCTGGGCGGTGGTCCACCGGGGCACGAAGCAAAATTCGGTGCGCAACCGGGTCGTGTCGAGCACGCGGCCGAAGCTGAGGAATTGGATGTGTTCCAGGGAATAGTCAGCGAGCTGGGCGCTGCACAGCAGCCGCCCCAGGGTGGCCGCAACCGGTCTAGGCAGCGGGATGGCGATCCGACCCATCCGTCGAATCGCCTGAGAAACCAGCAGCACCCCGTCGCCACCGACATTGAAAACCCCCGGTAGCCGCTCCCGGGTAGCTCGCTCCAACACTGCCAGTGCGTCCTGCTCGTGCACCAGCTGCATCCGACCGTCATAACCCAGCACAGTGGGCACCACGGGGAGCGAGAAGTACCTGCTCAGGACGGTGTCGATGCGTGGCCCAAGGATGTCGGTGAAGCGCAGCACCGTGACGTCCACGTCCTCGCGCCGCCGAGCGAAAGCACGGACATAACCCTCGAGCTCCACCGCGTCCTTGACGTACCCCGAGGCCGGGACCCCCTTCGGCTCGTCACGCTCAGTAAACACCGCCTGAGCCAGGGCGCTTGCCCCATACACCGCACCAGTGGACGTCACGACCAGCCGGGTTACCGCCATCGACTTCTGGCAGGCCGCGAGGAGCTGCATGGTGCCGATGACGGGGTGCTCCCCAGAATCACGCGGGTAGTCACTCAGCACGGCATGCACCACGGTGTCGACCTTGGCCGTAGAGATCACCTTGGCGATCAACGGGTTGCGCAGATCAACACGGACAAACTCGGCGCGTCCCATCCGTCGCAACAGGTCGCGACGCGGCGGCACCGTGTCCACCGCAAGAATGCGGTCGATCGTGGAATCAGCCGCGAGCCGGGCCACCAGCTGACCACCGGGGAAGCGGCTGGCCCCGGTGACAAGGACCGTGGACGACGGCATAACTCTTCCTGCGTCCGCACCATTTGGGGCAATGGTGCCAACGTTACTTCTTCAGCTTGCGGCGTTGCACCCGCGTCTTGCGCAGCAACTTACGGTGCTTCTTCTTCGACATGCGCTTGCGGCGCTTTTTGATCACCGAGCCCATGCTCGGCCTCCTCGCTGGTCGTGGACGTACTGCGAAGCGCCCAGCTGCGGGCGCGCATGGCCGCCCAGCTTAGCCCTGATCGAATCCGCGACCAGCACCCGACCCGGCCCTCATCCCGCGTCGAAGTAGGAGTTCTCCAGGTAACCGTTTACCGCTACCTCCGGAACCCGGAAGGAGCGCCCCACGCGCACCGCGGGTAGCTCGCCCGCATGTACCAACCGGTAGACTGTCATCTTGGATACTCGCATCATCGCAGCTACCTCGGCGACCGTGAGGAACTGCACCTTGGCAGGCCCGGCTTGCTCGTCCATCCGCATGGGTCATCGCGTCCTCACCACGTCGCGCGCCGCTGGGCTTCCCCACCCGCGGTCCGTGACGCAACTGTTCTGCTGAGGGTAGCGGGACTGGTGGTGGCCGTGCGACTCCTATCGGTTGTTGTTGGCATCAGTTGTGGTGGGTGGTCCCGAGTTCGACCGACCGCTCCCAGGCCGCCTCGATGGCCGCCAGGACAGCCGCGCGCACCCCGTGCCGCTCCAGCTCCCGGATCGCCATGATCGTCGTGCCCCCGGGGGAGGTCACCGCCTCCCGCAGCAGCACCGGATGGTCCCCGGTGTCGCGCAGCATCCGGGCCGCGCCCACCGCGGATTGGGTGATCAGTTCCGTCACCGTCGGGCGGGGCAACCCGAGCATGATCCCGGCGTCGATCATCGCCTCGACCAGGTAGAAAAAGTAGGCGGGGCCGGACCCGGACAGCGCGGTGACGGCGTCTTGCTGACTTTCTGGAACCCGGACCACCTTGCCCACGCTGCCGAGCAGCTCCTCGGTCAGCTCCAAGTGCGCCTCGGTGGCGAAGGCCCCGGCGGATATCGCGCTCATTGCCTCGCCGACCAGCATCGGAGTGTTGGGCATCACGCGCACGACCGGTACGCCGTCAGGCAGCCGACGCTCGTAGAGCGCGATGGGCAGCCCGGCGCACAAGCTCACGATCAGGGTGTTCGAGCCGATCAGCTCGGCGAGCTCCGTCAACAGCGGGTCGATATCCTGCGGCTTCACCGCGACGACCAGGACCTCGGCCTTACCCGCTGCGGTGGCGGTATCGACCGCGCGCACCCGGTAGGTCTGCTCCAGGTGGGCAGCCCGGTCGGGGTAGCGCTCGGTGAACATCAGGTCATCCCGGCTGCGACCGGAGTTCAGCAGCCCGGATAACAAGGCCTCGCCGATCTTGCCGGCGCCCAGAACGGCGATCACAGTCATGACGGCAGGGTGCCACACCAGTCTCCCCGGTACTCAGCCGCCGGTCACCACAGCGCGGAGGAAGAAGGCGAGGTTGCCGGGTCGCTCGGCGAGCCGCCGGGTGAGGTAGGAGTACCAATCCGAGCCGTAGGGCAGGTACACCCGGACGGTGTCGCCGGCCGCGACCAGCCGTCGCTGCTCGGCGGGACGTACCCCGTAGAGCATCTGATACTCGAAACTGTCCGGGGGGCGCCCGTACCAGCGGGCCCGCTCCCCCACGATGTCGATCAGTCGTGGATCGTGGGTGGCGAACATGGGATAGCCCGGGCCGGCGAGCAGGACGTTGGCGCAACGCACAAAGCTGCGGGCAACCTCATGAGAGGTCCGGAATGCGAGTTCGGGCGGTTCGGCGTAGGCACCCTTGCACAGTCGGACCCTGGCGCCTGCCGCCGCCAGCGTCCGGCAATCCTCCAGCGTGCGGTGCAGGTAGGCCTGAAGCACCGCTCCGGTCGTTGGCCAGTGGCGGCGTAGCTCGGCGTGTATCAGCAGGGTGGAGTCGGTCAGGGTGTGATCTTCGGCGTCTAGGGTGACGGTGGTGCCGGCCTGCTCGGCGGCGGCGCAGATCCGGGAGGCGTTGCGCAGTGCCAGCACCTCGTTCAGCCGCTGGCCCACCGCGGACAGCTTCACGCTGACCTCGCTCTGGCCGGTCAGGCCCCTGGCGCTCAAGCACGCCAGCAGTTCGAGGTAGGCCTGCACGGCGGATTCCGCGTCGTCCTCGCCGGTGACGTCCTCCCCCAGGTGGTCCAGGGTCACCGCGAGACCGTCGGCTACCAGGGCGGTGGCAACAGCCACCGCCTGCTCGGTGCTCACCCCCGCCACGAAGCGGCTGACCAGATAGCGGCTGACCGGGACGGTAGCGACGAGCCTGCGTACTGCCGGATTGCCGGCAGCCCCCAGAACCAGCGAACGCAGCACAGCAGGCACGCCTCGGATCACCTCACGCGGGCTGGGCAACTCAGCTGGCATTCACGAGCGATCCGGGAATGTCGTCGGCCTGGTCGGTCGCGAGGCGGCGCTGTGCCTCGGCGGCAAAGCTCCGGTGCAGTTCCAGGCCACCGGCGCGGCGGCCGGACCGGCGTGCGACGACGACCGTGGTGCCGCTGCCAGCGAAAGGATCGATGACGATACCGCCCGGGGGGCAGGTGGCGCTGATGAAGAAGGCCGCGAGGCCCTCGGGCATCGCGGCGGTGTGCGCGACCCCGTAGTGCTGGTTATAGGTCTGGGGCACGCTGACCACATTCCCCGGGTCGGCACCGCCATGGCAGTAGGTCGTGGTGCGGTCACGGCCGAATCCTGCCGCCGTGTTCCGCCGGCCGTTGGCGTCCAACCTGCGACGGTCGATTTCGGTCGTGCTGGTCTTATAGGGAACCCGGACTGCGTCCAAGTCAAAGTACGGCTTCGGGCCCCGGGCGAAATGATAGACGTACTCGTAGGCGTCCTTGGTACGGGGCCCGAACCGACCCGGTACCGCGTTAGGCTTGGCCCAGATATAGGTTTCCAGCCACCACCAGCCCATGTTCTGCAACGCGATGACCAGTTGGTAAACATAGGGATGACGCTGACCTTTGAGCGAGCCACTCTTGGCGACCCGGTTTTTGATGTTCAGCACAAGCGAGCCGGACTCGCAGGTTGCCGCATACATTGCTCGCGCGAACGGGAGGAACCACTCGACGTAGCGGTCGGGGTGGATCCGGGAGTACGCCCGGGCGTCGGCGTAGGGCGGCGACGTGAAGAACAAACTGACACTTCCTGACGGCAGTCGCGGGAGCCAGACAGATGAGTCGCCCCAGGTCACGCCGTCCTCGATCAGCCGGGCCAATGCGGCCTGCCCGGTGACTGGCACCACAGGCCCCGGCGCGGGCACCGCTTCCCACCGCACAGGGCCACCCTACCTAGTGTCCCCTCCCCTGCTCCGGCACCGACACGCACGGTTACCGGCCGCAGTGACAGTCCGGCCGGATCAGGGTGATCACGCGCACCAGTGCGGGCGTCGGCGGCGTCGATCCGAACCCGAACCGCACCGGCGGCGTGACCGGGGCAAGCCCGCCTTGGTCAACACCGCCCCAGACCACCCGCGCACCGGCGATCCGGTGCAGATCGAGCGCCGCGTAGAGTTCCTCGCGTCCCCCTCCGGCGCTGCCGCGGGTGCGCACGCCCGGCAGCACCCGGCGCGCGAGGAAGTCGACTGCGGCGATCCAGCGCGGGCTGGTCGCTACCCGGCGCGGCACGGTCCGCAGGAGCCACCCCAGCAGGGGTCGGGCGCCGAGTTCCAACGTGACCTCGACCGGTGGTGCCGCGATCTGCCACCGTCGACCGTGCACCACGGCGCTGAGGCCAACCGTGCGCACCTCATCGAACCGGTAGGTCTCCGCGACGAACCTGGCGACCGTCGGCGTGGGGGCCAGCAGCATCCGGTGACCGTCAGGCTGTTCCACCATGAGGTCGGTGAACGGCCCCAGCGGCGACGACACCCAGTGGCCAACGATCACCCGCAGGCCGGCGGCGGTGCCGACCCCGGCGATCCAGCCGTCGAAGCGAAGGCCACCGCCAGTCACCTGCGGGCGGCGCGCAACACTGTTGATCCGCCCAGCACAGCACCCGCAGTAGCGGCGCCCGCGACGGCGAGCCGCCCCAACGCGGGCAGGTCGCGCCACGACGCGGCGGTCGCAACTGCATCGACACCGTCACAGAACGCCCCGGCGAGGGTCCAGGCCCGCAACGCCCGCTCGTCCCCGCACCAAGCCGCGAGCAGCGCACCAGCACCCAGGGCCAGGTCCCGGCCACCCAGTGCTCGGCCCAGCACAACCCCAGCCGGCGCCGAAGCCTGAGCGCCCCCCACCCACGGCCGCGCCACCAGCGCTGGCCGCAGCAGCGCGACAACGCCGATAGCGACCCGTCCGGTCGCCAGACCCACGCTGCCCAGACCCAGGTTGCCCAGTCGAGCCTGGCGTGTCATCCGTTTCACCTCCACGACGGCCGTGACGGCGCTACCAAGCTTAGTGCTTGAGCGTCGTGGTGAGCATCCACTACCTCCGGAACCCCGGTGATCGGCACCGGCAGGTGGTGGCGTTGTTCCCCAGATCAGCCGCTCCCACGGGCCATCTCCCCTCTGCCTCGTCTGATGCAGTCTCGCTGCATCAGACGAGGTGGCTCTGGGAAGATTCTACATCTTGAGGATGACTTGCAACGGAAACGACCGCGACCGTCATGACAGACGGCGGCATCTTGTTCACTTAGCGGGTTTGTCACAAGTTATCCCCAGATGTAGAAACCCCCAGGGCTACATCACCTAAGGTACGCGAACAATGATCCGTGGAGATGATTCCCGACCTCTGGACGTCTGACATCCTAGATAGTAGGCGGCAAAAGCAGCCGATGAGCGCACTGCGGTGTCGCGCTAAAGACAAGGGGGCACACAAATGGGATGGTTCGAGCGGTTATCCGGCAGCGACAAGCAGGAAGGCGCGCGGCAGGCATCCGTGGTCGAGGAGATCGAGATCAAGCGCTGGAGGGCTCACAATCCACCGCTGAGGTCTGACGAATCACTCGGGTGGGAGGGTTGCCTCCTCACCGGTTACCACCTTCACCCAGTCCCGAAGGACGCGTCCACGGAATACCTCAGGACGCACTTACCCGGCCACTGGGCAAAGATCAACGATTAGTGGGTCAACCCGTGGCTCGTTCCGCGCTGGGCTACCTGGCCGGCTGCTGAGAGCCGGTCGAGCGGACCTACTCCGAGCTGAAGCGGGAACAACGGCTCCACCCAGCGGAACCGGGTGGGGCCGTTCTCTTTTTGGGTCGGGAGCCGGTGCCGCGGCGCTGGGCCGCTGCGGAGGCGGGAAAATGGGGATGATTTGCTGCTGTACGGGGGTCCAGCGCCCCTGAGGAAGATCTCTGGAGAGGGGCTCTGAACTGGTGTGGACCTGCTGGTAGCTTACTCGAACCGCTCTGACCTGCGAGAACAGCTCCAAAAAGCAGTTGTGATCTTGGTAGAGGGAGCTAGGCAGGATGATGAGCCCGGCTCTGGCGCGGATGGTGAGGTGTGCAGCACCACACGCTGGTGGAGCCTGCGAGACCGTTTCTCCCCCAAGGATCTTCAGACGATGATCGACCTCTACAAGTCAGGCACGACGGCCAAGCAGGTAGCCGAGAAATTTGGCGTCAGTGTGCGCAGCGTAACGCGACTGCTGCACCAGTATGGCGTACGTCGTGAACACCGCAGCAACGCATGATCAGCTGGGTTGGGGCGTCGTGCCTGCCAAGAGTCGGTTGCGTCCCAGGGGAACACGACCGCGAACAGTACCCGCATGTTGCCCCTGGCGGTCAGTCCTGATCACAAGCGATCAAGGGGGCGCGGGTGTCCCACTGTCGCGGCGTGGGCGGCCCCGTGGTGAGGGTCCTTCGGAAAACGGTTGAACGTGTTGTATAGCGGTGTCGGGTTGCTCGGCCAGCCACCGCACGCAGGCGACCAGATACGTATTCATGTCTAGCTGGTGTTGGCGGGCGTGAGCCTGAGCGTCTTCCCACAGTTGCGGCGGAGGGCGAAGGGCGCGGGCCGGGTACCGATGTTGACTTCCCACGCCATGAGTATGACACAAGTGGTTGACCACTTCTTCAATGGGTGTCATAATTAAGTGGTCAACCACTTTAAGAGTGGGGATGTCAATTAGAGAAAAGGACCGTCATGAAAACCACTATCGACACCATTACCACCGAAAAAGGACGCCCAGCTGATGCGAGCGTGATCTGGTTCCACCACGTCAACCTGTGGACCTGGATCGGCATGGGCGCCAAACCTCACACCATCACCCACACCCAGGACGGACTGATGGTGGATATCTATCTAGGTGCCGGATTCTGCAAACGACGCCTTGTGATCAAAGTCAACCGATACGATCTCTACGACATCGAAATCGGTCGCATACACCGCCGCACCCTGGAGTGGATTCCCGTAGCCCAAACACGTGACGTCTACGCCGACGATCTTGACCAAGAAATCCGAGATCTCTACGACGCCAACGCAGTCTAACAACCCGCCTCATAGACATAGACGCGATAGTCAGGACCAAGTATAACTCCCGACTATCGCGTCCAGACGGGATAACTACGAACCTCACTCCACAACCCCAGGACGACGACCACCCCAAGCAACACCCACATCAGCCAGACCCCACCCAGCTACCGACATCATGCCGAATACCCCCGACAAACCGCAGGTCACAGATGTGAGTGGACTACTTAACGTGTCAGCATAAGTATCAACAAAACATAGGAGTTAACAATGTCCAGATATCAAATGGTTTGCGAAGCTCACGGACTTACCATCGAACAAGGCAAAACACTCCGAAAAATGGTATTACTAACCACTTTCATGCACGGCTTGTTCGGCAAAGAAAAAGAAGCGGAACTTCGGAGCATGGGCCTACTCATTGACACAAAGGCAGGACGCATGGACAGCTGCGCCAAGTTATCTCGTACAGGTAACGAAATCGCCCAGGAACTCATGACTGCCGAGATTGATGACGAGATTGATGATATGGCAGCCTCCGATTAAGAGGCCACATCCATATCTATAGAAAAACAACGAAGAAAAACCTTAAAAAAGCTCCCTAAAATCTACACGGACAGAAGTTAAAGCAACCAAGAAAACCCACAAACAATACACTTAGGCGACAACGTGAAGCTTTAATAGAAGTCGTAGCAGTTAGGTACCCTCAGTGCAGGCAAAACAGCCAAAGAACTAGGTATTTCCCGCCTCCTACCTATCGCATCCCCAAAAAGGAAATGTCGGTGGCTAAACTTATTTCCATGTCAAAATGGAGAAAAGAGAAAGAGAATGCTAGACACCACCAAAGAAAAAACTACAGCGGCGACCTTCATTCGCGTCCAATATCTAGATCCGAAGCAAAGAGGCTTATTCAGCGATCTTGATCGACGACTGATCATTGCAGCTCAAGACGGGTCCCACAAGGTCGATAGCGCTGCCGTGAATAAGCCTCAAAGAATCCCGAATTTCACAAGGGAACAAATAATGATCGACAAGAGACGCCGAGCTTGCGAAAAGATGGCCGACAAGTTGAACGCCCGGATTATTCGAGAATACGTTGAATATTGTGGCGGGCGCGACTGCATCGACCAACGCCCCACACTACAGCACATGCTCCACGAACTAGACACATTACGCGACATAACTTACCTGATCATCAGTGGCAGCTTGACCCAGTTCACACGACGCCGCAATGAAATGGAAACAATTCTGCAAAAAATCGACGCAACAGGAGCCAGACTCATCACCGCGCCAAGCCCAGATGAAGGCAAACAACGATTATTCAGACTCCTGCAATTACAATTATTGACACGTTACAGGTGATACTTTCAATATTTTTTGGTCATCAAATATAGGCATGGCCATCCTCTGGACAACAGCGCGAACCGCTACACCGCCAACCTTGCCATGAACCACCCCTCGATGTGACTCAGCTCTCCCGGCGGGTTCGCACACCGACACAGTTGTCACGAGAAACCGCAGGTCAAAAATGGTGGTGGGCCTAACGTGTCAGCATAAGAACCGGCCCCTTCTGGTTGAGGGGCCTGGGATCAAGGTCCGTCGGGTGGGTGCTCGTCAGTGGAGTATGCGTGAACGGTTCAGCGCTGAGGATCTTCAGGCGGTGATCGATCTGTACCTCTCAGGTGCTACAAGCTCGCAGGTTGCCCAGCGGTTCGGTATCAGCGTATCCAGCGTGAAACGAGTACTACGCGACCACGGCATACGCAAACACAAGCAACGGTCCCACGGTCATGACCAGACACGGGAACGAAAACCCTGATGACAAGCTGCGCTCGACGAGCTCCTGGGCAACACGACCGACATTCCCGTCACCGAGCACACGACCGACACGCATAGGGTGAGGCTGGTCAACCTCGGGCTGTTCGGATCTGCTCGGGCTGGGCGGCTGGTCAACCACGCGGGGCGTACATGATCACAGCGACACCTGCCAGACAGATCAGCACGCCGATCACATCGAACCGATCAGGCCGGTAACCGTCAGCGACCATTCCCCAGGCCAACGACCCGGCGACGAACACTCCGCCATAGGCGGCCAGAATGCGACCGAACTGCGCGTCGGGCTGCACCGTGGCGACGAACCCGTACAGGCCCAGCGCGATCACCCCGAAGCCGATCCACAGCCACCCTCGGTGCTCCCGCACACCCTGCCACACCAGCCACGCTCCGCCGATCTCAGCGATGGCGGCCAGCACGAACAGCACGATCGAACGCAGAACAAGCACCGACAACCTCTCCAACCCAACGACGAGGCAAACAGGACAACCAGGGCGCAAGCCGGGAACGCGGCGATCAGTCCGCAGTACCGAACACCTCAGCCAGCATCGACGCCGCCTTCGCCGGAGCCCGTACCTCCAATTTCAGCCACCGCCAGCCAGCCGCAGGGTGAACGCGAAGCAGCGCTGCTCCGCCGCGGCAAGTTCGGCGACCTGCCCAGCCAGCTCAGCGACCAACTGCCGACATCATGCCGAGCACAAGAAAGTCTCGTTAGTTCGCACACCACCACAGCCATCACCCCCAGACAGCACGCGATCTCCTGAAACATGAACCGTCACGCAATTCCCATTGTTCCCAGCGGACATGTAGATAAAGCATCAACGGTGAATGCACAACGTGTGATCTAGACGGCGACTACAGATTTCCGTGGGCCAACTCATGCGCGGCGTCGAACAGAGGGCGGGCTAGCGCAACCAGACATTCAATCGTGCCGTGCATGGTGGTGGCCACTAAGCTTCCTATTTCACCGTAGACCGCTGCGTCGATTTCTACCTCTCGGGCAAGTAGCCACAGTTCAACAAGGATGGCAGCAAGCTCTCGGATCATTCCCGCGGTTTCAAGCGCGTCATCAGCATGGCGTTCCCGATCCACCCAACCCTTATGAAGGTTTTCTATGGTCTGGCGCACACCGGCGCGCACTGCCTCGTGGCGACTTATTCCGAATCCTCGCTCGTTCCAGCCGTCAACAGCGTGTAGATGGGCATACGCATAGAGGGCATCACGGAACACATCGGAGCGATCACGTCTACACTTAGCCGCGATGCCGCCGTAGGCATCCCGTAAGACCGGATCAATCCTAAGCAAAATTCGACGCAGCATAAGTGACATCATATCCCAACAAACCCCATACGGTGGCGGGATTCTCGCTAGCAGCTCTAAGTCGATCCGGCGGGTCGATCAACTTCGGTGTAAAACTTTAGGGTTAACATCACACATTCTTATTCAAACTCTACACATTGATCTCAACGAACCATTCAAATAAAGATCAACAGGGAAACCCACCTACCGAAGCTGCGTTGGAGCATCCTCGTCCAACACGGACTCGGGCGAACACGCCTAGTCCACTCCCCAGATCGTAGCACCTTAGCTGGTCCTGATCATCTCCTGCGGTTCGCACGCCGACACAGTTGCCACAACAAAGCCGCAGGTCGCGGGCGGTGGTGGGGCACAGTTACATGGCAGCCCACATGCTGACCAGCGTCGGCACGGCCATCAGTACTGTGCCGACGCCCACGAGGATAAGGCCCCAGAGTTGCAACTTCACCGTGCTTACGGCAATCGAGCGGGCAAGTTCTTGGATGTCGCCGTCGGCGGCTCGAAGCTGTGCTGTCTGGTCGTCTACTCGCGCCTTGAGCTGATCGAGGCCCTCCGCGAAGCGTGACCTGTCGATCGACGCCTGGTTCTCGATGTTGTTTATGCGATGGATGAGGAGCCGGACCTGCTTCTCGACCGGCAGGTCTGTGTCAATCTCCGGGCTTGAGACCACGACGGTTACGCTGTCTGCTACCGCAGCCGACGCCGTGGCGCGCACGCTGACTGTGATACCAGGACGGCGGAGCACGTAGCGAACCCAGAGGCGGCGAATAGCCTGCTTGGCGCGGTGCAGCGCAGGCCACAGGGGAACCTTGGCGTGGTCGGCATAGGTGCGGCTGTACGCCATCGCTGCGCAGATGATGCCCGCGAGCACAGCGAGCAATCCGACGAGCGTGGTCAGGAGGGCGAGCACCCACGCAGTGTCACAGCCGGCGACCGTGATCTCCTTCGCGCCTCCCGCGTGGCGGTGTTCCGGGGGGGCCTGTCTCGACTGCGAGATCAGCTACGTGCGTGGCCTGTGGCTCACATCCCGGCTGGCTGGTCGCAAATCAGCCCAGGTCATCGCCTTCAATACGCGTAGCAGAGGGCGATGAGGCCATAGTCCCTGGTCGTCGTGCCCAGCCAGCGAGGTTCGGCACCGAGCGCTACCTGGTCGCGCCGCTAGGCGAGATCTCGGGGTGCCGTACAGAGCGGAGCGGCGCACTGTGTGCGGTCTCCTGCGCAGATCAATAGCTTCGTGAGATCACCTGTTGAGCGGTTCGGGGCTTCGGCTCCACCGTTGATCTACTACGGCTTCCGGCAAGGATGCCTGCCGCCTGCGCTCTAGCTCCGTCAGATTCACTCAATGTTCGCAGTGTGTCGAGGGCCAGTTAGCTTGACCCCAGCCACTTCGCACGACTAGGCTGCGACCGCTTTTCGCGGTTATTACTGACGCAGCCTAGTCGTGCGAAGTGGCTGGGGTCTTCAGCTTTGCACAGAGCGATCAAGCGCGTCAAATGCGCTGAAGTGATGCTCCGGTCCATTGACCTAGTATATCGCATTTTTGGCCAGGAGGCCAGGAACGAGGAGCATGTGTTCATGATCGACGATGAGACTTTCATGATCGACGACGAGACTGGGAAACCCGATAGTAGTGACGCGCACCCCGAGCGGAAAGGGCAGGAACCGGAGGGTAGCGAGATTAGCCTGTCTCGGCGATGGGTGTACGCCATGCTTGGTGTGCGCTACGGTATGGCGTTGCTGTCGATGATCTGGGTTCTTTTGCCCGATGATCTACGGAATCTGCTCGTCAACGCACTGTCAAGGTAAAAGAGTTCGGCGACCACCAAGAGGCCGGATTCCCACCAGTGAATCCGGCCTCTGGCCTGCTTCCGCGAGCACGGTTAAATAACGGCCAACGTATTCAAGAGGCCAGGTTACTCGAATGTCAGCTCAGAGTTTGCAACGCGGACAACAACTCACCGGACGACTGAGACGCCCTCCGGCGACCCTTCCTTGGCCACGCACTAGCGACCAGCGCTAGTGATCATAGCCAGGAGCGAGACAACCCCACACAAAGGCACCCACCTGGGCGGCGTGGCATCTCTCGCACACGACGCGCCCTGGCTGCCGGAGTGGCAACGGTTGGCCGCATCCTGTGCAGGTTTGCTCCAGGTCCGCGAGTGGAGACTCGATGTGAGGGCGGTAGTTGCATCGTTGAGCGTTGTTCCGAGTGCGATTGAGGTCGGCTTCTACTTGAGTAGCAAACTCGTGTTGCCATAAGTCGTAATGCGCTGCAGAAACAAGAATGACTCCCTGCTTGGTACGCGTATTGAGTGGGACCAGCTCCCCGGACGGTACCTGTTGGGCGATGTCGTCAACCACGAGGCCCCTGATCGGTCGGAAGACGGGGTGCCAGCTGCCGCACCAGTTTCGGCTTCGTGGCTTCTGGCATCCTGGAAGCAGATCAGCGTTCTTGGGGCTGCACGCTACGCGTAAAATCTGCCGCGGGCCGGTCGTCACAGTCCACGCGCGACGAGGCGTCGACCCATCAGGAGACCCGTTGGTCTCGATGTGCGGAACTTTGAACGCCCAGGCTGGCCCTTTGTGATCCGCTGACCAGACCAGGGGTATGCCTTCCTTGTTCGCTTTACTGGTGCGGTTTTTCACTTTCGGTACTGACAGGAAGCTGTGCTGCACCTCGAACCCGACTGGACCTACCGCGCCGTCGATCTTGACGTCGAGTCTCGTGCCGCTTGCAAGAATGACTTCCTGTTCAGCAGGGAAGCCAACATCCTCCGCCGCACGCGAGATGTAATCCTGTTGCCACTGGTGCTGGTCGCTCTTGCCGATGGGTGTTTCGTGGGAGCGGAACTCGCGCCCGATCTTCCCCTTGGCCGAGTGGGCGATTACCCATTTTGTCTTCGCTGGGTTTTGCTTGAGGTGGACCCATGCGCCATGTATGCGCCCGTCGTCATCACGAGCGTAAGCGAGTCGCGGATCGTTGTCATGTTCACGGCACTCAAGGACCCCTGCGCTGCAGTTCTGATAGACCTCCTCGATGATGGCGCGGCTGATCGCATCGATGAAAGGTCCAATCGTGATGTCGGTCCCGGACGGGACGTGCGTCGCATGAATGGCCATGGTCTACATCACCGCTCTCCTAGGCCGTGGCTGGCCCTGTCGGTCGTTCCGCAGCCTCTCCATCGCAGCCCGCCGCTTGATCAGGACTATGAGGTCGTCCTCCACTAGCTCCGCGATTCGCGCGATCTCCGGGGCATCCTCCGTACCACGCGTATCACCGTGGGGTGGTCCCGCGTAGCTGTGCGTAAAATAGGCCATATGTCGGACCTCCGGCGTCCGGCTCGCCCGGTATTGCTCTTGCACGTGCGGTGTCCCTGGGCACTCTTGGGTGTGCGCCGAGCATAGCAGTGGGTGAATGCGACGGTTGTAACTGAGCCACCCGTGTACAACCGTGCTTACGTACGGCTACAAGAAGTGACGCAGGGTTATTCAATCTCGCCACCTCGACCCTGTTTTAGCAGCTCAGAGCCCCAGAGCGGAGCGGCGCACTGTGTGCGGTCTCCTGCACAGATCAACAGCTTCGTGAGATCACCTATTGAGCGGTTCAGGGCTTCAGCTCCACCGCTGATCTACGGCTTCCGGCAAGGATGCCTGCCGCCTACGCTCTAGCTCCGTCAGATTCACTCAATGTTCGCAGTGTGTCGAGGGCCACGCAGCTGGCCGGGGGCCACCAACCGCGACTAGGCTGCGAGCGCTTTTTAGCGGGGTTACTGACGCAGCCTAGTCGCGGTTGGTGGCCCCCGGCCCGCAATTGCGCAGTGTCGGCCTTGCACAGAGCGATCAAGCGCGTCAAATGCGCTGAAGTGATGCTCCGATCCATTGACCAAGTATATCCCATTTTTGGCCAGGAGGCCAGGAGCGAGGCGTATGTGTTCATGATTTTCGACGACGAGACGGGGAAACCCGATAGCAGTGACGTGCACCCCGAGCGGAAAGGGCAGGAACCCGAGGATAGCGAGACTAGCCTGTCTCGTCGATGGGCGTACGCCATGCTTGGTGTGCGCTACGGTATGGCGTTGCTGTCGATGATCTGGATTCTTTTACCCGATGATCTACGGAATCTGCTCGTCAACGCACTGTCAAGGTAAAAGCGTCCGGCGACCACCAAGAGGCCGGATTCCCACCAGGGAATCCGGCCTCCGACCTGCTCCACCCCGGTAGCCGGGAGCAGGATTCGAACCTGTGATCTATAGGTTATGAGCCGCCCAAGTAACCCACGACCGGCGGAACCGGAGATATGGTAAGCCTCTACGGCCATAGCGCGCTAAGCGGGTTGATGTTACCCGTTCCCTAGTAGCCGCGATGCGGCAGTCCCCATATCCGCGCCGGATGCGGTCGAGTCGTGATGCAGCCCTTGACCGTTAGCGTTTTTCGCTTTTTGCCCTCTTTCCTGGATTCTCCTGTAATTTCTGTTAATTCAGGCGAAAAAGTGCCGTTAAGCCATATAGCCTTTCTCCTTCTTGTCGAATTGCTGTATCGGTCGTCCGTATTTATCAATTCCTTCGCTGGGTGGTTCGGTTTCTAGGAACTCTCCGCAGATGATCGAGTACAGGTCGTCCATAGCCTGTTGGGTGCGCGCCGCCTGGAGTGCGGGGGGCGCGCGAGCCTAAAAGTTGTCTGCCCGGTCGTAGAAAACGGTCTTAAGAGGGGTAGACGGTCTTCTTTTTTCCATGATTGATCTCCTCTAGATAGGTAGGGTTTTTGGTCTAGATGGGTAGGGTTTTTGGTTGCAGTTGATGATGCGTTGCGCTGTCCGGGGTTTTGTCTTACTCCCGGCCAGCGCAGAGGGTTTATATGGAGTTACACGGTTACCGATCAAGCTAGTATTGCCTTGTGCGGGGTTCGTTGGGAAAGACATCCGCCCAAGGTGGGGTTGTGGCTGTAGTTATGAGCGACTAATAGTTCCGCCACGATATTGGCGTTGCCGTGGTGTTTTTCATCGGTGGTTTGCAAGAAATTCTTATTGGTGTCATCGGCGGTATCGGCGTCGTCAGGATGGCGGTAGGTCCACTTGCAAGCAGGAGCGAACTAGTGGAGATCGAAGTCACCGTTTTTTACAGCACCAAGGAATATCATCCATCCGGCGTGATTACAGGAAATTATGGGTCCAGGGGGAGCTTTGCTGTCACGAATGAAGATACGGTCGATCGCGGCAGCGACGTCGATGCAGTTACTTTCATATCCGCTGCGACTGGATTTGCGCCACTGGACATTAGACAAGTCCATACCCCAGTTTACCTCTCATATTCATGTGCGATGGAAGTAATGAATGCGGTTGATTGGGCAGGGTCTAGCGCTGTTCCTCGGAGGGTTTCTGTTATTTCACGGAAGGGGTCTACATCGTCTGGCTCGTCAACAAAAATTCCGGAGCGTCTGTGCTCTAGGTGAACTAATGTGCGTGCCTTGCTGAATTCCAGCAGAAGGTATGACCCGTTGAGTCCTGCGTGTTCGCCGCGGTCAAGGGGAATAACTTGCACAGTGACATTTGATCGTTGACTGGCGGTGATGATATGTCGCAGTTGTGCTGCCATGACGTGTCGCCCACCGATTGGTCTCCTGAGCACAGCTTCATCGAGGATCGCCAAAAACTCCGGGGGGTTAGGTTTGCTGAGAAGTGCTTGGCGACCTAATCGAGCCACGACCAGTGTCTCGAGTTCTGATTTTGGCGCACCAAAACCGGTCAGCAATGCGCGAGTGTATTCCGGTATCTGTAATAGGCCAGGGACCAGTGCGAGGCTCACATCTGTGATGCGAATGGCTTCGGATTCGAAGCCGATCAATGCGGTCAGCCGTGGGGGTAATGCGGAAGAGGCTCTTTCCCACCAGCCGGGTTGATCGGCTTCGCGAGCGAGCTCTAGCAGTCGCTCTCGTTCTTGTCCTGTGATCTCATACAGCACTAGCAACGCTGAGACGTCTTCGCTGGTAATGGCGCGTCCGCCGTTTTCGATGCGGTTTAGTGTGCTAGCTGACCACCCCAACTGTTGGGCCACTTTCTGTGTGCTTAAACCAGTTTTATTGCGTAGTTCTCGTAATTCAGCTCCTAGTCCACGGGCACGTACGGTCGCTGGACGTTTAGGCATATCCGCCCATCTCCTCCCTGGCTAGATAGCAAGCCTAAAGCATCGAATCCAGCCCCCTACCACCCGATTGGCCTACACTCCATTGTTATGTTGCAGAAATATGGAAATTTCTCTGCGATGCATGATATGTTTCAGAAATAGTGAGATATGAGTTATGCGGGGAAGGGTCCAGTGCCACGTATAGCTCTTGGCCGATTGAGAGGAAGTACATCCATGAATGTAGATCACGATAACTGCGACCTGGCATCTGTCAGCAACGGTGAAACATTTACCCAATTACTGACACAATACGTCACCTATGCAGCACCCCGCCTGTTCGCCCTTTGTCAAATCCCTTCTGGAGGGGACAACGAGAGCTGGATATTTGCCTGGGGTGCCGCCTTCGACGACAGTTCCGTGCTATTTAACCCCAACGGAAAAATCATCGGAACATTCACCTCTGCCAACAGCGCACTAGATCTATTTTCCCGCACCCAAAAACTTTGTCTTATCTGGGTAGACCCCGCAATGTTCCACCAGTCCGAAAAATCAGCCTTGACCTGCTAGAACACAGTCGGGATAACTTCCGCATGGTCACCGTCTTCGATATCTCCCAAACCGATGGCACCGAAGACAACAAGACTGAAGCCATCACCGACCCAGATGTCGTCCTCCGCGACAGCTTCATCACCCAACTTAAGCGACTGGGCTATACCCTCACCATCATGATCAATAAAGAGATCAGAACAGTCACACTTTCCCAAAGCGTCGGTCGAGATAGCCAGAACGCGGCAGGCGTGAAGATCACCACGGAGAACGCATGATTCGCTCACGGCATCTGCGTGATCGTTCCTCGCCTGAAGGGTTTTTAGATAGCCGAAAATATTTGGCGCCAGCCCCGACCGGAGTGAAACCAGTGCCACACAACCACAGCATACACAAAGGCCCTACACCCGACGCCAACGAGACTACACTCACCACACTTTCCACCATCCACGATCACTCTGCCATGAAATAAGTCACACACTTTTTGATGTAAGCAAGAGAAACATCATGGACATTAACCAAATACTCACCACCGGCGACGAACAAGAACTACACCAGGTATGGAGTCTGCAAAGTCAGCGCAGCACATGGCAAACAGTGATCAACAAATCTGGCGCTCAGGACACCGACCACCAGATCGCCATCCAGGCATTAGATGACTTGCCAGAAGTCACAGCGCTGCAAGCTCTTGAAGCCAACCGTCGCCTCGTGGATCTGCTCATGGGACGCCGCTGGATCGTCATCCAAAAGGCACGGGAAGAAGGAGCCTCATGGAACACAATCGGCAAGGCTCTCAGCATGTCTTGTCAGGCCGCACGTGACTGGTACCGACGCAAGATCACCGAACAAGAGAAGTACCTGGGTGATCGCCACGACGCCACCCGCGCCCGCTTAGCACTCTAACAGAAACACACAGCGCAATACGCGGTGGCTATTCCCGTGTTGTGATCTCGCTATAGTTTTGGATGCACCCGACCACGGCTACTGAGTTCTCGGACAGGTGGCACATTGAGGCTTATTCAAAACCAATTTTTGATCAAGGTTGCGAGGGATGTCAGTGCAGGTCAGGGCACCTAAGAGCTGATCATGTAAGGGGTTTTGAATAAGCCTCATTATGGGTCTACCAAATAAGATAAATGCTTTAGGCGCGGGAGAGTGTTCCGGTGATTTTCCCGCTGGGATTAAATAGCGCAGCACTGTAATCAAAGGCCACATCCCAGGCAAATATCCAGCCCTCGCCGCCCTCGCTAAAAAGATCTTGGCAAAAGGTGAACATGCGGAGTGCGGCATAGGTGACGTATTGTGTCAGCAATTAGGTGAATTTTCACCGTTACCGACAGATACCAGGTCGCAGTTGTCGTAATCTACATTCATGGGCTCCACCCCACATCACATTAAAAAGTTCGATGTCAGCCTGTGCAGCGTCATACAGCTGTTCCGTCAGCATGGCGTGCGTCGAGAAGACTGAAGGTGTCATTCATTAGCTTGTTAAGTCGCACATCGTACGTCCTTCCAGCCACCGGCGATGTACGGCTGCACCGCTGGACAGGGAGTCCTGACACTGCTTGAAGTCAACCCGCCAGTGCGTTACCCGGTCGAGGCAGGGGACTCATATGTTAGTTTGCGAATAGGGCATGTCGTACCTGCCCCTTGATCGGGCCTGATGTGGAGCCCTCGCGAGAGTCCCAGGGTGAGGCGCTGAGGCTTTCATACGTGAAACCATCCCGCATCTTGGAGTTAAGGGTTGTCGAGTCTAGGCCGTAATAGCCGCCGGCTGGTCGCATAATGCGGGGTCTGCCCAAATAAGACAAAGGTTTTGGGTGTGGGAGAATAATTTTAGTGCAGTGTCAGCGGAGCTGAATGTTCCGGTGAATTTTCCTTCGGGGCTAAAGAGTACAGCGCTGTCATCGAAGGCAGCGCCCCAAGCAAATACCCAGCCCTCGTTGCCCTCTCTAAAAGGATCTTGAAAAAGGGCGAACAGGTGAGGCGCCGCATAGGTGACGTATTTTGTCAGTAATTGGATGAATTCTTCACTGCTGCTGACAGACGCAGCGTCGTGACTGTCGTGCTCTGCGTTCATGAATGCGTTGCCTCTCAATGGTTTTCTCAGTCAAGCACTATGCGCGACACCGAGTCTTTTGCTCACACGCCCAGATTTCACTATTTCATGAACGCATCATTTGTTGAAGAAAAATTCTCATATTTCTGCAACATAACAATGGGGTATAGGTCAGTCGGGTGGCAGGGGGCTGGATTCGATGCTTTAGGCTTGCTATCTCATCGAGGAGGATAGGGCGGACACGCCTAAACGTCCAGCGACCGTACATGCTCGTGGACTAGGAGCTGAATTACGAGAACTACGAAATAAAACTAGTTTGAGCACACAAAAAGTTGCCCACCAGTTAGGGTGGTCAGCTAGCACACTGAACCGCATCGAAAACGGTGGAGGCACCATCACCAGTGAAGACGTCTCAGCATTGCTGGTGATGTATGAGGCCACAGGCCAAGAACGAAACCGACTGCTAGAACTCGCGACACCATCATTGAACCTCAACATGTCCCACGATGCCGCGCGGTCGGAGGCTACTGGAAATTGCAGGTAATTGGGCTACAGCGACACGGAACGAAGGAAACGAGGTAACGATGGCGCAGGCGGTGGGTGGACAGGACACGGACCTGGCGTGGTGCGTGGAGAACCGCCTGCACTGGGTGCGCGATGTCACCTACGGCGAAGACCGCTCCCAAATCCGCACCAGAAGCGAAAGAGGCGATGCAACTCAGAAGTCACCCCGCAGCCCCAGGGTCGCCGGCTGCGGTGAGCCCCAAGCAGTTGAGCTCCTTCCGGCGCTGTGAGTTCCCGGCTGCGTAGAGGCCGATCAACGCGTCAGCGGCATGGTGGGTGTTTCCTGCATACAGCTCGCGCCGCAAGCTGTCTACATCGCCCCGCTCGGCCAGCAGCTCGGCCAGCCACCACGCCGCGACCGAATCACCGGCATCGGCCCGCGCCCGCAGCTCCATCACCGCGCCGTCCCGGTCTCCCCGCTCGGCCAGCAGCTCGGCCAGCCACCACGCCGCGTTCCAATCACCGGCATCGGCCCGAGCCCGCAGCTCGGTCACCGCAGCCTCATCGCCCCGCTCGGCCAACAGCCCAGCCAGCGACTCCGCCGCTTCCGAGTCACCGGCATCGGCCCGCGCCCGCAGCAGCTCTATCACCGCAGCCTCAGCGCCCCGCTCGGCCAACAGCTCGGCCAACAGCCCCGCCGCGCCCCAATCACCGGCATCGGCCAAGATCCTGTGGATCGAAACGGTGTAGTTCACGAGTCGGCGGATGGTGGCGTTGTAGCCGATACGGCGCAGGTCGGCAAGCTCCTCGACGCGCCTGGTGGCGGCGTCCCACAGGCTGGCGGGGAGTGGTTCGCGACGGCGGTCATGGATGGCGTGCTGGGCGAGGAAGTCGTGCAGCACGTAGCTGTCCGCCTCATCGATCGTCTCGTCGATACGGATGGGGGTCAGCGCACGCACACCATGGATGTTCTGAGCCGCAGCTTTCAGGGCTGTGGTGAGCCATCCGGGTCCTGCGCCAGTGGCTCGCTGCTCGGGCGTGAGATATCCGGGCACCGCTTGTTCCAGGAATGTCGCGGGTGACGGGGACTCGTAGCCGATGCGGTGGGCGTCCATGGCAGCAGTCAGCACCGCGTGCGCTGGCGTTCCGGCCAGGTCTCTGTAGTGGTCTAGCAGGAGGGGTCCGCCGGCCAGCGTTTGAGTAATCCTCAACTGCTCGCCGCCCGCAGTAACCGCCATGGCGAGCCGTGGGTCTTGGCTCGCGAGCCTGTCCAGTTCGGCGCGCTGCTCGTCGGTGGCGGTGCTGAAATCGTCTGCGACGCGAATCCGCATCCCCGGGCGGATGAGCAGATCCCGAACCTCGGCGTAGGTGTCGGGTTCGCCGGGCTGAGGCGGGCGGGTGAAGGTGTGCCAGTACGGGTCCAGCCACATACTGCCCACGATCACGACCCGATCCTCAGCTGTCCGAGCGGGGGTGCTCAGCACCCGCCGCAGTGCGATGGCCACGTCGCGGCCATGGGGAGGTTGCAGGTAGCGCTGGGTTTCGTTGAGCCACAGCACCGTCCCTGTCACCGTGCCGTCATCGAGCAAAGTCAGCAGTTCTTCGGCGGTGGCCGGATGAACCACCGGCCATCTCGCCAGCACCTCGCGCACTGCCTCGACGCAGGCTCGTGTCTTGCCCGCCGATGACCCGCCGACGAGCACCACCATCAGGTGACCGCAGCCGTCGCGCAGCCGTGCGCGGAGCTTCTGATCGTGATCCCGGACGACATAAGGAGTCAGAACGGTCAACTCTTCACCATCGTCTGCGCCGCTGGACCCAGCGTGGATGGCTGGGTGTACCCCGAGTAGCAGCGGGTCGTGATCCGAGATGGCTCGCCCCCGCCCACCGCGCCGCGCTCGACCCACCGCCTCCCACCACGAGCGCCATTGCTCGGGAGGGACACCGCACACGGCCAGAAAGGTGAACAACTTATTCCGGCTGGGCAAATTCCGACCGGATAGCCAGTCCGATACCGACCCCTTCGTCAGCCGCTCAGGTCCCAAGCCCCGTCCTGCATCGGCACCCGCTCGGCGAGGTGGCGCTTGCTTGATCCGCTGCTCACTGGCCTCCAGGAGCTGGTGGTAGCTGCGGTCACCCTTCACCGCCCGCAGCGCTGTCGCCAGCTGCGGCCTACTCGTGATCCGATCCGGGTCTGGCAAGTTGCTGGCTGATCGAGACTGCACCACCGTCCAGCCACCTCATGAGCCAACCGGGGCCGGCAGGGTTCCGGCCCGGTTCCGGGAAGCGTAGCCCTTCCAAGAGCCGGACGGGCTTCCTGACCAGCGCGCACACCGTAAGTGGACGTCCGGTGGCTCACTCCCGTCGTCGCCGGAACCCGGCCCGCTTCGCCACGGTGCTCACAGGACCCGGCGAACAGCCGAGGTCGGAAACTCACAGGAGAGCGCGATGACTATCACCTTGCCCCTCGACCCGATTGCCGCCTTCGCCACCGAGCATCCCTGGCCCATCGTCACCCTCGTGTTCCTCGTCGGTGTCATCCTCCCGGCGATTTGGTCAACCCGCCCTTGGCGCCGCCGCGCCGCCATGGCGGTGATGCGGATGCTTCTCGACAGATCCCGCCCCCAGCGGACAGCCCCACCCAATCCCTCTCGGCGCGGGTAGCAGACCGTGAGTGTCCGATCGCAGTTGGTGAGAAGTTTCCTGATCGGTTGGTAGGGATGAGGATCGAAGGCGTACTGACCGCGACGACCCCTACCGCCGCCAGCCCGGACACCCTTGTATTGATCCGGGTGCTCCCGCAGTCCGGACACTGCCGTTGATCGGCCAGGCGCGCCAGCAGTTCGAGGGGGATCTGCATGGCGCGGTGTCGTCGGTCACCGACGACACCGCCGGGCTAGGCCGTGTCCAGCCGTTCCGGCAGCGTGGTCGGCTGGAGCTTGAGCGCGCCGGGCCGAGGACCTCGGTCCGGACGATCCACTCCCTCCGCGGATACTGCTCGAATGCGTGGACGCGACCGGAGCGTGCTGACCGAGATCGAACGCGGTGCTTTGGATACAGCGTCCCCGTGGCCATAACGCTCCGTAAATGGGTAGCCCTTGGTGGAGGGGCCAGGGCCGCCGGGCTTCGTAGCTGGGCTAGCCGAGAACTCAACGGGTATAAGGTAGGGGACGACGACTTTCCCGAATGGCGAATCGTCGGCGCTGTCCTCCAAATCGACGGCAAAACTGCCAGAGCGATCATCAAGGGACAGTGCCCACTCCGCATGAGAGTCGCCGCGCCATCACATTTGAAATCGACAACCCCGATTCCGCTCGATCGGTTCGTAGACGAGACGAGACTTTCACGATTTCTCCAGGAAAACCCAGAGGGGCACAACCGCCGCTTGAGCTGTATCTTTGCGCTGATGCGCGGCTGGATGCCGGGATGAAGTACCTACTGTATTCCGCTTCGACAACCCGTTTGCCGAGCAGGCGTTCCCTGACGATCTGCTCGTGCCTGACCTGTAGGAATCGATCATCGTCTGGTGATGTTCAGGTGACGGCTTCAGACTGACAGTCCGCTAGAACCGCCAAGAGTTACCGATACCGATCATTTCCCCGAGTGAGAGGCTGCGAATGTCCATTGTGGTCTGTATGGTGATCGGCCACGAACACGTCAGGTTGCGCTGGTCCCACCAGGGTCGCCAGCGCGTGCCACAGCGCGCACCTGACACGCACCGCGCTTGACGTCATCACCATCACCGGCTAGCCGCACCCGCACTCACCAGCACGAACATAACGGCTAACTATGAGCGCCCCAGCAAGCACCTAGAACGCAACAAAAATGGTATCAGCTCCATTCTTGGATGCCATTTCATGGGACGGGCGATCTATAAGTCGAACTTTCCATGTTGTACTCCCTGAACGAAGTTCTGCCATTGATTAGATGGAAGCACTAAGTTTCCCTTGTTGGGGTTTTGGGAGTCGCGAATGACGACGTGTGTCGAGACCAACGCAACCTCAACGCACGTGCCAGAGCTTCCCTTGCCGCTGCGTGAGCTTTTGCGCCATGCAGCGTTGGCGAGGTTGAGTTTAGTCATGAATTTTTCTCTCCTTCCCTAAGTTCGCTCATGAGGATGCGGATGAATGCGCTTGTTTCTTGTTTACTGAGCGCCGCCTTACGTATGAGAGCGAACGCATCGATTTGGTATTGAACTTCCTCGCTTTTTTCTAGGTAAAGACTGCCCGCTGTACTTTCGATATACACCACATCTGGGTTATGCGGTTCGGTGAAGCTAAGGATATTAAAGGAACCGTCCTGTCCGATGTATGCGCCGGAGGAAAAGGGGACGACTTGGATTGTTACATGGGCAAGTTCAGAACAGTGGATCAAGTATTGAAGCTGGGCACGCATCGTGTCAACGGTGCCGACTTGTCGGCGCAGGGCCGCTTCGTCAAAAACAGCAATGTATGAAGGTGGTTTTTCTCTTCTGAGTATAGCTTGTCGCTCGATACGGAATTGCACATGTCGATCAATATCCGTCTGGGAAGTCGTGGGGCGTCTAGCACTCAGGAGGGCTCGGGCGTAATCTGCGGTTTGCAGAAGGCCGGGAATCAAGGTGTTTTCAAATACTCTCAGCGTTGAGGCCCGATCCTCTAAAGGACCATATTCTCGAAACCACTCGTCTTTCTCGATAAGGTCACTGTAGAGACGCCACCATCCAGGTAATGGGGGTCGTCGAGTCAGGGCAACATATTTCTCACGTTCAGCTCTAGGGACGCCGTAATATTCCAGCATGTCTCGCACATCGCTGGCTGTTGCGCCGACGTGGCCTCCTTCGATTCTGCTGATCTTAGCTGGGGAGCAGTTCATGTAGTCGGCAACATCGTCAAGTTTCTTCTTGGCCTGTTCTCGTAGACGTTGCAGCTCGTTGCCGAGATAGCGGCGACGAAGGGTTGAATCCTTTTTGGTCGCCACTTTGATCCCACCACACCTTCTGTTTTAATCGTGCGCCAAATAGTTTGCCGAAAAGACCGACATGGCACCAAAAAACCTCCAAATGGAGTAGCGCTCGGTAGCCAGATGCTCCTCAATGCGCTATATATGCTATATGCAAACTTGCATAATTAATGATTTCATTCGTCTTTTTGTCTGAATTTAAGCGAAGGGCGCATCGACAATCAGGGGGAGACCAAGATAAACAGCCATATCGGAGGTATCAAAATATGGGTAGGAAACCGCGGTGGAACAGCGAAATCGTCGATGTCGCTGGTGATGATTTGATTCCTGTTATGCGCGCCGGTCATCTTGTTCCGGTGGCGCGTTCTCAGGTTCAGTGGGCGCAGACCCAAGGGGATTATGTTTGCTTGCATGTTCCTGGCGAGAGCTATTTGGCACGCATACCTTTGACATATTTAGCCGAGCGATGGGCGGAGTATGGCTTTGTGTGTACTCATCGCGAGTATTTAGTGTATTTCCCGCTGGTCACCGACCTTTGGAGAGGACCTAGCGGCTACAATGTGCGTCTGGGTTCCGGTCGTGATGCTGTGGATATCCCCGTCGCCCGCCGACGCGTGGAAGAGCTGAAACAACGGTGGATACACCAACGCCAGCATCACGGAAACGAGACCCCACCCACAACCTGACTCTCAATTTTTGACTGTAATTTTTTGGTCCGCGGTGGCGAGTTGGTTTGCGCAAGGAGCGCGGGACTCTGATGGTTTTATGCCTGCCGGATACCGCCGGTTTGGTGTGGTGGCAGGAGTCCGCAGGCTTCTAGTTGTGCATCCAGCGTGGTGACAGCGTGAGTTTTTTCCCAAGGTTGCATTAATGCTCGGGCGGTGTGGAGTTCTTTGGTGAGCCGTGGGGACAAGTGGGCTTGGCCGGCTGCCTGGCCGAGGACGCGGCTGGCTTCAGTGATGTCGTGGGAGAGCACCAGCGCGTGGCCTAACCGTATCTGGCAGTAGGTGTAGCCGCCTATAAAGGTGCGGTCGTATCGTGCTTGGGCGTTGATCGCGGCTTCGACGGCTTGCTGTGGTTTGCCGAGCAGGCAGAGAAAGACTGTTTGCTTACTGTCTAGGGTGCCCTGGTGTACCCAGTAAGCTGGCGAGTCGGGGCCACACCCGTTGGCGCTGGTCAGGAATTTCTGGGCACGGTCACAGGCAGCCATGCATGGCCCGTATTGGCCATCTAAGGCGTAGGCACCGGCTGCCATCTGCTCAGCAAGAGCTTTGAGTTTTACATCATTGGTGCGGGCTGCCAGGCTGCGGGCAGCAGCAGCGGTATCCAACGCCGTGGGCGTGTCGGCACGCATGAATGCGGCAAAGCTGGTGTTGATGGCCGCATAAGCAGCGCATGTGGGGTTACCGGCGTCGTGGCCGGCCTTGCGGGCGTGGACAAAATAGCGCATAGCCTGTTTAGGGTGGCCCATATCGATCAGGTAGCCACCGATCGCCGAGGCTATGGTGCTATCCACCAGCTTCAGAGGCTTGACCATAGTGTCCGGGCAGCCACCCTCCAACAGGCGGCGCACAATCCCGTGCTGGGCTACAACGCTATCTAATACTTCACAGGGTCCGAGTGTGTCTTCCAGGCGTTTGCACTGGGCTAGGCTGACCGCCAGGTTATTGACAACTTTGGCATCAACCCGACGGGGAGCCGCCACAGCGCGCACCAGGCGCGTGTACTCCTCAGCGTCAAGACCTGAGAGCCCGACGGCTGCCAGGACGTACCCGACCAGCTGTATCGCCTGACGGCGACCCATCGACCGTATGAGCTTTGTGACCACTCGTAGCAGCTCCTCGGCTAGCTGGCCATCCACACCCGTCATAGTTGAGCACACACCATCCCCGCTGTCCCCCTGGCGCAACCAGGGTGCAGGCGAGGCGTGGAGGGCATCCAGCTCGGCTTGGGCGTGGCGTTGGCGTACCTGACGCTGGTGTGCCTGATGCTGGGCACGGTAGTCCTGCTCAGCCTCGGCCAGCCTGTGGTACTCAGCCACGAGCGCACCCTCGGCGTGGCATACCTCGTCGGCGATCTTCCATAACGCCTCGGGCATCGTGCGTGTGCCATGTTCGATCTTCGAGACCATACTGCGGGTCCTGCCCAAGGCTTGACCTAGCTCAGGCTGGGCGAGGCCAGCCGCCGTCCGATACATCGCCAGATGAGCACCTAAGCTGCGCCGCAAGGCCGCCACTGTGGCGCGCTCAACGGCGAGGTCACCTGCTTCTACCGTCTCTACCGTCACCTCTGCGGTCACGGCTCCCAACCTTAAAGCAGTGACAACCCACGGTGACACCTCTTGACAAGCTCGACAAGCTGATGCGGGCACCCTCTATCGGCGCTGCGGCCACACCTGCCAACCTGCCGCCTATGCACCTGGTGTCGGGCCGCCGCAACACTGTCCACCACTCCCCCTGGCGGCGGGCGCAAGCACAGCAACGACTGGCTTGCGTGCGTGACATGCCCCCAATACCCCGGCACCAGGTGCCCCCACACGAAGGCAATCACGGTGATAGGGCACCGTGTTGAGACACCACGACATGCCACGAGATACGGCACAAGTGTGGACCAGCCTCGACAAGGGGCGGGTCTGGGGTTGGTGGGTATGAGTGGGATACGTGTGGTTTCTCGTGAATCATGGGGCATCAGCAAGCCCGCCTGCGCCGTCAACAGCGCCATAAGATGATCACGCAGTTGGTTACCACCTGGCCAGAGCATAAAGATGATCCGTTGATGGTGGAACTGCTGCGTGGCCTGGCGTTAGCGCAATCCCTCGATGACGCCCACCCAATAGACAAACAGGGCCGTTGTCGGCGGTGGTGGTGCACACGACGATGGTTATTTTTTCGCCGGTCATGCCCCACCCGTGTCACACTCTCCTTCTGCGACACCGCCGACACAGTGACACTGTGGTTTGATCTGCTCAACCGGCTACCGAACCTCCAGACGAGCCTGGCCTGCGTGCGGGCCTGGCTAGAACCCAGACCACCCCACACCACCCCAGACAAACCAACCTAAAAACCCTCCCCGATACGGGCAAGCCCATGGCGTGCATGGCCTAGATCGGCCATGTCAAGTTCAGGATGTGGGTGTTTGTGCGGGGTGTTGGGGTTGCCAATCTCTCATGGGTGAGGATGTGGCGCAGGGGCGTAGTTGGATTGCCTCTGTCTGGCTGGTGGCTGAGAGGCAGGCTGCGGGGATTGCGACTGGCTGGAAATAGTCGGTTTGCCCGTTCCGGGCAGCAAGCCATGTCTGGTTATGATCACCGCACGGGGCTAACCATACCGATACAGATCCAGGCTGATAGGTGACACATCGCCCCGATTTGGAACTGACAAGATTGAGGGCAACAAAGGGTGGCTGAACGTCGATGAGACGTCCCCTCCACCTCTGATTCGCGCTATTGTCGCAGCCCCTTAAGCCAAGAACACTACGATCATCGGTGGTGGTGTCTTCTTGGTCGTCTAGACACAGGCCAGAATACATGTTCTTCAAGACAGCACCCGCTGTAGCGGAAGCACTATCGGCGGTGGAGGGTGGGGACGATAGTGGCGCGGGAGGTGATCCGAGAGAAGGCGGCGGTGTGTGTGGTGTTATCGGTGCTGGTCGTGACACAGCCGGCGGTGGAATTGTCTGTACCAGCGGATGCAAGGGCGGGGGTGGCGCAGTGGACATGGCCCTTTGCTGCTGGGGCGGGGCATTCGGCGCGGTGGGCAAAACGGACCCGGTGGCCGATGGCCCCAACGGATGCAATGGCATAGCGATAGTGGGGTGGGAGCCAGCCACCGATGCTCGGGTCATCATGACTGCCCCGCCCAGGGCTGTGGTAATAGCCATCAGCCATGCCACGACCAGACGCCAGTGATGACGATGCGAGGCTGGTGTCGTCTCGGCGGTCAGTCGGTGTGTTGTGCTCTGCAATTCACGCTCGGATTGACCAGTGGCCGTGTCGAGTTCTGGCGGTGCTGCGTGTTCACCCCTTGTGGCGTGGGCAGTGGTGGTGTTGTTTGGCGGCGAGCCAGACGGCCCCGGCGGAGGGGTGTGGATATTGAGGGTGATGAGTTCTTGGGGGCTTAATGCTTCGCGGTCATCGAGGTCAATCAGTGCTGCTGGGGTGGTGGCGTAGATGATGGCCAGCATGGCCAGGGTGGTCGGTGTGGGTTTGACACCCCCGTGGGGCCATGTTTCAAAGTCGCTGATGCGTTTGCCGCTCATCGGGGCCTGATCATGATCCAGCAGGTGATTGTAGGCGACGGCTGCCTGCTCTTGGGTCCATCCAAGGGTGTGTCGCCATGCTTGCCGTGGGCGAAAACCAAAACGCCGGCCCATCTCCACGGCAATCTGCTCACGGGTGCAGCCCTGATCACACATGGCTGTACGGAGCTGGTCGCGTTGCTTTTTAGCCCCCGCCGCCTCCCGCACCACCCTAAATCCCCTCCAACCAACCAGCCGGAGCTTGCCGATCAGCTCAGTGAAACCAGCGTGATCCTACGCACAGGGCAGGCCGCCGAACTCCGGCGGGAGTGTTCGACTACCCCACGGTTTCCCTCTACCTGCGGCAACCGCATTTGTCCACAGGCGTGGAGACTGATCCTCCACAGCTGTGGGTAGCGCTGGCGGCTGTGGGTAGGTGTTGTGCCTGCTCAGACGCCGGGAGCGGCGTGGCGAGGATTGTCCCCAATCCTGGCCGTGTACTGCGCTGCCCCCACCCGGCACAGTGGGAGTCCCCCCGGCATCCCGTTGCCCGAGGCTCGGCTTGCTCGACCGGCGTGACTGGGGCACCGGACACGCTCGTGGGTCTACACACTGGAGGCGACATGCAGGATTTGCTGCAATTCACGGAAAGTCACTTCGTCGTGATCATTGTCTTCGCCCTAGTCATGTTCCTGATCGGTCGAGCCCGTTTATAAGTTCAGGTGATCATGATGCCAGCGCCAGCATGGCCTGCCAGGTGAAACCAGAGACGGGCCTAACCCCTATCGGATGGCTGCAAGTCTGAATTTACTCGCTATGGGTGTTGATGCCCATGACGGCAGAACGCGGGGGGCGGGAATGGTGCTCGGGGCTGTTCTGTGGGCAATACCCAGTCACCGAGGGAGATCAATTCATCGAACACTGGGAGGTATTGTGATGCGCGCTCTGCTTCTTCTCTCGGCCTGCTGTACTGCTGCGGTGGTTGTGGTGGGAATACTGGTGTTGATCACTATCATTGCGGTGCTGGAATGGTGACCATGCCCAGTCCGATGTCGTGCGCGCACTACGGGCGTGCGATGAGGTTGCAAGAGAATGAGGGACTGCGCATTGTTCTTGGGCCAGGCTAGTGAATTGCGCTGCGATTGGGCGATGTTGGGGAAATTTTTTCACTCGGTGTGCTCACCTGCTCACTAGGACGCCATAGCGGTGCCTATAAAGAAGGAGTTTTGTGATGAACACACACAAATATCAACACACCACCGTACCGAGATTAGGCCGTACGAGTAAGAAGAGCGAGGTGGATCAGTTGATGATAGAGGTGAGCAGGTCTATGCATCAGACTGGACGGCTTAGTCAGGCTGTGACTCGGGTGGCCGCGGAGATCAAGTGTCTTGCTGACGTAGTTGATGCATTTGCTGCTGAATACGGACAAGGACCTGCTCCAAAGACTGCACCTGCACCACGATACGTTCCTGACGGGCCATCATCGCACTAATCTGGCGGCGAACCTGGACGAGATCACCCTCATCGGAATCGGTAGCCGGTGGCAGGACTACCGCACGCGATCCGTGACGCACCGCGATAATCCCTTGACGATCCAACACCGCTAGGGCACTGCTGGCGGTGACTTTCGACACCCGATACGTCTGGCACAGTTCCGCCAGAGAGGGCAACTCATCGCCAGGGCTATAGCCTCCAGTGCTGATCTGATGCAGCAGATCAGCAGCGATTTGTTGATAAACAGGTCGCCGTTCCCGCCGAGAGACACCCACAATCTCTATCGTATCGCACAATCCTAGCTAGGTTTCTCAGAACTCTGTCACTCGTTTAGCCTACCGCATTCCCTTTACACCGAGATATCTAGGACTCATGATGAATCCTAGAGCTTCCATCGACGCGAGAAAACGCCGAGCGAGCCACACCATCCCCTACACAAGAAAACACAGAAATTGAGGTGACCACCGATGGCAACCAATGTGTTCGTACCCGACGCCTGGCGCGCCGCCCAAGAACCCGAGGCCATCACCGAAGCACTCACCATGGGCAACCACATCCTTGATGTGCTCAACCAGGCAACCACCCTGATCGACCGCGCCTGCCACAACGTAGAGGCAATCATCGACAACACAACCCTACGATGCCAACCGATCCTAGACCAACTAGCCGGTGAGATCGATCGACTCGCCCCGGTACTGACCCGCCTACGCGCCGCCACTAAGGCGGTGAGGCCATGACCTGGCAACAACACCAACACCGGGTAGAAAGCAACGCTCTACGGCTGGATCGGGCACGAGGAATCCTGGAAAAAGCACACCTGGAGTTCATCCTGCTCGGCGACATCCTGGCCGCATACCGCCTCCAACGCATCATCCACAACGTGCAAGCCGAACGACAACGCTGGCTCTATGCCGTAGGCAGCCCACTCCCATAACAGACAGGTCGCCTTGGTTTGTCCATAGTGGACTATGTGTCCACTATGGACAAACCAAGGCGAGAAGAGGGTTTCTCGCCCCACTTCCCAATTCTCTTACACCGCTTACTCACACAGGTGAGGTTTGTGATTATGCCACGCCAGTTTCGCATCCGAGTATATGGCACACAACGTAAAAACATTGACCCCGCACTGCTAGCCCAAGTCGTGATCTTGTTCGGTCGTCACCTGCACCAACAGCAGGAATGTCGTCAACGACAGCGGCAGGGATCGGCTACAAGGCACACAGGAAAAAATAAGCAGGCCGGTCAGTCACCTCGACGCCCAGAGAAACCAACTCAGGCTGAGCCTGAGATGAACGACACGCCGCAAAGAAACAGCGACAACGGCGGCAGGGCCGCTGGCGGCGGGGGGGCATCATGAGTATCTGGGAGAACATCCTGCTCGCCATTATGATCTATCTTGCGGTGGCTAGCTTGGTGCGCATCGAGGAAGAACACCGTTGGCGAACCTCACTCACAGCATTTCGGTTACAGCTTCCCGCTGATGTGGATACCGAACAGGCAGGACGCTGGATCGGCACCCTTGCGGGGATGGCCAGCTCCCCGTGGTGGCCGTTGAGTATTCCCCGCTGGTGGCCTGTAGGCATGGCACGCTGGCCGGTCACCGTGGAATTGGTCGCCACCTCTGGGGGTGTGCAACGAGTCCTCATCATCCCTGACCGGATGGTTGGGCAAGTACTGGCCTCCTTAGCGGCGGTGATGCCCGGTGTGCGCGCCGAGGAACTATCCAATTATTGTGCTAGCCGACGGTCTGGGTGGCGGCTAGCCACAGAACTCCGCTTAACCGGACGGCGACAATTACTCGACACCCGACGTGCCCCCGACACCGCACGCCAGGTTTTAGCGGCCTTGCAACCGTTAAACTCTGGCGAGCAGATACGAGTGCAGTGGATCATCGCCGCAACCCGCCCGTCCTGGCGGGCACGCCACAACGATCAACGCCGCGACAAGGATCACCCACCCACGGCACTCATCCTACGGTGGCGTACCGCCCATCCCATGCTGAGCGCTACCTGCCGAATCTGTATCGACACCGGCACACGCGTTCGTGCCCGCCACCTCTTAGGCAGGGTGTTTGCCGCGTTGCGGGGAATGAACACCGTAGGTGGCTACCTCGCCCGCCGACGGGGCCGCCCTGGCTGGTGGACAGCCCGACGGGCGACTAGATGGGCTCTACCCCTACTGCGGTGGCCCTTTACCCTGACCAGTCCCGAACTCGGCGCTTTGCTGGGCCTGGTGTCTAGCCATGATCTACTCGGTGTGCCTGGTGCGGTTGCTCGAACCCTGCCCCCCTCACCGGCCACACCCACCGAAGGTCTGGTCATCGCCGCCAGTAACCATCCCGGCACCACACGCACGCTGTGCCTGCAGCAACAGGATCGGCTACGTCACCTGTGGATGATCGGACCCACCGGGGTCGGCAAATCCACCCTCCTGGCCAACTTGATCAACTACGACATTCGCCGAGGCTACGGGGTCATCGCCATCGACGCCCGCGGTGACTTAATCACCGACGTCCTCGCCCGCGTCCCCGACGATCGGGCTGATGAAGTCATCGTAGTGGACCCCACAACCACCGACCACCCCGTAGGGTTTAACCCCCTCGCCAGCCCCCATCAAGAATTAGCGGCAGGGTTCGTGCTGCACGTCCTGCACTCGATCTATGCCGACTCGTGGGGGCCACGCACCGCCGATGTCCTCCGGGCTAGCCTCTTGACTCTCGCTCACGCGCACCCGGTCTGCGGCGGACGCTACACCCTGTGCGAGCTACCCGAACTGCTCACCAATCCAGGGTTTCGCCGCCGAATCACCACACAACCGCTACCAGCAGGGGTAGGAGAGTTTTGGCGCTGGTACGAGAACCTATCGGACCGGGAACGCCTCCACGTCATCGCCCCCGTACTGAACAAACTGCGCGCTTTCACGTTGTCTACACCACTGCGATTACTACTGGGACAGTCTCAGGGTTTGGATTTCACCGACGTATTCACCCAGCGTCGCATCGTCCTGGTTCCCCTCAAAAAAGGATTGTTGGGCGCAGAGACCACCGCGCTCATCGGATCACTACTCGTGGCGGCGGTATGGCAAACCACCCTGGCCCGTGCCGACATCCCAGCAGACCAGCGGCATCCGGTGTGGCTCTATGCAGACGAGTTCCAAGACGTGGTACGCCTACCCATCGACATGGCCGACATGCTAGCCCAAGCCAGAGGACTCGGACTGGGCCTCACCCTAGCCCACCAGTACCTCAACCAATTAAGCCCCGACATCAAAGCTGCCGTGTTAGGCACAGCACGCTCCCAGCTGGTGTTCCAACTCGAATACGAAGACGCCAAATACCTGGCTTCACGTTTCGCTCCGTTGACCGTCCACGACTTGGCTGGGTTAACAACCTTCGATATCGCGCTACGTCCCTGCATCGGCGGCTCCACCCTGGCCCCGGTCACCGGACACACCTACCCCCTACCGGCACCAACCCGCGACCCTGCCCAACTAGCCCAGGCCAGCCGTAACCGCTACGGCCACCCCCGCCACCAGATCGAAGCCCAACTCGCCGCCCGCAGCCACACCCCCGCCGTGGCCAACAGTGCACACCCCAACCGTGTTCCCCTCCCGCACGACAGCCACCCATAACCCCACCAATCTGCACCCATGAACCTAATCAACCACAACTAGCACTCATCCACACGATGGAAAAGATCCACATCATGATCATCAATACTGTCCGGTCGCCTGTCCGGTCGCGTCGAGTACCCCGCCGCGTTTCCCCAGGCCACAGCCTGCGCGGGCACGCCAGGTGGCGCCGACTCGGTTGGTCACCTCACTGCCCACGCACCTTTTTCGTGCTTCTTCTGTCTTTCTCTGGTAGACCGATGACCAACCTTATTCAGCGGGCACGTCTCGTGCCCGCCGCCCGCGCGCTGCCCGCCCGCCACACCACTCCCCTCCCCCACCTAGCCAGGGTGCGTCTGCTCACGGGAGCCCAGCTGGACCGGCTATTGGCCAATCCCACGACAACATCGGAAACCACAGCACGCGACCGGCGCAGGACCATGACCCGACTGGTGAGCCTCGGGTTAGTCACCACCTTGGAGCGCAGGATCGGAGGAGCCAGGGCCGGCTCCGCCGGACACATCTACACCCTCACCCCCACCGGGCACCGATACGTGGCTATCATTCAAGGTCAGCCGTGCCCGCCACGGCGGTCTCGACCGCCATCGACACCCGGTGCCCTGTTTTTGGGTCACATGCTGGCGATCAGTGAGGTTTACGTACAGTTGGTTACCACCAGTCGTGATTGTGATGATGTTCAGCTGATCAAGTTCACTACCGAACCGGCCTGCTGGCAACCCACCAGGGGCGGCCAGTTCCTCAAGCCTGATGCTTATCTCAGGTTGGCCACTGCCACCCATGCTGATTGCTGGTGGCTAGAAGTCGATCAAGCCACCGAAAGCTTGCCCCGGATCACACGCAAATGCCGCGACTATCTCGACTACCTCACCCACAGCGGTGAAGGACCCGATCAAGTCCCACCCCGCATCCTGTTTACTGCGCCAGATGAGCCACGAACCCAAGCCATCAAGCAAGTGATCAAAAAAATGTCCACACAGGAGGTTGATTTTATCAACGTCACTACACACACCAACGCACCCACGTTTTTGATCAACCAGTTGTTTACCGAATAACCACAAACAAGTGTTGCCAACGGGCAACGCTTGGGGTATGAAATCGATAAGGAAAGGACCTGCACTTCTGTGAAGTATAGATCGTTTGGCCACTACGTCACCCGCGCACGGAAGCAGCGTGGCCACTCGATCCGTCACTTTGCCGCACGACCAGGCGTTGCCCCCTCCACCATCAGCCGCCTTGAAGAAGGCTCACGCTCACTACCACATGCTGATCTTGCACTTGCCCTGATCGAGCATCTCGACCTTGACACAGCCACCGCTATCGGGCTGCTTGAACCCTACCAGCGTCTCGTACAGGCAAGCCTGCCCTCGTTAGCCGAGTATCTCGATATCACTACACGATGAACGCACAAGACGTTGCGGAGTGACTATATTGAGCAACTGGGCTACCAGATCACACACCGTAGGAAGAAGGAAACACGTGATGCACGCTGATTCTGACAGCGAGGCTCAAGTCCCTAAAGGTGTGTCGCTGTTGCGGGTTTCCACACTGGCTCAGGTCAACACTGATTATGACCCAGAGGGTATTTCCCTTCCTGCCCAACGCAAAGCGTGTCAACGTAAAGCCGCAGAAATGGGTGTATCCCTGAGTTTGGATGATGAATATATTGAGCCTGGCGTCTCCGGACGCGACGCCAAGAAGCGACGAGTTTTCCAACAGATGATCGAGCGCATCAAGCGCGACCGGGACATCAAGTATGTGTTTGTCTATTCCTTGTCGCGGTTTGCCCGTAACCGCTACGACGACGCCATCATGAGCTCGCTCCTTGAGGAACTAGGCATCACACTGGTTTCAGCAACAGAAAACATCCATGCCAAAACCCCCTCCACCCGCGCCATGCATGGAATGCTGGCCGTCTTCAACGAACTGCGCTCCCAAATGGACGGCGAAGACATCAAATTCAAGATGGGTGAAAAAGCGAGACATGGCGGTACTCTCGGCTGGGCCAAAATCGGCTACCTTAACATCCGAGAAAAATTCGAGGGACGCGAAGTGCGCACTATCGCCCTGGATGAACAACGCGCACCGTTTATCAAGCAAATTTTCGAACTCTACGCCACAGGTCGCTACACCTATGGGAATATCCGCGAAATCCTCACCGAACGCGGACTACGCACCCGGCCTACCAAAAAACATCCCGCCGGCACCCCCATTTCTATCCACACTATCGGTAACATCCTCACCGACCACTACTACTGCGGCTACGTCACCTACCAAGGCGCCGAATACCCAGGACGCCACCCCGCCATCATCACAGAAGAACTCTACAACCAAGTCCAACACGTGCTCGCCACCAACATCCACAGCGGTACACGCCGACGCGTGCACCATCATCACCTCAAAGGGCGCCTCTGGTGCGCTCGCTGTCAACGACGCCTCATTATCGCCAAGGGCAACGGCAACGGCGGCACCTACTTCTACTACCTATGCACCGGACGCCAAACCCAACACTGCAACCAACCCTACATGCCCATCCACGGACCCAACGGTGTCGAGCACGCCGTCAGCAATCACTACAACACCGTCAGCCTCGGCGATGCCTTGCACGCCAAAGCTAAAACAGAATTGGACATCACACTACAGACCGAGCTAGCCAACACCGATGACTTACGTACCGAACTGACCAAACAACTACAGACCCTCGACACCCAAGAAAACGCATTCCTCGAACTGGTCGGTCATCCCGAATGGCCCCAATCCAAACTCACCACCAAAATGCGAAACATCCGACAACAACGCCAAGGAATCCGCGCTCAACTGGCTGACCTTGACACCCGCCTAGACGCCGGTAAAGAAGTCTTCCTCCTCGGCCTAAACCTACTCCGCCAACCCCGACACCTCTACGACCAAGGCACAGACGAAATCAAAAAACTCCTCACAACAGTGATCTTTTCCAAAATCTACCTCGACGCCCAACCAGACGGCACCATCAACGTCACCAACCACGAACTAGAAGAACCCTTCAACACCATCACCACAGCCGCACACCACCGCTACGACCACATCCAAACCATCCCACCCCGCAAGACCCACACGGAACCCCCCAACAACCACCTAGCACTCTGGCAGCCACAACCCCCAACAACAAACTGGAGCAACACCCCCACACAGAGCATCACCCCAGCTACAACACCCCACGACCTACCCAACCCCCTCTTTCACGCCAAGGGTTCGAGTAAGAACCGCCTGGTGGAGCTGAGGGGAGTCGAACCCCTGACCTTCTCGATGCGAACTCCCGGCGCGGGGGTCAGTTGGGGTCGTTTCCGCTCGTCGTGGGCCGCTGGCGAGTGCTTCGGGGTGGTGTTGGTCAGCGTCGTTGCTGTACTTCGCTGCTGTACAGCTATGGACCGTGCACATGCCGGGACTATCCGTGCACGGGCGGCGCGGACCAGGTGCGGGATCTGGTGTCGTACCGGATGAGTAGGTGAGATCAGGGGGCGCACCCGCCCCCTGAGTAGGCGGCCGAGGGCTGGTGTTGTGAGCACCGGCCCACGGCCTTGATCCCCAACCCTAGTTAGGAGGGTGGAGACCCGATGCCAGACCCTACGCAGCTCGACCCAGACCGCCTGCGGGTGGCTCTCGATCACGGTAAGGTAGTGGAGTTGGACGGCGGCACGCTTGTCCTGGACGGCGAGGAGTCCCTCAGCGTGGTGCTACGGCTTGCGCCGTGGCGTGCTCGGTCGGTGGCCCGGGTACTGCAGGAGTGGTCCTCAGTGTCGCAGATCTTCCACCGCTCGACTCGGCCGCCCCTGGACGAGCTGGACCTATCGCGGACGCTGGACCTGGCCGCCGCAGCGCTCGGCGACGGTGACGAAGCGATCTCGCGGTCCGCTCGCGGCTCGCGCGTGATTCCCAACCGGCAACGCTTGGCCGCCGTAGCAATCCTGGGCGAGCGGGAGACGCACCTATCCGCAGTGCAGCGCCTGGCCCTGGTCGATGCCGCCGCCTGGTGGCTCTCGGAACCCAACGGCGGTGCGCAACTGGCCTACGCCCTGCTCGCCGCAACCTGCTCGACGGAGATCAGCACGGAACATGTCTACCTCGCCCTGATCACTCCACCCGACCAACCGGACGACCACGGCGAGGGCACTTCCTCGTAGTTACTGGTTTGGAGAGTGACGGTCGTTGTCCCCGTGACTCCCCGCTGTACTCCGTTGGTCACCGCTGCATCTGGTCCGTTGGTCACCGCTGCATCTAGCACAGATGGTTCGGCTGGTGGCTGGTGGGCACAAAAGCCGCCGGAGGCACAGGATCGTTATCTCAGATCATTTTGGTCTCTTCGGTGTGAACGCGGATTGGCCGTGCGTCCGCATGCTTGGGAGTGTCGTTGTGTGCCGCTGAGCTGCGGCTACGTGCCGGTATGGGTCGCCCCGTACGGACTGGTTGCGTCGCTTCCGCTGACGACTCGCTGACGATGATCATGGTGACCCCTTGATGACCTGCAGCCGGGTGCTTAGCAACTATCGCTTTTTGCTCCTGGCGTAGCCCGACCACACGGCAGCCCGGGGCAAGGCTGAGGTCAACGCGATCCAGGCTGCGGGTGGGTGCCGGGTGGGTGGTGTGTGTTCTTCGGCCATGGTGGTGGACGGAAGATGTACTGAAGGTTTTCTTTTTGCTACGGGGTGTGCTGGGAGGGGTGTTGGTGTCAGCAGCTTGACAAAACTGGTATTGTCTGAAGTGATTCGCGATCCGCCGAGTATTATTGTTTTCGAGAATAGTTGAAGGGATGTTATGGTGCAAGGTGCTGCGCGACGGCGAGCCTACCTCTAACTGACATGTCTCCAGGACCACAAGTTGCTCAAGAGGGTATTCTTACTCTTATTTCGTATCTTGTTCGGCGTCCGGGACGCACGGATCATCGGCTTCCGCTGATCTGGTTGAGCGACCAGGAGCAAGGCGAAAAAGTTCTTAACGAACTGAGCGAAAGTTTGGGGGCTTCGCGCCGGTATGTGGTACCACATGCTCGGGTGAAGGCGACCACCGGGCAACCGCGTGACATTCGCTCGTTGTTGCACAGTATTTGTGGGGAGCTGGCTGCGCCGCGGTTTGGTGGCGAGCGGTTGCGGTTCCGGCACTATGAGTTGATCGAATGGCTGATGGGGTTAGATCTGGTCAAGCTGAGTTCTGAAGATCGCACCAAGGAGATCGTTAAGTGTCTTCGCGGACATCATCGAGGTCGAAGTGAAGATAATGCCCCGGATATTAAGAGTCTTGATTTTGGTCCTCCCCGGTATCAGTTGCTAGTGTGGTTGGTTCTGCGAGTGCTGCCGGAGGCGCTTTTCCGTGCTGCGGTTTCGGGTATTGTTGGTTTCGGGGGCCGGTATCGGTGGTTCATGCGTCAGCAATACTTGGCGCCATTGCAGTCGGTGAACTTTCTTGGTTTCGCTGAGCGGCTTACCGAAGGTGTTCGGGAGCGGGAAGATCCGGACCAAATTAATAAACTGCTGGTGCACGCTTTCCTGCAGGATCTCCGGCGGGCTTACAGTCGCCGGTTGTGGCGGATGGAGGGCTGGAGACGGACAGCGTATCCGGTGGTACTGATCGACAACGCTACGGCGGACTCGGCTGGGTACCGGCTGTTACAGCTTGTCAATGACGTACGTAACGAAACGGGGCAAAGCGATTCGCTGCTGGTGGTGTGCAGCAGTGACGAGGTACCGCAAGCACCGGCTTCGACTTCCGTGCGTCGTGGCGGTCTTGAGCCGGACTGGGGCAGGGGCCGGAGCGGTGATCCTGTCTACCGCGATCCCGTGTACCGGGCGTGGGTCGAGGCGCTGCCCGGAAGTCGCCGTGCCCGTATCGATACTGCGTGGGACTTGCCAATCTCGGTGTTAGCCCGGCGCAGCGGTGACTCTGGTGATTCGGATTGGACTTTCGGGCCGATTGTGCCACGTCCGCCATCCCGGTTAGCCCGACGCAGCGTCGCGGTAGGCGCTGCCGCAATGTTGGTCGCGGCCGGGATCGCAGGAGTGTCATGGCAGTATGGTGATTGGCCGTCCTGCGGACACACTCCGGTGTTCCACGGGCAGGTCAGCGTCCGGAGCATCAACGGTGAATGCATCGGCTATAGTGATGGTAGTTTCCGGTTCAATGACGCGTCGGGCCAGAAAGGCGCTCTGGGTCAAGAAGCGCTGCTCCATATCCAGGGTACAATATTCCAGCAAAACCAGGACGCCTATGATGCGTGGAAGCAGGGAAACTGGGCGCGCCCGTACGTCACCCTTGTCTATCTCGGCAGTTTCACCGGACTGCAAGTGAACCCTAACGAAGAAGCATACTCCGGTGAACGCGAAGAACTGGAGGGGCTCGCGGTCGCGCAAAAAGAAAGCATTAACGAGCCAGCTACGACTAAATCGCCGTTGCTGCGTATCGTGATCGCTAACGGCGGCCATGATATGGAGTACGCCAACGAAGCCGCTGACATGATCGGCAGCCTGGCAGCAAGAGATCCCACTATGGTTGCCGTGATCGGCATGGATGAAAGTCGTGATACCACCGCTCAGGCTCTTGTGAAACTGAATAAAATCAGACTCCCGGTGATCGCTACAACCCTGTCGGCAGATCATATAGGTGAGAACTCACAGCTCTATCTGCAGATGGGTGCGCCGAACATAGATCAGGCGCGGATGATAGCGGCCTACTCTAAGCAGGTGCTAAACGTGCGCGCAGCGCAAGTCTACTGGACCACCGGCGAGACGCCGGGCTTCGGTCAAGACTTCTATGTACATACACTCGTCGATGATCTGAACGCTGCGCTGAAAGAGTCTGGGATCGGAGTCGACAATATCCAGAACGAATATTTTTCTGGATCTTCCTCGTTTCCTCCGGGCGAGTGCGACTATCGAGGCGCGATCATTTTTGCTGGAAGATGGGAAGATTTTTCCAATTTTCTTGGAGGTTTCCAGTGTCCTAGCGACCAGCTTTTGAATGTGATTGCAGACGATTCGGTAAGTCGTTACATGGTGAACCCAGCGCTTCGCCAGGATGCGCCCCCTACCTTACCAGTGGCTTATGTATCAAAAACTTCTCTGATTACCTGCGACTCCTTGCAGGACCCTCGCGATGATCCGGGGAAACGCTTCTATAGCTTAATCACAGAGCAAGGTGGAAAGGAGTCGATTTTTTCGTCTCCACCCTGCAGTCAGGGAAACCGGCAAATCGCCGAAAGAATACCGATTGCGTACGACGCCGCCGAGCTGGTACTCCAAGCAGTCGAAGGCCTGAGTAACGAGCTTCAGGGAAACTCTCAACAGGAGGGCAATGCTCAGCAGGAGTGGGATCCACGGTCTATCGTACCAGTCGCGGTGTACTTGGAGATACGCCAAGAACTTCACCAGAAACCTTTCTTTGGCGTGACCGGCTTAATCAACTTTGCGGACAATGAGCCTGATCCAGGCAAGCCGATCAATAGGCAAATCTCTCTTCTAAAAGTAAACAGTGTTCCCGACGTTAATACTTTGCCTGTGGAGGTTTTCCACTGCGGTGGTCAGGGCCAGGCTAACGATGCTCTACCAGGCAAAGTTGCGACGATGAATCCTGATCGCGCATCGGTCAATGGACTTGATGGATGCGGTCCGGGTTGAGCATTGAGTTATTAGCTTGTTCAATGCGATGACGCCTAAACTCACCTGGTCGCCCGAAGTACAGCCAGGCCCGCCGAGTTCCTGGGCAGCACAAAAAGCGGCGAGAACGTCGCGCCATCCTCGCACAACACTTCGACGCCCAGTGGGCTGCGACCTTCTCCCAGATCAAGATCAAGCGAGTTCATCCAGACAGCAAAGATCTCTTGAGCATCGGTTTCGGCTCGCCATGACCGACCGTGAAGGACCTTAGGCACACAGACAACGAGATCCGCCTTGAGAGTATCTGCGCTGGTCAGCAGCGATTTTTCTTGGTGAGTAGGTGGTGCCCCCGGCAAGATTCGAACCTGCGACACACGGTTGAGGAAGAGCTGAGACTCCGGCCCACGTTCCTGCGACCAGCCACTACAATTCGCGCCTTTCAGACCGCCGAGCGTCACCGCCTCGGCATGAGCCGGTCACACTAGCGATGACCTGCGCGGACAGTGCGCAGTATTTGTCAGCGATCGTCGCCTCGCTGACGTCTCACGGCATGGAGACGGCATGATCTTGAAGCAGGAATTGTGTGCGAGCCCCAGTTTGGAAGGCTGCGCCCACTGGGCCGTCAAAGGCCTCGATCGGTGGTCAGGCCGGGTCACAAGGCTCCGCTGTTGACCGTGGTTGACCGGTGGTAATGGCACGCTAATGGCACACACGAGGTGTTGGCCTGCCGCAGGACTGGGGTAGGGAGTGGGTATCCCGTCGCGTCGGCGAGCTTGATGCGAGTAGGGAAACTCCTCACAGCCTGCACATGCGCCGTCACCGTGCGCGTCTGCGGTGGGTCTGCGGTGGGTCTGCGGTGGGTCTGCGGGGACTAGCGCAATCGGGAGATAGCGGACTAGGGACGGGACCTTTCCCACGGTCGATGCCCTCGGTGAAATAGGACCCGTGACTAACGACAACTGGCATCCTCCATCAGGGATGGCAGCTAAGGAGGCCAACGGTGCCCGAGCGTAGTTCGTCGGTGCCCGACCGGGGGCGATCATCCGATCGGACGTGTCCGTAAGGCGATCCCGGCAACGTGTCAGATGCATCGGGGTCCGATCGGCTTCGCCAACCTGATGGTGAATAAGTTTGATGACGGGTCGATGGTGTTCGACCCTCATGTCACCGGCGCCTGCGTTATCACCGTGGACGAGGAAGGAGCCAGGACGCTGCGGGACCTGCTGACCGCGCGGCTGGGTGAACCGGGTTGTTTCACTTGAAGTCCAACTGGGCCAGCAACTTGGGCGGCATCCTGCGGTAATAACTGGAATAAGAGCTGACCAACACAGTGCGGCCCCGCGTCTTGAAGGCGTTCTCATCGGCCTTGGGGCTCGACCTAAACCGGGGCAGGCACCTTCGGCGACTGAGGTAATGAGCGACCGGGTGAGAAGTGGAACAAGATGCGATGCTGACGTTGGTCGTGTTCGGTGTGATCTTTTGGGCGATCATTCTCGCTACAATGTGCCTACCCGAGATGATCGCCGAGCGACGGTATCTGGCAGCCCAGGAAACGCGCCGATCCAGGCATCGCTTGCGCTCACCCCAGGCCCGCACACAGAAGGAATGAGGATGAGACGCTTCTGCGGGGCTCATGCGAGACGACCACACGAGGACGTTGAGACCAGGGAAACCAATAAAGAATTCGCGTTCGACTTCGAAGGAGTTGAATTCTCGGACGGCACGGTAATCATCAAATGGTATAAACCCTCGCCTTCGCAGCCCACACGGGAATCCTTCCCGAACTTCACAAGCTTTCAGGAGGAATACGGCCATTCCCAATATGGCATCGTGACCTATTGGGTGGACCCGGAACCGGACTCGGTCTGCCCCTGACAGGGTCGAGTGGAAGCGGGTATCCCGTCGCGTCCGCTGGCGGCCCCCACGATCCTCGCACCAGCCCGGGGAGCATCTCGGAGAGGAGGTCCCGCCGGAGGAACCCAACGCCTGAAAAAGCTTGTTTCAGTCGGCGGACAACGCCTTGAGTGCGTTGAGGAGTTGGGTGAGTGTGTCAATTGCGAGGTCTGCGGCGCCGGGCTGGTAGGTGATGTAGCCCCACGGGCCACGCCGGACAAAAATGGTGCGCAGGCCAGCTGTGGCGGCGGGGCGTAGGTCGTTGTCGAGGCGGTCGCCAACGTAAGCGATCTCGGTGGGTGCGTGGCCGCTGATGGCGATGAGTTTGCCGAAAAACGCGATGTCGGGTTTGATGACGCCCCAGTCATCGGAGGTGGCGAGAACATCACAAGGGAGGTTGAGTTCGCGGAGGAACCGGCCGGCGCGGGTGGTCTGGTTGCCGGCGATACCAACAAAATACCCAGCGTCTTTCAGTGTTTGCAGGCAGGGGCGAACATCGGGGTAGAGATCGTTGCCGTTGAGGTACTCGCCGAGACCAGCATCCAGACGAGCCTGCCGCTCGGCGTCGAGGTCAAAGCCGGGGCGGAAGTACTGGAATACCTGGCGGTAGTCCTCACCCCGGGAGATGACCGCGCCGAACATCGCGGAGAAGGTGTGTCGCGGGATGCCGAGCCAGTCGGCCCAACTGCCGTATTCGCATGTCTCATTGATGAGGACTTCTCCGACGTCGAACCAGACGGCGCGGATCGGCGACATGGGCGGTATGTCCTTTCCTGTGTGGCTTCACTGGAGAGTGGACGTGTTGATTCGATGATGAATGCGTGCATCCGTTGCTGGCAACCGGGCGAGGGAAAGAACTTCCCGATGGGATTGTCAGGCTGCGATTCGGAAGAGGTGCTCGTCGAGGGCGCGGAGGGCTGCGCCGTTCAGAGGCGCTGCGGCGGCGCGGAATGCGCGGAGGCGGGCAGCACCAATCGCATAGGCTGCATGGTGCAGGAGAAGCGCAGCATCGGTCGCGTGGGAGCAGGCGGCGGGAAGGTCGCCGGTGTGTAGCTCGGCGGTGGCGAGATCGACCAAGAGCAGCACGCGGTGCCGGCGGGCAGTGGGGCGCAGCTGGCCGAGGGCCGCAGTGAGCGCCTCACGGGCACCGCTGTGGTCGCCAGCGCGTAGCAGGATGTGGCCGGTGGCGGCGGCCAGGTTCGCGGTTCCACTGTCATGGAACCACGCGGGAGCGGAGTGGCCGGCGGGTTGGCTCAGGGCGGCATGGGCGCGTCGAGTGCCTGGCGCGCTGTGGCGTGCTCGCCCCGGTCGGCGTGGGTCATGGCTTCCATGGTGGCGAGCCAGGAGGCGATAGCGGGTGTTGAGCGGGCGTGCTCGGTGGCCGTGGCAAGATGATCCTGCGCGGCGGTGGTCATCCCCTCTGCTGCGGCGAGTTGAGCGGAATAGCCGTGGGCGAGGGCGGTGAGGTGATCATCCCCCACTTCGCGGGCGGCGTCCAGCGCGAGGGCGTAGTAGGCGCGGCCGGACAGGGAGTTGCCGAGGTCCTCGGCGGCCAGACGCCCGGCGAGGACGGCGACCTGGGCCTGGTTGCGCAGCAGCCGCCGACACTCCTCGGGCGTGGGTTCGCGGCGCAGGGCCTCATCGGTCATCCGCAGGTGGGCAGCGACGGGGGTGATCAGCGCGGTCGGGTCTGCGGTCTCGTACAGGTTCTGGTAGCGCTCGGCGAGCTGCTCGAAGTCCGTGATGGTGGCGGTGGCCGCGCGGGCATGGCCTACCGGGTCGGTGGCCGAGGGATCCAGCAGGCCGAGCATGGTGCGCCGGGTGGTCACCGCGTCCTTCCAGGCGTGCAGCAGGTGCGGGGCCAGCGCGGTGCCGGCGGCACTGAGTTGATCGAGCAGGTGCGCGGCGTTGTCCAACAGGGCGACCAGCGACTCATCCTCACCCGGCACAACGCCCCGAGCAGCGACCGGGGCAGGGGCGTTCTTCAGTCCGAGCTGTTCGGGGGTGGCGCCGAACAGGCGGCACAGCAGCTCGCGGTATCGGGGGCTGACTCCTTTGACGCCGCGTTCCCACTTGGCAATCATGTCGGCGTTGACCGCGACGTGCTCCCGATAGAGCATCCACGCCAGGTGCGCCAGACGCTCGGCCATCTCCTGCTGCGTCCAGCCGAGCTGGACGCGGTACTCGCGTAGCCGCGGGCGCTCGGAGTCGGCGGACATGGGAGGAGCCTCGCGGCCAAGGATGTCCGCGGGCTAACAAGCGGGAGCTGTACAAGCAGCACTTGTAAAGGGGGGCTCAGCCCAGCAGGACCGACTGGTGGCGCCAGGCGAGTTTGAGGAGCGCGGCGCCTGCGGCCTGGGTGGGCTCGTGATGGGCGTAGCGATCCACGGTCTCGGCGGTGAACGGCACGGCGGGGACGATTGATCCCTCCGCGTTGGCATCGGCGACGTGGTGAAACAGCTCGTCGTACAGCGGTGAGTCGATTACGACGACGGTGAGGATGTCGGTGGCGAAGGTGAGCGGATCGACCCCGATCCCCAGGCAGAAGGCGCGCACCTGCCCGGTGTGGAGCGCTCTGCTCAGGCGGGCGGCGATGGGCCAGACGTCGTAGTCGATCGGCCCGTAACTGGTGTGGTAGTCCTCGGTCTCGCCGCGTAGTTCTTCGGCGAGTTCGCGGATCATGCAGCGCCACAGAGAGAAGTCGTTTCTGATGTTCCACCGTTCTTCGCCGGCTGGCTGGAAGACGCCGACCGGCAGGACCTGGTACATGCCCCCGGCGTGACCGACCGTGGCGCCATCCCGGCGGTGCAGCGGAAACGTCGCTACACCGGTGGTTCGATCGTGCCGGAGAGTGAGAGTGCTAAGGGCGACGTTCACCGGACGGCGGGCTGGGTCGCAGGGGTCGCCGATGGTGTCCCGGAAATCGGGTGCCGTGATCTCGCCGAGTTTTGCTGCGGTGTACTCGTGCGCGGCGGCGTCACCCACGTCGATTCCGTCGAAATAGACGCCCCGGCTGAACACCATCCTCGGACTTGTGAGCAAATCCGCACTCAGCAGGCGATACGTGCAGCGATTCTCGAAGATTCCCGGCGGGGCCAGTTCGGCGACCACCTCAGAGTACGCGTGGTACCTGCTTCCGTCTGCGCGTACCGGGAGTAGTCGGTGGGCGGGCGGCTCGGTTCCGGTGATTCCGCTGAATCCCGCATCCGGGGTGTAGCGCACCCCGATCTGATGGAGCGGGATCGGGTGCTCCGGCAGCCAATGCGGCGTGCTCAGCAGCGGCGTGCCCACCACCGAAGCCGATGCTGGGTAATCCTGGGCGGCAGAGACGGACAATTCATACCGGTGCTCACGAAAATGGTTGCGGACCCTAAGCCAGCGCTGTTCACTATCGCTGAGCTGCCTACTCAGCGTGCCTCGGCTGTTCACAGGCCGAGGATTCGGTCGCGGTGGCGCCAGGCCAGCGCCAGGCAGGCCGCCCCTGGTGAGGCCATCGGCTCGGAGGTCAACAGTCGCCGTACAGAGTCCTGGGTGAAGGGGACTCCCTCGGTGGCCCGACCATCCCCGATCGCGACGATTTCGCCTTCCTCGTTGTAACGAGTCGCACCCCCGAATGCACGGTTGAACACATCATCGTCGATTACGACTACGGTCAGGATCGTGGCCGCGAGGGTCAGCGCGGCCACCCCGAGACCAAGGACGAACGGGACCACGGTGCCGGCCGCTTGGGCGTCCTCCAGCTGCCGGTACAGCGGCCAGGAGTCGTAGTCAATCGGCGTGCTCCGGGTGCCGTCGTGCTCCGGGGTGCCCAACAGCTCCTCAGAGTACTCCCGGACGATATTGCGCCACAGGTCGAAGTCGTTACGCCGGTCCCACAACCCGACGCTGGCCGGCTGGAACTCACCAGCCGGGATCACGTCATACAACCCCGGGGCAGCGGCGACCTTCGCCGGATCACGCCAGTGCAGCAGGAAACTCGGCTCAGCCGGATAACGCCGCAGCCGGATCGTCAGCGTGGTCACCGCAGGGATAATCGCGCGGCGGGCAGGGTCGAACGGGCCACCGATCAAATTTCGGAACGGTAACGCGTCGCGTAGTGGCTTAGCGGAGTCGGGGACGCCGTTGTGCTCACGAAGACAGGCAATGGCCAGCTCATGACCGAGCGTCTCAGACACGTCGATCTTGTCGAAATACGCCCCCAGCCCAAAACGCAAACTGCCCGCGCTGAGCTGCTCACCGAGCAAGCGGTAGCTCGGCCGGGACTCGAACAACCGCGGCGGATCAAGATGCCGAATAGCTGAGGTGTAACGGTCAAACCGCTGGCCCGGGGCACACAGCGGACGCGTGGCAAGAGTTTCCGGTTCGCACCCGTCGATGATGACGCCGTGCTCCTGCTCATCCAGGATCAGCCGCAGCGACCGCAACTCGAGGGGCTCGTCCGGGATCCATCCAGGGCCGGCGATCAGCGTGGTATCCGCCACCCGGTGCTCTACTGGGTACAGCTCGACCGCCAGCCGCGCCAGCTCGGATCGGTGCTGGTTGAGCCACCGACGTTCCTGCCGCCACCGCGCTTGATCAACCGCAACGGCGGTGTCCAGCTCGGCACGTGGCCGCCCCGGGGACAGCCCGAACTCCTCAGCGGGGATACCGAGCACGGCCACCGCGCGCTGCCGCTGCTCATAGGACATCGACTGCCGGCCGTTCTCGATCTGGCTGAGGTTCTGCTGCGTCATGCCCAACAGCCGCGCCGTCACGCCCTGGTTACAACGCGCGGACGCCCGCCAAGCACGAAGCACAGCGCCGGTGTCGTCCGCCGGCGCGCCGGTCGGTCGGTGAAGCCACTCCCCAGTGGCCGGAATCGCTTCGTCGACGTGGCCGCAGATAGCGCACAGCGCCTCCGAGTTGTACCGGCTCAACGGCGCGCCACACCGCGTGCACTGCCGCACGGCTGCTGATGTCTCGACACTCACCGCTGCCCTCCCTCCGCTGAGGTGATCAGCCTACCCGGCGACCCCGAACTTCGGGACTAGCAACGGACTAGCTCCGGACTAGTTCGCGGACCCCCTGACAGCAGACGTTTCGCCGTTTGATGGGTGTGCGGGTCAAACGGCCCACCCACCATCAATCAGGAGGAAACGCGACATGCAGTTGGAGATCAGGACCGAGGGCGTGGACTTCGTGGTCTCGCGCACCCCGCAACCGAAGAACGACAACGACGGCCGGCAGAAGACCGACCGGGAAACCGGTGAACTGCTCCACGTCACCGAGCTGGTGACGATGGATGAGACGGGCGCGGAGGTCATCAAGGTCACCACCGCCGGAGCACCCAGAGTCACCAAACGGCAACCGGTCACCGTGCTCAAGCTGGTCGCCACGCCATGGAATATCGACGGTCGCGGCGGGGTGGCCTTCCGCGCTGAGGCAATCACCCCCGTGCCAAGCACTGCCGCGAGGGCGGCCACGAGTACTGCTGCGTCGGCGGGTGCCTGATGAACGCCCCGACGATGGACCTCGGCCTACGAGAGAAGCACGAACAGGCCGAGCAGCGCTGCGCGGAAGCGGCTGAAGCTGAGCAAGCTGCCTACCTGCACTGGCAAGAGGCCTACGGCGCCTATGAACTCGCCCGTGATGAGGCCTCCGCCGCCTTGAGGGCCTGGGTGCAAGCCCTCGTCCCTTAACTGCGGCGCCCGGCCGGTCGGGCCTGGAAACCAAGGCCGGCCGGGCGCCCGCTCCACCCATCGATCTCCAGACAAGAGGAGCTGTCATGAGCCTACGACCGGGCCAGTGCGCCCCGGAGCACCAGCGTGGTGAGCGCTGATGGATGCCCACATGATCGCCATACTGGTCGCCGGTGCCGCGGTATTGGGCGTCGTGGTGTGGGTGCTGGCCAAGATCGGCCAAGAGCTCGAACCTTCGTCACCGGTCCCCTTGCCCAGACAGTGCCGGCACTGAATGCACCCAGTCGGGGCGGTGACGCATGATCACCCACCCCTCGGTGCCAAGTTTGTGCAGGCGGCGCAGCTGCTCGCCACACACCTGAGCGACCATGCCCTGTCGGAACCGGCGGCCCTGGAGGTGAACAGCAAGACCCACCAGTCGCGCTCGACCGTGCAGGTGTCCTCCCGGACCCTGGCCGGCATCGCCGCCGAACTGCTGGCCTGGGCCGACACCTTGACCACGGTCACCGTGCAGGCCTGGCGGCCGCCCACTGGTAACCGGGTGCACCTGTCGATGCTCAGCACCCTGGCCGGCCCTGTGGAGCTGACCGTCTACGGCGGCGCCCCGCACGACCCGACCCTGCTCGGCGATCTGGCACCCAATGAGTACCGGGCCGTGACCCTCGGCGAGCTGCGCACCTGGTGTGAGAGGGCGAGCCGATGACCCCGCTCGTCGAACTGCCGCCCCAGGTGGTCGAGGAGATCGTTCGGCGGGCTGGGCGGCCGGACTTCGAGCGTTGGTCTGAGCAGCTGCACCGCTGTGGCTACTGCTCCCGACCAGTGCGGCTGCGCGGCCGGGTCGTCCACCAGTCGGCGGACGGTCGGCGGGTGGGCTACTCGACCGATGCTGAGCCGGACCAGATGCTGATGATCCGCTGCGGCAACCGGCGAGCAGCAGTCTGCCCCTCCTGCTCCTACGAGTACGCCGGCGACATGTGGCAGCTGCTCTACGCCGGCGCCGCCGGCGGCCGCAAGGGTGTGCCCGAGTCGATTCGCTCTCACCCGCTGGTGTTCGCCACTCTGACCGCGCCCAGCTTCGGGCCGGTCCACACCACCCGCGCCGACCGCACCGGCGGACCCGCCCGCTGCCGACCCGCGCACGGCACACCACGGCTGTGTGCGCACGGGCGGCCGACCTGGTGCACCGCGATCCACGCCGAGGATGACCCGCCGCTCGGGCAGCCGATCTGCCCAGACTGCTACGACTACCCCGCGCACATCGCGTTCAACTGGCACGCCCCCGAACTCTGGCGCCGATTCACCATCACCCTGCGCCGCACTCTCGCCCAACAGGCAGGACTGACCGCCACACAGTTCAGCCAGCGGTGCCGGGTGTCGTTCGTCAAAGTCGCCGAGTTCCAACGCCGCGGCGTCGTCCACTTCCACGCCCTGATCCGCCTCGACGGCCCTGGTGACTTCGACCCACCACAGGTCAGCATTGATGCGGCCGGATTGGCCCAGGCGATCCGCCAGGCCGGCCAACACGTGCGGCTCACCGTCGAAATGCCCGACAGGCCCGACCTGGCGCTGCGCTTCGGGACCCAACTCGATACCCAAACCGTCAACGGCGGCCCAACGGGACAGTTGACCCCCGAGCACGCCGCCCGCTACATCGCCAAATACGCCACCAAGAGCGCCGAAGACTTCGGACTCGGCGAGCGCCGCATCACCCCCGAAACACTGTCGCTTCTCGACGTATCCGAGCATGTGAATCGGCTGGTTCACACCGCATGGCAGCTCGGCGAACACGACACATACGACGGGCTACGCCGGTGGGTGCACATGCTGGGATTTCGCGGTCACTTCGCCTCAAAAAGCCGCCGCTACTCCACCACCCTCGGCGCCATCCGCCGCGAACGCCGCACCTACCGGCAACACCAAGCCGCGCCAGACGAACAGGACACCACGCTGGTCGTCTCGCACTGGGAGTTCGCCGGAGTCGGCTACCTCACCGCCGGAGACACCACGCTCGCCCGCTCCGCCGCCGGCCGAGCCCGCGAACGACGACAAGCCGCCCGCGACGCCGCATGACGAGAAGACGAAGCACAGAAAGGGACAGCACCCGTGAATGAGTTAAACGACTTGCGAGTAGGCCCACGACTCGCGCCCAAGTGGTACAGCGTGGCCGAGGTCGCCGAGCAGCTCGGCTACGGCCTCTCGAAAACCAAGCTCCTCATTGCGACCGGGCAGATCCGCTCACTCAAAGACGGCGGCCACCGGCGCATCCTGCCGGAATGGGTAGACGAATACGTCGCCCGTCGCGTCGCCGAGGCATGCGATGAGTACGCGAGCTAGAGCCAACGGAGAGGGCTCGATCTTTCCCTATCGCAACGGCTTCGCCGCGTACGTATGGGTCACCAAACCGAACGGGCAACGGCAGCGTAAGTACATCTACGGCAAGACCCGAGAGCAGGTGCACGAGAAGTGGTTGAAGCTTCAACAGCGAGCGCGGCAAGGGCCGATGGCAACGAGCGTGCCCAAGCTCGGAGAGTTCCTGACCTACTGGCTTGAGGAGGTGGTGAGACCGAACCTGGCCCCCGCCACCTACGTCAATTACGAGTTATTCGTCCGCCTGCATATCGTGCCGCGACTTGGCGCTAAGCGGCTCGATCGGCTCAGCGTGCGGGACATCCAAACGTGGATCAATGAGGTGGCCCGTACTTGTCAATGCTGCGCGCAGGGCAAGGACACCGCTCGGCCGAAGAAAAAACGTCGATGCTGCGCGATAGGAAAGTGCTGCGAGGCCCGACTGTCACCCCGGCCCGTCAACGACATCCGGGCCTGCCTGCGTGCCGCTTTGTCCCAAGCAGTGACCGAGGACCTGATCGCCAAGAACATGGCGAACTCGATCAAAGTTCCGTCCGTACGCAAACGCAAGGGCAAGGCATGGAGCAGCGAAGAAGCCCGGCAATACCTGGAGTCCGCACGTTCGGAGCATGATCCGCTCTACGCCGTCTACGTCCTGATCCTCGTCCTTGGCCTGCGCAAGGGCGAAGTACTCGGCCTGACCTGGGATGACGTCGATCTTGACGCTGGCGAACTGTCCATCGGCCGTCAACTGCAGCGGGTGAGCAAACAACTGCTACACCGGGAGACCAAAACCGCCACCTCCGATGCGACGCTGCCGCTGCCGCTGCCGGACATCTGTGCCGCCGCGCTGCGGCTGCGGAAGGTGGAAGAGGCTCATGCGAGGGAGTTGGCGGGGTCAGCATGGCAGGACGGCACACTCATCTTCACCACCAAGTGGGGCACGCCGATCGAGCCACGCAACTTCAACCGTTCCTGGGACGCTCGGTGTGCGACGGCCGGGGTTCGGAAGATCACGGTGCACGACGGGCGCCGCACCTGCGCAACGCTGCTGGTGGACCTGGACGTGCACCCGCGAGAGGTCATGCAGATCCTGCGCCACGCGCAAATCGCGGTGACAATGGAGATCTACGCACAAGCATCATCCAAGGCCACCAGAGCCGCATTGAAGCAGTTGGGAGACAGCCTCAGTGGATGAGCTACTGCTGTACTTCGCTGCTGTACGGGGGTCCAGCACCCCTGATGAAGATCTCTGGAGAGGGGCTCTGAGCTGGTGTGGAGCTGAGGGGAGTCGAACCCCTGACCTTCTCGATGCGAACGAGACGCGCTACCAACTGCGCTACAGCCCCCCGCGATGCGCGCTGAGTTTAGCAGCCGGTCATCGGCTACTCGCCGACCGCCTGACGGTAGGGCGGCTGGAAAGCGGGCTCCAGCTCATGGAACATCGGATCTTCGTCGTCGAAGTCTAGGGCAACGGCGGTGGGGTGGGGAGCCGGCGACGCCGCGGCACGGCGTGCTAACGGCCGCCGGACCGGCTCCTCCGCATCGTGAGCGCACTCGGCGGGGCTGTCCTGACGGGCCTGTGCGGCGGATACTCCGGAGTGCGAAGCGGCCAGCCGCGCGGCCCGACGCTGCCGCACCTCCTCCTCGATCCGCACCTGCCGGCGCAGGTAGCCAAGGTAGGCGACCAGCACCGTATCTAACACGGCGTGCACCCACCACAGCACGCTCGACACGGTGTACGCCAACGCGCCAATGATGACCGCTCCGACCACCAAGCCGAGCACCATACGCTGCCGGAAGGCGTATTTCGCCCGGGCTAACTCTGCGGCGAGCTCCGGGTCATAGCCGCCGCGACCCGATTTGTACCGGCGCTCACCGCCGGTGGGCTCCGGCTGCGCGGTCCGTTCCATGCGCACCTCCTGACCATGGTTGCGCGCCGCCCGAGGAGGGTCAGGCCGGCGCAGCACCCGAGAAGCAAGCGCAGACTCCGCAGTGCGTGCCACTTCGTGCCGTCGCTGCGCGACCATCGGAACCAGGACGACAAGCCATGCCGCCGCCAGCGCCGCAAAGATCAGCGAGCTGGGCACTTCAAGCCCCCTACTCCGGTCCGCCAGTTCTGAACTGCCCGCACTACTGGTGCCTCAGGGTAACCAGAGCATTCGCCCCAATGCCGGAGGCGCGCCGGAGATGATCGCGTACCTTAGGGCGTAGGCCCAGGAACTCTGGCGCCGGGGCTAGGGATGGCGGGCATGTCCTGAGCGGATCAGGCGTGATACCAATCCGCTGCCGATCTCGTCCCGGGTGATGGCGAGCAACCGATGGTCCCGCCATGCGCCGTCCACCTCCAGGTAGTGCCGCAGCAGCCCCTCGTCCCGGAACCCGAGCTTGGCCAGCACCCGGAGGCTGGCCGCGTTCTCCGGTCGCACGCTGGCCTCGACCCGGTGCAGCCCGACCGGCCCGAATGCGTGGTCCACCGCCAGCGCTACCGCCCCCGTGGCCACGCCACCTCCGGCCGCGCTCGACTCCACCCAGTAACCGACCCAGGCCGAGCGCAGCGAGCCACGCACCACGTTGCCCAGCGTAAGTTGGCCGGCGAAGTGCCCGTCTAGCGTGATGGCGAAGGGCAGGGCATACCCCCGCCGGGCCGTTGCGCGCAGCCCCCCGAACATCGCCGGCCAAGCCATGGTGGCGTAACGCTCGGCCCAGGTGCCCTCCGCGTCCGGCTCCCAGACCCGCAGGTAGTCCTCATCGCGCAGCCGAAGCCGGCTCCACACCGCGCCGTCGCGCAACCGCACCGGGCGCAGCGCGACCTGTCCCGCAGCGACCCGCACTGGGCCCAGCCGCGCCGGCCAGCCGGGGTGGCGGCCATCAAGTCCAGCCCCGAACACGGCTTCCTCATCCGCCCATCTCATCCGCGCTGGGCGAGGAAGCTCACTGCCACCTGTTCGCCGACCGACACCTCAGTGGTGTCGGGGTCGATGAGGATCAGGCAGTTCGCCTCGGCCAGCGAGGCCAACAGATGAGCGCCGGAGCCGCCGAGCGGTTGCACCAGGTACTCCCCGTTGTCGGGATCGCGCAATAGTTGGCCACGGAGGAACCCGCGACGACCCGCCGTGGAGGTCACCGGGGACAGCAGCTGCGCGGTGGTGGTGCGGCGATGGGGATTGCGCTTGCCCAACGCAAGCCGGATCATCGGCCGCACCAGCACCTCGAAGACCACGAGCGCGCTGATCGGGTTGCTCGGCAATAGGAAGGTGGGCACCGAATCAGGGCCGAGCCGGCCGAAACCCTGCACTGAACCGGGGTGCATGGCCACCCGCCCGGTATCCAGCTGTCCGAGCTCAGCCAACACGGCGCACAGCTGCTCACCGATCGCCCCGCCGACCGCGCCGGTCACCACCACGATCTCCGAGACCAACAGCCTGCCCTCCACGGCCTCGCGCAGCCGGGACGGATCGCTGGGCACGATGCCGACCCGGTGTACCTCGGCGCCGGCGTCGCGGGCGGCCGCAGCCAACGCGTAGGAGTTGATGTCGTAGACCTGCCCGGTGCTCGGCGTGCGGTCGATATCCACCAGCTCCTCACCGACCGACAGGACCGACAACCGAGGCCGCGGGTGCACTCGCACCTTAGCCCGTCCCACCGCAGCCAGCAGCCCCACCTGCGCCGGACCGATCACCGTCCCGGGGCGTACCGCGACGTCACCGGTCTGCACGTCCTCTCCGGTGCGGCGTACGTAGGCCCTTGACGGCACCGAGCACGCCACGGTGACCCGAGCCGCGTAGGCCACCCCGTCCTCGGTGTGCCCGAGCGGGACCACCGCATCGGCCAGGGCGGGCAACGCCGAGCCGGTGGCAACCCGGACCGCCTGACCCGGCTGCAGCCGCATCGGCTGCCGCGAGCCCGCGGCGATCTCACCCACCACGGGCAACGTCACCGGGACCTGCGTGACGTCCACACTGCGCACCGCATACCCGTCGACCGCAGCCTGATCGAAACCGGGTAGCGAGCGGTGCGCCACCACCTCCTCCGCGCACAGCATCCCCTGCGCCTCGGAAATCGCTACCCGCACCGGTGCGGGACGCACCGCGGCGGCCAGTACCCGCTCCAGCTGCTCGTCCAGCGGTCTCACGCGGTCTCCCGCCGCACCCGGTTACGCAACCATTTCCGCAGATCAGGACCTACGTCAGGGTCTGCGAGCGCGAAGTCCACCGACGCCCGCAGCAACCCAGCGGGGGTACCCAGATCGTGGCGCTCACCGCGGTGCACCACGACGTGCACCGGATGGCCCTCATCGATCAGCAGCGCGATAGCGTCGGTGAGCTGAAGCTCGCCGCCAGCGCCGGGGGCGATCCGCCGCAGCGCATCGAACACCACGCGCTCCAGCAGGTAGCGACCGGCCGCGGCGAAAGTGGACGGCGCTGCCTCGGGCGGTGGCTTCTCGACCATCCCGCACACTCGTTTGACGTCCGGGTCGTCGGTGTCGTCGATCTCGAACACCCCGTAGGCGGAGATCTGCTCGCGCGGGACGTCAAGGGCACACAGCACGCTGCCGCCGTGCCGCTGGCGGATCGCGCCCATCGTGGTCAACACCCCGGTGGGCAGCACGAGGTCGTCGGGCAGCAGGACGGCCACGGCGTCGTCGTCGGCCGCCAGCAACGGCTCGACGCAGCCCACCGCATGCCCCAGCCCCAGCGGCTTGCGCTGCACCGCGACCTGCGCCTGGATCAGCCCCGGAGCCCGGCGCACCTTGGCTAGCAGCGCATCCTTGCCCTGCCCCCGCAGCTCGGCCTCCAGATCCGGGTTGGGATCAAAGTACGCCGCCACTGACTCCTTACCTGGTGAGACGACGAGCACCAGCCGGTCGGCCCCCGCCTGCGCCGCTTCCTCGGCGACGTACTGGATCGCCGGGGTGTCGAGCACCGGCAAGAGTTCCTTGGGCACGGTCTTGGTGGTCGGCAAGAATCGGGTACCGAGTCCGGCCGCAGGCACCACTGCGGTGCGGAAGGCCCGGTGCCGGTGCGTGGCGCGAATCGAGGCGCTCATAATGACCGACCCTATCGGCCCCCTCCGAACAGCTCGTTGCATGTCGGGCGGTGATGTGGAGAGGGACGCCAAGTGGGCGTTGCGGCGGAGGTTGATAACGGCGCGGCGGGCGGTGCCCGCGGCGGTGCGGCAGGCCGAGGCAGCAGCCCTGGCCGCGGCGGCGTTGGCCGGAGGAGCGCTGATGGGAGGGCAGCCCGGCTCAGTGTGCGCCTACTGGCCGGTCGGCAGTGAGCCGGGTTCACCAGAACTGCTCGAGAATCTGACCCGCCGCGGCTGCCAGGTGCTGCTGCCCCTCGTCGATCCACCGGGGCTCGATCCGCTGGGGCCGCTGAACTGGGCCGAGTACACCGGTGCCGCCTCGCTGCGGGCCGGGCCGCTGGGGTTGCTCGAACCGACTGGGCCGGCCCTGGGCTGCGCAGCGATCGCCACCGCAGTCCTGGTGCTGGTACCGGCGCTGGCCGTGGACCGGCGCGGGATCCGGCTCGGCCGCGGCGGTGGGCACTATGACCGGACGCTGCCGCTGGCTGCTCCCGGTACCCCGCTGGTGGCCATCGTTCGTGATGACGAGGTGCTCGCCTCGGTGCCGGTGCAACCACACGATGTCCCGGTCACGGCGGCCCTGACTCCCCAGCGGGGCCTGTTCCCGCTGGGTTAGTTCTTCAGCTGGGTCACCTCTGAGCTGAGCGTTTGCATGGTACTACCACCCGGGCGCATCATCGTGTTAGCACTCTCGCGTGTAGAGTGCCAACACGTGGAGGCGAAACGTGCCGACCTACTCCTACGCATGCACCGCGTGCGAGCACCACTTTGACACCGTGCAGAAGTTCACCGACCCGTCGCTGACCGACTGCCCCGAGTGCTCCGGCCGGTTGCGCAAGTTGTTCTCGTCGGTAGGCATTGTGTTCAAGGGCAGCGGCTTCTACCGCACCGACAGCCGTTCGAGTCTGAGTGAGTCCAGTCCGAATGGCAAGTCTGAGCCCGGTTCCAACGGCAAGCCCACGTCAGCGTCTGCGCCGTCCACGTCGGGGTCCACCTCGGAGGCAACCTCCGGCTCGGGCTCGGCATCACCCGCGCCGGCCTCAAGTTCGACAAAGGCCTGATCTCTCCTCCTGGATGCCCCCGCCATCCGGGGCGCTCAGCGCCGGCACGCTCACAGCGTCGCTGGGAGTTATCCCCCACCCTCCGGTTGTCCACAGCGGGCAGTGGTGCGGCTACCCCCTCGCCCGGATCCTGCCTAACGTCACAGTCGTGAACAACAAGATCGGGAGGTCGGGATGGGACGATGGCCAGGGCACCACGGTCCGCCTACGTTGGCGCCGCTGCTGCGGGAGCGTTGCGAGGCGCTCATCCGGGGGTCCGGGTTCGGCCGGACCCTGGTGCTGCGCCGGGGCGGCGCTGCGCTGCTCGCCGGGCTCGCCGCCGTGCTGGCGTTGAGCCCGGGGCGGGGACCGTCCACCGACAACACGGTGGTGGTCGCTGCCCGGGATCTGAGCCCAGGCACCGTGCTTGAGGCAAGCGAGGTGACGCTGCGCGCGCTCCCGGCGCAGGCGGTACCCGACGGTAGCGCCCGGACCCCCACCGCGGTGCTGGGCCGGACACTGGCCGCACCGGTCCGGCGCGGTGAGCCCCTCACCGATGTGCGGCTGGCCGGCCCCGAACTCGCCCGATCGGTCACGACGAACCCGGACAGCGTGAGCGTTCCCCTGCGGCTCGCGGATACCGGTGTCGCCGCACTTCTCCATCCCGGTGCCGCGGTCGACGTGGTGAGCGCCGGCCACCGGCCGGACGAGCCGGTGGTGCTGGCCCGCGGCGCCCGGGTGCTCGCGGTGCTGGAGGCCGACACTCGCACCGAGCAGCGCACCGGCAGGCTGGTGCTGGTCGCTCTCGACCCCGTTGCCGCGACCCGGGTTGCGGCAGCCTCACTGTCCCGGACCCTCACCGTGACCGTCCATTGAGCAGGCATTCAGGTGGGCGCATCACCCAGTGGTGTCATGGTGCGGGGACCAGCCAACGCCGATCACTTCCCGCTACCGGGTCGCAGTGCCAGGATGGAGTTCCCCGATCTCACGAGAGGAAGGGCTCCCACCATGAGTCTAGTGAGCAAATTCAAGGACGTAGCTGGTCCGGTCGTCGACATGGCCAGCCCTGTCGTGCTACAGGCCCTCGACAAGGCCAGCCCCCTCGTGGAGATGGCCAAGGAGAAAGCCAGCCCCTACGTCGAGCAAGCCTGGGAGATAGCCACCCCCTACGTCGAGGTGGCCAGGGACTTGACCGCCCCGCTCCTGGAGCAAGCGATCAACAAAGCCGGTCCCTACGCGGAGCGGGTAGCGGGCACGGCCGGCCCGATCGTCGAGCAGGCCCTAGAGAAAGCTGTCCCCCTTGTCGAGAAAGCCGGCGGTATCGCCGTCACCTGCGTCGGGGCCGCGGCCTCTACGGTGGACAAGGCCACCGGCGGGCGTTACCACGATCAGGTTGAGAACGTGAACCAGATGGTCGGGGAAGCGCTGAACGGCAGGCTAGGTAGCAAGTCCTGAGTGGCCTCGTCTCGCGGGCCCGCAACGGCGACCGTTCGGGCCCGTCGTGGGCTGTCCCGTGTCGTGCAGCGCACCCTGAGGAGGACGTCGCCAGGGTGCGCGGCTCAGTCGTGATCGGGCCAGGACAGCTCCTCGATCACCCGTCCGACCAGGGGTGTGAGGGTGGCCATCCCGTCCCGAACCGCCGCTCGCGAGGGCGCCAGGTTCACGACCAAGGTGCTCCCCGAGACCCCAGCCAGCCCGCGGGACAGACCCGCGTCCACCGCGCCCGCGGCAAGCCCGGAGGCGCGGATGGCCTCGGCGATGCCCGGTATCGGGCGATCCAGCACGCCGGCCGTGGCATCCGGGGTGACGTCCCTCGGCGATACCCCGGTACCACCGACCGTCACCACCAGGTCGACACCGCCGATCACTGCCGTATTCAGGGCATTGCGGATGCCCACCGACTCACCGGCCACCACGACCGAGCCGTCGACCACGAAACCAGCTTCCTCGAGGAGCTCGGTGACCAGCGGACCAGTCGCGTCCTCATGCTCACCATGCACCACCCGATCGTCGACGATCACGACGAGAGCCCGCCCCAGGTTGCGCGCGCTGCGTTCCATGCCGAGCACCGTAGCCGGGCGCCATTCGAGCCGAGAACCAGGTCTCGATCTCTACGCGCCGGGGTCAGCTCCCGACCCGCTGGCTGCCGAGGGTGACCTGGACCTGCCGGGTGGCCCCCGCCGAGTCCTTGACGGTCAAGGTGATCGTGGCGCCCGGTGTGTACGAACGGACAGCCGCGACTAGCGAGTCCCCGCTGTCGATCACCCGGCCGTCCACCTTGGTCACCAGCTCCCCGGCGTGGATTCCGGAGTTGGCGGCGGGACCACCCGGGGTAACCTGCTCCACCACAGCTGCGCCGTCCTCGGGACGGCCGGAGGGAATGATCACCCCGAGGACGGCCTGGGTGGCATAGCCTTTATGGACAAGTTCGTTGGCGATCCGCCTAGCCTGGTCGATGGGGATCGCAAAGCCAAGACCGATCGATCCCGCCTGCCCGCCGTTACCGGAGCCGAGTGAGGCGATGGCGGAGTTGATGCCGATTACGCGGCCTTGCATGTCGGTCAGCGGACCACCGGAGTTACCGGGGTTGATCGCGGCGTCGGTCTGGATCGCGTTGAAGATGGTGTCCTGACTGCTGCCCTCACCACCGGCCCGCACTGGACGGTCCAGCGCGCTGATAATGCCGCTGGTCACGGTGCCGGACAAGCCCAGCGGCGAGCCGACCGCCACCACTTCCTGCCCGACCTGGACATTGCTGGAGTTCCCCAACTGAGCCGGGGTCAGATCCTTGACACCTTCTGCCCGCGCCACGGCAAGGTCAAAAGAAGGCGCCGTCCCGACGAGCTGGACCGGCACCGAACGCCCGTCCTGCAACACGGCGGAGACAGTGCCACCGTGCGCGGCCGGCGCGATGACATGGTTGTTGGTGAGAATCAGCCCATCGGAGCTGAGCACGATCCCGCTGCCCTCGTCAGACTCCATGGCTCCGCGCACCCCGAGCTTGACCACGCTGGGAATCACCTGGTGCGCCACCCGCTCAACCGAGCCGGCCGGCAAGTTCGCCGCCGGTACGGCTGCGGGCGCCGGCACGTCCAGCGCATTGACCACGCCGGTTCCGCTGCTCGCAAACTGATAGCCGACGACACCGCCGACGCCTCCAGCGACCAGGCCCACGATCAGCGACAGCACGGCGGCTCGCACGACAGTTCCGCCGCCGCGCGGTCTGGTGGCACCTGGAGGCAGGCTCATCGGCGTGGTGGGCGGGTTCCCACCGGATGCCGGGGAGGCCGGGTGCTGGCCCGGCGGCCACGACGATCCAGGCTGACCAGTCGAGGCCCAGGACGGATCGTGGTGCGCGGGCTCGCCAGGCTGCTGTGGCCGCGGCATGTCGTCGGTCATGGCTCTAGGGTGGCCCGAATTCCTGAGATGTACATGTGAAGCACCTAGGGGTGTTATGTGGATGGTCGGCCAGGCAACTCAAGGGTCATCAGGGCCCCGCCCGCCGGACCCCTACTGGCCCGCACTGTACCCCCGTGGCGGGCAGCGACCTGCGCCACAATAGCCAGCCCCAGTCCCGACCCAGGCAGGGTGCGCGCATCTGGGGAGCGGTAGAACCGCTCGAAGATGTAGGGTAGGTCGGCCTCGGCGATCCCCGGTCCGGTATCGGCCACCTCCACCGTGGCCGTCCCACGGCCAGTCGGCGTGAGCCTGACGGTGACCGTCGCCGCCGCCGGGCTCCACTTGACAGCGTTGTCGAGCAGGTTGAGTACGGCGCGTTCCAAGGCGTTGGCGTCACCGAGCAGGCTCCATGGCACGAGGTTGACCTCGAAGTGCACGCTGGGCGCCCGCCGGGCCACCCTGGCCAACGCCCGCTCCACCACCTCCAGGAGCTCCACCGGCTCGTGCACCGCCTGCGGGGTGTCCTCGCGGGCCAGCTCGACGATGTCACCGACCAGCTTGGAGAGTTCCTCCACCTGTGCCCGCACATCGGCGGAGATTTCCTTACGGTCCTGTTCGGACAGCGAAGGAGCGTCCGGACGGTCGGAAGCGGCCAGCAGCTCCAGGTTGGTGCGCAACGAGGTGAGCGGAGTCCGCAACTCATGCCCGGCATCGGCGACCAACCTGCGTTGGCGTTCCTGCGACTCCGCCAGCGCGCTGAGCATGCTGTTGAAGCTCCCGGTGAGGCGGGCAAGCTCGTCATCGCCGGAGACGGCGATCGGTTGCAGCTCGCCGGTGCGGGCGATCCGCTCGGTCGCCTCAGTCAGTCGCTGCACCGGGCGCAACCCGGCCTGGGCGACTGCGGTGCCCGCAGCCGCGGCCAGCAGCACGCCAGCCCCCCCAACCAGGGTGAACACCAGACCAAGCCGGGACAGCGTGGCCTGCGTGGAACCCAACCCCCGGGCGACCACCAGCGCGGTGTCCGGTGGTCCTGCGGGTACGGCGACGACCCGCAAGTCGCGCTTCCGGTCCGTACGTAACGACTGGGACAGCTCGCCTCGAGCCACAGCGAGTTCTTGGGGACCCATCGACATGTCGCCGCCGACCACGGCGTTGCCGGTGCGGCCGTTGAGCAGGCCGACCCGGATGTCGGCCGCGCTGAAGAAACTGTCCGGTATGCCACCAAGCTGGTCGGCGCTGGCCAGCGCGCTGCGCAGCAAGTCAGCGCGCTGCAGGAGGGTGGCGTCAAGCTGGTCGTAGAGGCTGGTACGGACCGTGAAGAAACCGGCGAGCGACACGAGCGCGACGGCGCTTCCGACGCATACTGCGGCCAGCGCGGTAACCCTGGTGCGCAGCGACATCCGGCGATTCCCGAAGCGCGGGTCGGCTGGCTGGGTCACGGAGGCATTTCCCGCAACGCGTAGCCCACACCCCGCATGGTGTGGATCAGTCTCGGCTCACCGCCCGCCTCGGTCTTGCGCCGCAGGTACCCGACGTAGACCTCCAGGGCGTTGCCCGAGGTGGGGAAGTCGTAGCCCCAGACCTCCTCCAGGATCCTGCCGCGGGTGAGCACCTGCCGGGGGTGTCGCAGGAACAGCTCCAGCAAGCTGAACTCGGTGCGGGTCAGGCTGATCGGGCGGCCGCCCCGGACCACCTCACGAGTGCCCTGATCCAGAACAAGATCGGCAAATCGGAGGGTGGCGCCCGCGAGACCGGCCGCCCCGGCACCCTCCAGTGAGGAGCGGCGCAGCAGCGCGCGCAGCCGAGCGAGCAACTCCTCCAAAGCGAATGGCTTGGGCAGGTAGTCGTCCGCACCGGCATCCAACCCCGCCACCCGATCAGAGACCGCATCCCGGGCGGTGAGCACCAGAATCGGCAGGTCATCGCCGGTACCGCGGAGCCGCCGGCACACCTCCAGACCGTCCACCCGCGGCATCATCACGTCGAGCACCATGGCGTCCGGTCGCTGCGTGGCCAGCACCTCCATGGCCTGCTGACCATCCCCGGCAAGCTGCACCGTATAGCCGTTGAACTGCAACGACCGGCGCAGCGACTCCCGGACCGCCCGGTCGTCATCGACTACGAGGATGCGCATGCGACCAGTGTGAACCTCCCGCCTGAGAGCGACCTTAGCGCGGATTTCCGCGTAGCTGGTTCGCCGCAACCTGGCTGGGCGGGCAAATCGGCGTTGAGCTGGTGAGATGTTCGCAGTCCAGCCTCCAAAGTTGCCTCTGTTTAGCTGTTGAATCTCACTGATGAG
>Ga0213881_10000055_pt1 | contig 99020 bp, 88 predicted proteins | sample BarmaccoBMER_R08_FD_160104 | JGI IMG/M metagenome (GOLD analysis project Ga0213881, IMG submission 160104) | Barbacenia macrantha exposed rock microbial communities from rupestrian grasslands, the National Park of Serra do Cipo, Brazil - ER_R08 ...
CTGGTACCCGTCGTCGGGGCGTTGACAAGGGCTACAGCGGCGCTACCCGCACCCTTGGCGATGCTGGTGGCCTGGTTATTGTTGCCGCTGTTGACCGCAGAGACGGCGGTGGCGCCGTCGGTGGCCTGGCTCCCGAGTTTGTTGTTATTGCCCGTGGCGCCAAAGACGATGCTTGCGGCGGTGCTACCGGTCCCGGTAGCGCTCGAGCTTAGCTTGTTACTGTTACCGGAATCAACAAGACTCGAGGCAGTTGTGTTTGTGCCGTTCGCGGTGGCATTGGTGGTGTTGCTATTTCCGGCCGTGATCACCCCTGATGCGGCTTGGCTGCCCGCACCATTCGCTGTAGCGTTGGTGGTGTTGTTATTTCCTCCACTACCGAACACGCCACTAGTTGCACGGCCACTGTTGTTTGCGGTGGAGCTGGCATTGTTGTTGTTGCCAGTTACTCCGGCCGCTGCGATACCACTGTTATTAGCGTTGATCTGAACATTGTTGTTGTTGCCAGTCGCTACGGACAAGGCCGTAGCGCTGTTGTTGGCATTGCTGTGAACATTGTTATTGCGACCAGACGCTGTAGAGGTGGCGATACCGCTGTTGTTTGCATTCGAGCTGACCTCGTTTCTGGAGCTACCCGCACCGGTCACGCTGCTGGTTGCATTGCTGTTGTTATGTGCGCTCGACCTGACATGGTTGCCTGTTCCTGAAGCCGGGTCAATTGTGGCGGAGGCATGACTGGTGGAGTCCTGCCTGGTGCTTGTGGTGTTGTCGTTGCTATATCTTGGCGAGTTGCCGCGTGGCGACTGCTGCTGGCCGCTCGAGTGAATCCTTGTGCTTCCGCCGTTGTTGTTATTGCTGCCATGGTGATCTCCACCGCGTCCGTCACTTGAGGCAGCGAATACGGTGGGGGAGGGGGCGGGGATGGCCGCGAACGCGGTCGCGGTTCCGCCTGCGAGCATTCCGGCCGCTACCACTGCGGCCACCAAGGTCATTTTTGCGGTCTTCACAATACGTCCCATTTGTTGAAGAGGGTAGACAGTGTTCGTGATTAGTTTTTCGCTGACGGTAAAGGTTTACACTTGGGGACTACTATCCAGGACGTACGAGAGGTCCTGAGAAGACCCAGGTTAACCGGCTGCCGTATTCCGCCCCCATCCACTGAGACAGATTGGGGAAAGCTATGACGCCCAAGGCCAGCAAAATGGCGAAGACTCCGCCGGTGCTGGTTCCGCCGGAACTGCTGGTTCCTCCAACGGTTCCGGCGGAACCAGCACCGGGAACAAAACCCTCAGCGATCGCACCGGCGATATACCCAACCGGCAAACGCGTACTATCGGAAGTACGAGAACGCAGTGTAGACGTGTCGCCCATCGATCCCAGTGCTGATGCCCACCCGCCGCTAGGCTTGCTGTTATTGTGACCTATGAAGGGCGCTGGGTTGGCCCGCGCGTAGTATGTGGTTGCCTCAGTTTTCACAATTGCGTCAGCTACGGCGCCGGCTGGTGCCGATAGTGAAGCGATGCCGCTGTCAGCCAAGATCAGTTCTAGCAGCAAAGCTACCAGCACCGTGAATCCACCAGAGACAAGAAGTTTGAGGCTGGCTCGTCGGACCGCCTTGAAACTTCGACCGCCCGGCCGTGCTCTGAACGAAAGGGGCGCGAACGCTGGTGCCGATGTCACAATCTCCGACTGCCCCGCCGACCTGATCAGCGGGGCAGTAGGTTGCGACACGACTGCGGTGCTCATCTTTCTATCCAAGCGTTAGCGAATTTATGGCCGTGCTGAAGTCGTCCGTTGGTTCATCGGACCGGGATCCTTTGTGTAACGGAAGTTCACATGGACAACTCCATTGGCGTAACGGGGTCAGTTTTCTGTAACGGATCGCTTACTATCGGCGTAACGCGAGATTCCAGGACGGCTACTGTTTGGGCTCACGATCTCACTCAATGCGTGCGGTAGGTGCGGTCATCGGTCAAAATGACCGCGTGGCGCGAACCGCTAGGCCGAAGACATCCCGACATGCGGTGCATCCCTGATGCACGGTCAGAGATTTCGAGTGTGCATGGGCTAGACAGTGGTGGGTAGGCCAATGATAGCTGCCGCGTGCCCTCTGAGTCCGTTATGAGGTATATGAGCTGTATGCGGGTCTGCTGATGATGGGCGAATGCTCGCCGGGCTGCAGGCCCGGGAGACATCCGGTCAGATTATGCTGTCGGGATTGCGTAGGCCCGCCAGCGTGAATGATGGGCGCCCAGCTCCATTTTCCAGGACACCACGGCTAGTCGCCGATCGAGTCGATCGACTCACCACATCGGCAGGCTATCGCGTCGGCCGCCAGGAACAAACATATCACTGTGAATTGCATCCGCTTGGCATCCGACTCGCCATGACATTTATTCAAAATAGCTGTACGGGTGACCATCTAGCGGGGACGCCGGTGAACTCCACCACGCGTCTGACGGTCCCGGCTGATGACTGATGTTAATTCTGCTCGCGATTGACGTTAAACTCCTATTATGGTCGACATAAAGGTCTCGTGATGGTTGACCGTTGTTTGCGCCTTGTTAACTAAACGCTGTGTTAGCCTCCCGGCGGTAGTGATAGTTAGGTGCGGTCAACCGGCAGGTTTAGAGATTCTTACGTAATCGGTCATGCATTAGGCCATTGGGATGGTGTCGCGGTCATCGCGGTTACACGACGACTTAGTCGGCGATGTCCATCGTGACGGGCTCAGCCACCCCGCTCCAGTGGTTTCGATACTGAGGCTATTTTAGGGCGGTTTTGTGATCGAAGTGGAAATGGAGCCTGCGGACCGATCTGACGCGTCCGAATCTGGTCACGTGAGATCACAACTACGGAGGTATTCATGGATCGCAATATCACGCGGCGACTTGGCGTTTTCGCATCTTCAGCGGTCATCGCTACTGGCCTGGTGCTCGCCGCCGGAGGCACCGCGTTCGCCGCTGGTAATGGCGGCCCCGGTGCCCCGGGCGGCGCCGGCGGCGCCGGTGGTACCTGCTTTGTCGCCGGCTGCTTTGGCGGCGTGGGTGGCAACGGCGGCCTCGGCGGCCCGGGCGGTAATGGCGGCTTCGGGATCTTTAACCCTGGTGGCAACGGTGGCATCGGGGGCAACGGTGGCCCCGGCGGTGCTGGTGGCAGTTGCTTCACCGGGATCTTCGCAACAGCCGGACCATGCGCCGCTGGCAATGGCGGCAACGGCGGTGGCGGCGGTAACGGCGGTAACGGCGGATTTTCGATCTTCTTCAACGGTGGCAACGGCGCCAACGGTGGCAACGGTGGCAACGGTGGTGTGGGCGGTAGCTGCGTCAACCTGGCGTTTACCGGATGCATCGCCGGCAACGGCGGTATGGGCGGACCCGGTGGCGCCGGCGGTGCTGGCGGGGCGTCCATCTTGGGCAACGGAGGAAACGGCGGAAACGGCGGAAACGGCGGAGCGGGCGGCGACGGCGGCTTCGCGTTCTGAATCGTCTTCCTGCGTGAAGAGCTGACCTGACGGATCCATCAATGTGCCCGTCGATCGCGTGGTCACGACCGCTGCTTCGCGGCCTTCACGTCTGGATCTCGTGCCGAGATAAAACCGTGTTGAGGAGGGGGCCGGCCATAGACCCCCTCCTCAACCCACTATATCCGTCCACTAAGGAGGTAATTATTACCAAGGCCACGATTTATCACTAAACACGCCTCTGTAGGAAAGAATTAACGGCGACTTTACGCCATGAGAGCCGCGCAGGGGCGCTTTGCGGCCCGACTCACGGAGGGTGTGTCCCGCGCAGGCTGACAAAGAAACGCTGACGACACAGAAGCGACCGGCTCCATCCGCTTTGATTCAAAACTGGTCAGGCGTATGTCACCGGCGGCGAGGAGCGAGGGCATCCTATGAAACTCAGGTCACTTCACAAGACAACACTGCACTTCAGGCCGCATGTGCGGGCTATGCGGACCATGGCGGCAACCACCGCGGTGCTGGCGGCCATGGCCGGAATTGCAGTCAGCCAACATCAGGTCAGTCAACCGTTGAGCGATGAGCCCAGCCTGCTGCTCCGATCCGTTCAGTACTATGAGCCTGACGTACCAGGTGACGCTGCTGGCCAGTCCGGATCGCTGGCCCAGCAGCTTCGCCTTGTGATGGCGCGGCTCAGTCTCACCAGCCAGCAGAACCAATCCGATCAGTTTAGCCAGCTGGTTCAAGCTTTCAGTTTATTTGGCCAGCCTGACAAGCTGACCTGTTTTGGTCAGTCGGTCGAACAGCTTCGTCAACTGATTGAGCAGCTTGACCAGCCGAGCCAAGTCAACCAGCTGAGCCAGTTCGACCAACTCCGGCAGTTGGTTGAAACGCTAAGCCAGTCCGATAACCAATCCAATCAAGCTCAACTGCTGCGCGAGCAGATACGCCAGTTAGTCGATCAGCTTCAGCAGTCCGGTCAGATCGATCAATCCGGCCTGCTGACGGAATTGCTGAGCTTACTGGCCCAGGTCGGTCCTCATGGACTTCCCGGGGGTGCGGGTCAACCAGGCCAACCGGGCCAACCGGGCCAACCCGGTCAACCGGGCCAACCGGGGGGTGTTGGAGGCGCTGGGGGTAATGGAGGCGCTGGAGGTGCCGGGGGTGCAGGTGGGAACGGTGCAAATGGCACCTGATTTCACACAGTCGGGGTGATCGCACATCGACAATCAATCAGCTCTTCTGGGAGGCTTCCAATATGAAACGCCTTGTCGTTTCCGCTGTAATGGCCAGTTTAACTGGTGGGGTGCTCGTAATTTCGGCGTTACCTGCCGAAGCTACTCCCGGTAGCCCAGTACCTTGCATTCAATGCTGGGGCATCAACGGTTTCTCCAACTCCGTTGGCGGCACCGGTGGTGCCGGCGGCGCCGGTGCTAACGGCGGCCCCGGAGGATTTCCGAATGGCAATGGCGGTAACGGCGGCTTGGGCGGTGCCGGTGGCGCTGGAGGTATCGGTGCATTCAGGGGAGGTACCGGTGGTGCTGGCGGTCCAGGAGGAAATGCTGGACCTGCCGGTGGCCCCGGGGGCGTCAGCGGACTAGCCGGTAATGGCGGTGTCGGGGGTGTCGGCGGTTACGGCGGAATCTTCGGTGGCACGGGTGGCGCAGGGGGTGCTGGTGGAGGTCCCAATGGATCCGGTGGTAACGGCGGCAACGGCGGGGCGGGCGGCTTCATGGGCGGAATGGGGGGTAGAGGTGGCCCCGGCCAAGGCACCGGACTCGACGGAAACGGCGGCAACGGCGGGAATGGCGGTGTCGTCGGCGGTGCCGGAGGCCTACCCGGCGGGCCAACCGGTATCGGAGGTAATGGTGGTAACGGGGGCATTGTAGGTGGTCCTGGCCTGTGCGGCGGCGTCGGCGGCCAAGGCTTATGGGCCAACGGTCCTACCATTACTTGTCCGTAGACCGTGATAGATCGGAAGTCGGCCCCATCGCAACGCGGTGGGGCCGAGGGTATTAAGGTCGAAGCTTTTTCCGCTTAGTTTTTAGAAGAGCAGTCGTAGGTATTTGCGGCGATGCCGATCCGGTGGTCGACGATATTCTTCCCCGGCCATGCAGGGAATGCGTGGCTGTCCACAGCGGTTGTGCGACGAATCTGGGTGCTACAGCAACGAGTCGGGGATGCTGGTCGGGACGGTTGTTGCGTAGCGTGGAGCTGTGGCCGTCACCTCGCAGCGCAGATCCCCGCAGCCCCCCACCGGCCTGCCGCGAACCGTGGGCGCGTTGCGTGCCTCCGGGCATGTGCAGCGTGAGATCAAAAGTGAAATACGGACCAACCTGCTTGACGCATTGCGCAGCGGTCGGGATCCGTGGCCGGGCATCATCGGCTTCTCTGGCAGCGTGTTGCCGCAGCTGGAGCGCGCGCTGCTGGCCGGACACGATGTAGTGCTGCTAGGCGAGCGTGGGCAGGGTAAGACCCGACTACTGCGCACCCTGGTTGGCCTGCTGGACGAGTGGACTCCCGTGATCGAGGGCGCCGAACTCGCTGAGCACCCCTACCAGCCGATCACCCCAGCGTCGATCCGACGCGCAGCTGAGCTCGGTGAGGATTTACCGGTGGCCTGGCTGCACCGGTCATTGCGCTACGCCGAGAAACTGGCCACCCCCGACACGTCGGTGGGTGATCTGGTGGGCGATGTCGACCCGGTGAAAGTCGCGGAGGGTCGGACGCTGGGTGACCCGGAGACGATCCATTACGGGTTGGTACCTCGTGCACACCGCGGCATCGTCGCCATCAACGAGCTGCCCGACCTGGCCGAGCGGATCCAGGTCTCGCTGCTCAACGTGATGGAAGAGCGCGACATCCAGGTCCGCGGCTACACCCTGCGGTTACCGCTAGACGTGCTCCTCGTCGCCAGTGCTAATCCTGAGGACTACACCAACCGTGGCCGGATCATCACCCCGCTGAAGGACCGTTTTGGTGCCGAGATCCGCACCCACTACCCGCGGGAGATGGCCGACGAGGTGGCGCTGGTCGCTCAAGAAGCCGACCTGGCCGGTATTGGTGCGCAGGTCGGCGAGCCTCTACTCGAAGTGCTGGCCCGGTTCGCGCGGCACTTGCGCGCTAGCGCGGCGATCGATCAGCGCTCCGGGGTGTCGGCACGGTTCGCAGTGGCCGGTGCGGAGACCGTCGCCGCCGCCGCGCTGCGCCGAGCCGCGCTGACCGGTGAAGACCATGCGGTTGCTCGGCCTGTCGACCTGGAAGCGGTGCCGGCGGTGCTGCGAGGCAAATTGGAGTTCGAATCCGGATATGATCAAGCCTCTGCGCAACGCGACGAGCAGGGTGAAGTGCTCACTCACCTGTTGCGCCGTGCAGTGGCCGACACCACCCGGGCCCGGCTACGCGGCTTGAACCTCACGCCGCTCGCTGCGGCGGTCTCTGGCGGTCACCGGGTGGTCACCGGTGAGCAGGTACCAGCTACCCATGTGCTCGCCGCGCTGCCGGAACTGCCCGTGCTCCATGAGGTCGTCACCAGGCTCGGTGCCTCTCCAGGCGGCCCACCGGGTCCGATCGCCGCCGCGATCGAACTCGCTCTGGAGTCGCTGTATCTCAGCCAAAAACTCGGCAAGGACGTCGAAGACGGCCGCACGGTGTACGGATCCCGGCAATGACTTCGCCAAGCCGGTACAGCTACGGACCATGGCACGGTGGCCCAGATCCGTTGGCGCCCCCGCCCGACCTGTCCGCGGCGCTCGATCAGATCGGTCGCGATGTCATGGATGGGGCATCACCACGAGCGGCGATGCGGGAGCTGCTGCGCCGCGGGTTGCCCGGCACGACGGGCATGGATGAGCTGGGGCGCCGGATCTGGCGCCGCCGCACCGAGATCACCCGCCGCCACCGGCTCGACGGCACTCTCCAGCAGGTCCGCGAGCTGCTGAACAAGGCCCTCACTGCGGAGCGGCAGGCGCTGTTTCCCGACCCCGACGACGACGCTCGGTTTCGTGAGGCCCGGCTTGACGCGCTACCCCCAGACACCGCCCGCGCGGTAACCGAACTCGCCGACTACAACTGGCGAAGCCCCGAGGCTGCCCAGGCCTACCAGCAGATCCGCGACCTGCTCGGCCAGCAATTGCTCGAACAGCGCTTCGAGGGGATCAAGCGGGCAGTGCAATCCAGCTCGTCCGAGGACGTCGAGCGCATCCGGCGGATGCTGTCAGACCTCAACGATCTGCTCGCCGCTCATTCCCGGGGTGCCTCGGACACTCCCCAGCGCTTCGAGGAGTTCATGCGCAAGCACGGGGATTTCTTCCCTGAACGTCCCCGCAACGTCGAGGAGTTGATCGACGCGCTGGCCGCCCGCGCCGCGGCGGCGCAGCGGATGCTCAACTCGATGAGCGCGCAGCAACGGGCCGAACTCGCCGAGCTCGTCCAGCAAGCCTTCGGTGACCCCCGGCTGGCCGCCCAGCTGGCGACGCTCGATGCGCACCTTCAGGCATTGCGGCCCGGCGAAGATTGGCAAGGCTCTGAGCGCTTCCGTGGCCAGAATCCGCTCGGCCTGGGCGAGGGCGCGCAGGCGATGGTCGACCTCGCCGAATTGGACGCATTGGCCGAGCAACTCGCCCAGGCGTATGCCGGAGCCCGCGCCGAGGACATCGACCTGGATGCGCTAGCCCGTCAATTGGGTGATGAAGCCCGGCTCGATGCCCGCCGGCTCACCGAGCTGGAACGTCAGCTAGAACGGCACGGCTTCTTCGAGCGCGCCCCCGACGGGTCACTTCGGCTGTCACCCAAGGCGATGCGCCGACTCGGTGCGCAGGCCCTCAACGACGTGGTGGGCGTGCTGCGAAGCAGGCGTGGTGAGCGGGAGCTGCGTCGGGCTGGCGCCGCCGGGGAACCCAGCGGCGGGAGCCGGCCCTGGCAATTCGGTGACTCAGAGCCGTGGGACGTGCCCCGTACCGTGCGCAACAGCGTGCTGCGCCGGTCAGCCACCCGCAGCGAAGCACCGCTGCTGACCGTCGAAGACGTCGAGCTGGTAGACACCGAGCAGCGGGCACGGGCTGCGGTGGCATTGTGCGTCGACACCTCGTGGTCAATGGTGCAAGACGGACACTGGGTGCCCATGAAACGCACCGCGTTGGCGCTGCATCACCTGGTCCGGACCCGGTTCCGCTCCGACGCACTAGAATTGATCACCTTCGGGCGTCATGCCCAGAGCGTGGACATCGCCGACCTGACCGGCCTAGGTGGGGTGTGGGAACAGGGCACCAACCTGCACCATGCGCTCTTGCTAGCCGGCCGGCATCTGCGCCGCCACCCGGATGCCGCCCCGGTGCTGTTGGTGGTGACCGATGGGGAACCCACCGCACACCTGGAGCCCGATGGTGAGGCGGTGTTCAGCTACCCGACCCAGCCCCAAACGCTGGCGCTGACCGTGCGCGAGATGGACGGGTTGGCCCGCCATGGCACCGCGGTGAGCATCGTGATGCTCGGCGACGATCCCCGCCTGGCTGTATTCGTACACGCTTTGGCTCGGCGTTGCGGGGGCCGGGTGCTCGACCCTGGGGTGGACGGTCTGGGCGCAGCAGTAGTGGGCGACTATCTCCGCCACCGTAAACGCCGCTCCTAGTCCGGCGTGTCGCGCCCCCGTGCCCGCATGTCGCGCCTCGGCGTCGCGCGTGTCGTGCCGTCCCGCGGTCCCACATCCTGCCCAGTCCCAACAGCACCGATGGCACCTCCGCGGTGACGTAGTGTCGATTCCATGCAGCCCTGGACCTCGACAGCGTTGCCGCAGCTACCAGGTCAGGGCCCGCCACTACGGCTGCACGACACTGCCGCTGGGCGGGTCCAACCGACCGCGCCCGGCCGCACTGCCCGGATGTACGTGTGCGGTATCACGCCTTATGACGCCACCCACCTCGGGCATGCCGCCACGTATCTGGCCTTCGACCTGGTGCACCGGTACTGGCGTGACGCCGGCCACCAGGTGCACTACGTGCAGAACGTCACTGATGTCGACGACCCGCTGCTGGAACGGGCGATCCGCGACCAAGATGACTGGGTAGTCCTCGGAATGCGGGAGACCGCGCTGTTCCGGGAAGACATGGAAGCACTGCGGGTGCTGCCGCCACGGGACTTCGTTGGTGCCGTTGAAGCCATCGGTGAGATCGTGGAAGTTGTCGCCAAGTTGCTGGCCTGCGGTGCGGCCTACCGCATCGATGATCCCGGATATCCCGACGTCTACTTCGACCACCGTGCTGCACCGCACTTCGGCTCCGAGTCCGGTTACGACACCAACACGATGATCCGGCTCGCCGCTGAGCGCGGCGGTGACCCGCAGCGCCCCGGCAAGCGACACCCGCTAGACGCCTTGATGTGGCGCACCGCCCGTGAAGGCGAGCCGTCGTGGGACTCGGAGTTGGGCGCAGGACGTCCCGGCTGGCATGTTGAATGCTGCGCGATCGGGCTCAACCGGTTGGGCACAAGTTTCGACGTACAAGGCGGCGGCTCCGATCTGATCTTCCCGCACCATGAATTCTCTGCCGCCCATGCCGAAGCGCTCACCGGCCAGTATCCGATGGCACGGAATTACGTGCATACCGGGATGATCGGTCTCAACGGGGAGAAGATGTCCAAGTCGAAGGGCAACCTGGTCTTCGTCTCCCGGCTGCGAGCCGACCAGGTCGACCCGATGGCGCTGCGGCTGGCATTGCTGTCCGACCACTACCGCACCGATCGATCGTGGAATACCGGAATGCTCGACACCGCGGTCTCCCGGCTGGAGCGCTGGCGGGAAGCCGTTGCTCGACCCGCTGGTGCCTCAGCCGACGACGCGATCGAACTCATACGCGCATACCTGGCCAACGATCTCGATACGGTTGGAGCTCTCGCTACTGTCGACGCTTGGGCCACTGAGACGCTGACCCGCCGCGCCCATGACGTGGACGGCCCTGCGCTGGTGCGAACCGCTGTTGATGCGTTGCTCGGTATCGCGCTGTGACTATGGGACCTGCTCGAAGGGTCGAAGCATCGGCAAGGGCAACACCGCTGCTACCCCACGGCCAGCGTGCGTCGCTTGCTGATGTCGTGCCTTCGCTGCTCGCCGGTCTGGGAGTCGCCGGCTTCGCCAATGCGTTACAGCTGACCCCGACGCACGGCGCGTGCTTGCTGCTCGTGGACGGCCTCGGGTGGCTTGCACTGCAGGAGCACTCCGCCGACGCGCCATTCCTGAGTTCTCTAGCCGCGGGTCAGGAGCCGATCACTGCCGGGTTTCCCGCGACGACGGCCGCCGGGGTGGCCACCATCGGCACGGGTATGCCTGCGGGCCAGCATGGGATCGTCGGCTTCTCCTTCGCCGTTCCTGAGGGCGGGCTCATCAACGCGTTGAGCTGGCACACCCACGGCGGCGGCCACCGGGTCGATCTTCGTGAACGATTCGTGCCCGAGGAGATCCAGCCGCGACCTACCGCATTGGAGCGCGCTGCCGCTGCCGGAGTTCAGGTGATCCTCGCCGTTCCGGAGGTCCATCGAGGTTCGGGTTTGAACCGCGCAGCATTGCGTGGTGGCGAAATGAAAGGCGTCCACGCACTGGGCGATCTGGCGGGCAACGTCTTGGTCGCGCTGTCTGCGGCATCTGGCGGCGCGCGAGCGTTCTGCTACGCCTACCACGGTGACCTGGACTTACTCGGCCATGTTTACGGCGTCGGATCGTTGCCCTGGCGGCTGCAGCTCGGCCACGTCGACCGGCTAGCGGCCAGCATCGCCGACGGCCTGCCGCGAGGCGTCCGGCTTGTGGTGATCGCCGACCACGGCATGGTGACCGTGCCCGAGGAAAGCAGGCTTGATTTCGACACTGAGCCTGCGCTGCAAGCTGGAGTGCGCCTGCTTGGCGGGGACGCGCGTGCTCGGTATGTCTACACCGAGCCGGGCGCCGCGAATGATGTGCTTGCCACCTGGCGCGATGTTATTGGAGATCGAGCCTGGATCCTGACCCGTGACGAAGCCATCGCAGCTGGGTGGTTCGGTCCCCTCGTCGAGAACCACATCCGCGACCGCATCGGGAACATCATCGTCGCCGCCCGGACAGAGTTTGCCGTGATCCGATCCCAAGCCACGCCCAAGTTGAGCGGATTGATCGGCCACCACGGTTCGCTGACCCCTGATGAACAGCTCATACCCGCGCTGGTCCACGACTCGTGAGTAGGAAGGCGCGTGACGTATCGCAGTCCCACTCACAGTCCCCGTGGTCCTGAGGTACCTCCGGGACGGCGGCGGCGCAGGTAACGCTCGAAATCCGCGGCGATAGCGTCCCCGCTGGCCTCATGCAACGTGATCTCGGTGTCGCCTCGCTCTTCCAGAGCACGCACGTAGCTGGCGACCTCGTCATCCTCGTCAGCCATCTCGCTGACGGTCGCCTCCCACTCCTCGGATTCTTCGGGCAGCGCACCGAGCGGGACCTCCAGGTCGAGCACTTCCTCCACCCGGTGTAGCAACGCCAACGTGGCCTTCGGGGACGGCGGGGCGGAGACGTAGTGCGGCACCGCAGCCCAGAAGGAGATGGCAGGCACTCCGGCCTGCACACATGCGTCCTGGAAAACCCCCACGATCCCGGTAGGGCCCTCGTACTTGGAGCGTTCCAGCTGGAACCGGGCAGCCGAGGCCGCATCGTACGAGGTGCCGGTGACGGGCACCGGGCGCGTGTGCGGGGTGTCGGCGAGCAGCGCGCCCAAGGTGACCACGCTGGTGATCCCGAGGTCCATGACATAGCCGAGCAGTTCGTTGCAGAACGACCGCCAGCGCATGTTGGGCTCGATGCCGTGCACGAGCACCACGTCGAAGTCGGCTCCAGGAGGTCGGCATACCGAGAGGCGGGTGGTGGGCCAGTCAATACGCCGCGTGATCCCGTCCACCAGCTTGGTGGTGGGCCTGGTGACCTGGAAGTCGTAGTAGTCTTCAGGATCAATTTCGGCCAGGGGTTTTGCATCCCAGCTCAGCTGCAGATGCTCAATGGCCGTGCTTGCAGCGTCTCCGGCGTCATTCCAGCCCTCGAATGCGGCTACCAGCACCGGCGAGGTGAGTTCGGGCAGCGGCGATCGGCGCGCCGCCGAGTCGCTACTGGGGTAGTCCGAATAGGTCACCGCGCTAGCCTACGGCTCCTGAGCCCCGCTGGCCGCGCCGCGATACGCCGCAATTTCCACAGAGCCACAAAATCGCTCCTCTAGTCTGGATCGTATGGCCTTGTCATCGCTGCTCAACGTCCTGGCGCATCGTGTCGTGGTCGCCGATGGGGCGATGGGCACGATGTTGCAGTCGGCAGACCTGACTCTGGACGACTTCGCCGGGTTGGAGGGCTGCAATGAGATCCTCAACGTCACCCGCCCGGACGTGGTGCGTGCAGTGCACCGGGGGTACCTGGAGGCGGGTGCCGACGCGGTCGAGTCCAACACTTTCGGGGCCAATCTGGCAAATCTGGCCGAATACGGCATAGCGGACCGGATCTGGGAACTGGCCGAAGTGGGTGCCACGCTGGCCCGCGAGGTAGCAGACGAGTTCACTGAGCCACAGCACCCCCGGTTCGTGCTCGGATCGGTAGGACCTGGCACCAAACTGCCCACCCTGGGGCACATCGCCTTCCCCGAGTTGCGGGACGCCTACGTCGAGCAGGTTCGGGGCCTGCTCGCCGGTGGAGTCGACGCGGTGCTGGTGGAGACCAGCCAGGATCTCCTGCAGTGCAAGGCGGCCGTGATTGCGGCGCGGCGCGCGATGGTCGCGGAGGGTCGGCACGTCCCGATCATCGTCCAGGTGACTGTGGAGACCACCGGCACGATGTTGCTGGGCACCGAGATCGGCGCCGCGTTGACCGCGCTGGAACCGCTGGGTATTGACCTGATCGGGTTGAACTGCGCCACCGGTCCCGCTGAGATGAGCGAGCACTTGCGGCAGCTGGCGAAATACTCGCGGATCCCGCTGTCGGTGATGCCCAATGCCGGGCTACCCGAGCTTGGCACCGGTGGGGCGGTATACCCGCTGACCCCGGAGGAGCTGGCTGCGGCGCTGGCCGGCTTCGTCACCGAGTTCGGTGTACGGCTGGTCGGTGGGTGTTGCGGCACAACCCGCCGGCACATCGCCGCGGTAGCCCAAGCGGTAGCTGAGCTGACCCCTCGACGCCGGCGCCCGCGTCCCGAGCCGGGGGTGTCGTCGCTGTATGTCGCGGTGCCTTTCCGCCAGGACGCCAGCGTGTTGATGATCGGCGAACGGACCAATGCCAACGGGTCGAAGGCATTCCGCGAGGCCATGCTGGCTGAGCGGTTCGACGAGTGCGTGCAGATCGCCCGCGCGCAGACCCGTGACGGTGCGCACCTGATCGACCTGTGCGTGGACTACGTCGGCCGCGATGGCACCGCCGACATGGCTGCGCTGGCCGGGCGGCTGGCCACCGCGTCGACGCTGCCGATCATGCTGGATTCCACCGAGCCTGCCGTGCTGCGCGCCGGGCTGGAACGGTTCGGCGGGCGGTGCGTGATCAACTCGGTGAACTACGAAGACGGCGATGGGCCGGATTCGCGCTACCAGCGCGTCATGCAGTTGGTCCGCGAGCACGGTGCCGCTGTCGTGGCGCTGTGTATCGACGAGCAGGGGCAAGCCCGCAGTGCGGAGTGGAAGGTTCGGGTGGCCTCGCGGCTGATCGACGACCTGACCGCCACATGGGGGCTGCGTACCTGTGATGTCATCGTCGACTGCCTCACCTTTCCCATCTCCACCGGTCAGGAAGAAACCCGCCGTGACGCACTGGAGACCATCGAGGCGATCCGCGAAGTCAGGCGGCGGTACCCGGAGGTGCACACGACTCTCGGGGTGTCCAATGTGTCCTTCGGGCTCAATCCAGCTGCTCGGCAGGTCCTTAATTCGGTTTTCCTGCATGAATGCGTGCAGGCCGGCCTGGACACCGCAATCGTGCACCCTTCGAAGATCATTCCCATGGCCCGGATCCCGGACGAGCAGCGCGCCGTGGCGCTCGATCTGGTGTATGACCGGCGCCGCGACGGCTACGACCCGCTGCAGCGGTTGATGGCGCTGTTCGAGGGTGTGACCACGTCGTCATCGAGAGAGTCCCGGGCGGCCGAGCTCGCTGCGCTGCCGCTGTTCGAGCGACTGGAGCGGCGGATCGTCAGCGGGGAACGCGAGGGGTTGTTCGATGACCTTGACGCCGCCCTGGAACAGCGGCCCGCACTGCAGATCATCAACGATACGCTGCTTTCGGGCATGCGGACGGTGGGGGAGCTATTCGGCTCGGGGCAGATGCAGCTTCCCTTTGTCCTGCAGTCCGCCGAGGTGATGAAGGCCTCGGTGGCGCACTTGGAACCTCACATGGAGCGTTCCGAAGCGGGGGACGGCAAGGGCCGGCTGGTACTGGCCACGGTCAAAGGTGATGTCCATGACATCGGCAAGAACCTGGTCGACATCATCCTGTCCAACAACGGCTACGAGGTGGTCAACCTCGGTATCAAGCAGCCCATCAGCACCATCCTGCAGGCCGCCGCGGATCACCATGCCGACGCGATTGGGATGTCGGGCTTGCTCGTGAAGTCTACGGTGATCATGAAGGAAAACTTGGAGGAGATGAATTCCCGTGGCCAGTCCGGCATCCCGGTGCTGCTCGGCGGGGCAGCGCTGACTCGCGCCTATGTGGAAAACGATCTCGCCGAACTCTACGAAGGGGAGGTCCGCTACGCCCGGGACGCCTTCGAGGGCCTGCGGCTGATGGACTCGATCATGGTCAGGAAACGGGGCGGCACGGTGGAAGCCGATTCCGGGGAAGAGGCCAAAGCCGCGCAGCGCAAGGCCCGCCGGGAACGATCGCTACGCATCGCGCAGGCACGCCGAGCTTCAGAGGCCGCCGCTGACGGACCCGTGGCGGACCGTTCCGACGTGGCCACCGACGTGCCTATCCCTACTCCACCATTTTGGGGCACAAGGGTGGTCAAGGGCATTCCCGTGGCCGATTTCACGTCCCTGCTCGACGAACGGGCCACCTTTCTGGGGCAGTGGGGCTTGCGCGGATCCCGCGGAGCCCCAAACGGTCCGTCCTACGAAGAGCTCGTAGAAAGGGAAGGCCGGCCCCGGCTGCGCTACTGGTTGGACCGGCTGACCACGGAAGGGGTGCTGGCACACGCCGCGGTGGTCTACGGATACTTCCCCGCGGTCGCCGACTCCGACTCGCTCATTGTGCTGACCGAAGCCCGGCCGGATGCTGCTGAGCAATACCGGTTCACCTTTCCTCGCCAGCCCCGCGACCGCCGGCTGTGCCTGGCGGATTTCTACCGGCCACGAGCAGCAGCATTGGCCGCCGGCGAGGTGGACGTGCTGCCTTTGCAGCTGGTCACGATGGGTCAGCCGATCGCCGACTACGCCGCTGAGCTGTTCGCCAAGGACGCTTACCGGGATTACCTTGAGGTGCACGGCCTCGGCGTGCAGCTGACCGAGGCGCTCGCGGAGTACTGGCACCAGCGGATCCGGCAGCAGTTGAGGTTTTCCTCCGGAGCAGCGGTAGCCGAGGATGATCCGGCCGACGCGGAGAGCTTCTTCAAGCTGAGGTACCGGGGTGCCCGCTACTCGTTGGGCTATGGTGCCTGCCCGGAGTTAGAGGATCGCGCGAAGATCGTCGCGCTGCTCCGGCCCAACCGGATCGGCGTGACGCTGTCCGAAGAGTTCCAGCTGCACCCGGAGCAGTCCACTGACGCGATCGTCGCGCACCACCCGGAAGCGAAGTACTTCAACGCCTGAGGGGTCGCAGACTGCGGATGAAGACGTTCGACGAGCTGTTCGCTGAGCTTAGTGAGCGAGCCCGGAACCGGCCCGAGGGATCGGGCACCGTTGCTGCGCTCGACGATGGCGTACACGCGCAGGGCAAGAAGGTGCTCGAGGAGGCCGGCGAGGTCTGGATCGCCGCCGAACACGAATCCAACGAACGACTGGCGGAGGAGATCTCTCAATTGCTCTACCGGGTGCAGGTGCTCATGCTCGGCCGGGGAATCAGCACCTCCGACGTCTACCGCTACCTGTGAGGTGCCCATGAACGGGAATTCCAAGATGCTTCGGGTCGCCTTACCGAGCAAGGGCACTCTGGCGGCACCCGCCTCGGCGATGCTTGTTGAAGCCGGCTACCGGCAACGACACGACCCGAAGGACCTCACCGTCATCGACACGGCGAACGAGGTGGAATTTTTCTTCCTCCGGCCTCGCGACATCTCCGTCTATGTGGGTTCGGGCGAGTTAGATCTGGGGATCACTGGACGGGATCTGGTGCTGGACTCGCAGGCGCCGGTCACCGAACGACTCGCGCTCGGGTTCGGTGGATCTTCCTTCCGTTACGCAGCACCGCTGGGCCGAGAGTGGAAGGTCGGTGACCTGGACGGGTTACGCGTGGCCACGGCGTACCCACGGCTGGTCGCCGCAGACTTGGCTCAGCACGGAGTGCAGGTCACCCTCATCCAGCTGGATGGAGCGGTGGAAATCTCCGTGCAGCTGGGAGTCGCCGACGCGATCGCTGACGTGGTGGGGTCCGGGCGCACTCTGCGGCAGCACGGCCTGGTCGCGTTCGGTGACCCGATCTGCACCTCCGAGGCGGTGCTCGTGGAACGATCCGGCGCGCAGCCGTCCCCGGAACGGGCGCAACTCGCCGCGCGCTTGCAGGGCGTGGTGTTCGCCCAGCAGTACGTGATGCTCGACTATGACTGCCCGCGCAGCCTGCTGGACGACGCCGTGGCCATCACTCCCGGGCTGGAATCGCCGACGTTGGCCCCGCTGGCTGATCCGGATTGGGTCGCGGTTCGGGCGATGGTGCCGCGCAACGATGCCAACCGGATTATGGATCAGCTGTCCGCGCGCGGCGCCAGGGCCATCCTGGCGACCGACATCCGCTCCTGCCGGTTCTGAGACACCGCCCGTCCCGGTCGCTGTCGGACCCCGACATGGGGGCCATATCGGGGTTCCAGCGCCGGGCTTCAACCCGATACGTCTCCATGTCGGGAGAGGGCTGACTCGGCGCCGCCGCTGGAGAGATCTGGCCAGCCGGGATAGGGCGGTGGGCTGCCACCAAACGCTGGGCAGCATGCTTTGTGATCGCACCAGTCGCACATCCGGCTGGGATTGGCACGGAAATCGCCGCTGCGAGCGGCGCGGCGGATAGCCGACCAGATCGCTGTGAGAGTTCGTTCGAAGCGGATCAGTTCCGCCTCGTCCGGGGTGTAGGTCAGGGCTTGCCGATTGGCCAGGTAGAGCAGCCGCAACTGGCGGGGTACCACCCCGCGAATCCGCAGCAGTGCCAGCGCGTAGAACTTCATCTGGAACAAGGCCTTGGCCTCGAAAACCTCCCGCGGCGCGGCGCCGGTCTTATAGTCCACCACTCGGATCTCCCCGGTGGTGGCCACGTCCAGCCGGTCGATGTATCCCCGGAGCAGCAGCGCTTCACCGCCGTCGAGATCGCCGGTGGCCAGCTCCGCTTCGACCAGCAGTTCGCAAGCCTCCGGTTGAACCGATCGCGGATCTTCCAGCGTGAAGTACCCGTCGACAAGCGCGCGCGCCGAGTCCAGCCATTCCGCGTGCTCCGGATCTTCCGGACCAGCGAATAGTTCGGCCAGCTCCGGGTTGCCCGCCAGCACGTCGTCCCAGGCCGAAGCGACGAGCGCACGCCCCGTTGCGGGATCGCGCCGGTTCGCGGGCAGCGCGAAAAGCCGTTCTAGAACGGCGTGCACCACCGTGCCACGAACCTGCGACCTGCTCGGCTTCTCAGGCAACCGGTCGACCACCCGGAACCGGTACAGCAGCGGGCACTGCTTGAAGTCAGCCGCTCGCGACGGCGACAGCGCCGGCCGCCTGCGGGCAACGGTGCTGGTGGCCGACTGCTCGCCGGCCAGAGTCTCGGTCATGGCCCGCAGGGTAGGGCAGCTGGCCGACAACGCTAAGTGCCACCGGTCTGTCACCATCACCACCTGTGGCGCGAGCAAGCGGACCGTTCCAACCGGGTGATCGGGTGCAGATCACCGATCCCAAGGGACGCCGGCACACAGTCGTCTTAGAACCCGGAGCACAGTTTCACACCCACCGCGGCGCGCTGGCCCACGACGATCTCATCGGACTGCCCGAGGGCAGCGTGGTCACTTCCTCGGCAGGTACGCAGTATCTCGCGTTACGACCGCTGCTGGCTGACTACGTGCTGGCCATGCCCCGCGGTGCTCAGGTGATCTACCCGAAGGATGCCGCCCAGATCCTGATATTCGGGGATATCTTCCCGGGAGCGCGGGTGCTCGAAGCGGGTGCCGGCTCAGGCGCGCTGACCTGCTCGCTGCTGCAAGCAGTCGGCAACCACGGCAGCGTGATCTCCTACGAAGTACGTCCCGACCACGCCGAGCAGGCGGCGGCCAATGTCGAACGGTACTTCGGCTGCGCAATGGCCAACTGGCAGTTGCGAGTGGCCGATCTGGATACCCATCCCGCTACCGAGCCGGTCGACCGTGCGGTGCTCGACATGCTCCATCCCTGGACAGCGCTGCCGGCCGTGTCGGCCGCGCTGGTCCCTGGCGGAGTCCTCACCGTCTACGTCGCCACCACCACCCAGCTGTCGCGCAGTGCCGAGGCGGTGCGGGAAGCCGGCTGTTACACCGAGCCACAAGCCTGGGAAACACTGCAACGTCCCTGGCACGTGGTCGGGTTGGCGGTCCGTCCCGAGCACCGGATGGTCGGGCACACCGCGTTCTTGCTCACCACCCGTCGGTTGGCCGACGGCGTTGTCCCGCCTACCCCGCAGCGGCGACCCAGCCGTTCCAACCGGCGTCTGTAGGCCCAGCGTCGGTGTTGCGGGGGTATTTGATCTGCGGTTCACTCCCGGTTTGCGCCTGCGGTCCCGTACCGTTGATGGTCTGGCAGAACCATGCGGGAGGAGGTGCCTCGTGCCGCACGAATATCACGGCGACCGAGCTGCTGAGGGTCGAAACCGCGTCGATCCTGCGCTTGCCGCCCAGATCCGGGTCCTCGAGGACGAGGTGACGTTGCTGCGTCGCCGATTGACCGAATCTCCCCGGCACGTCCGGCTACTCGAGGAGCGCCTGGCCGAGGCGTCTGCGTCGGTCGCTCAGCTCACCGAGCGCAACGCCAAGCTGGTCGAGACCCTGCGGGAAGCTCGCAGCCAGCTTCTCGCGCTGCGTGAAGAGGTCGACCGCCTAGCCCAGCCGCCCAGTGGCTATGGCGTTTTCCTCTCCTGCTTCGATGACGGCTCCGTTGACGTATTCACCTCCGGCCGGCGGATGCGCGTGGCGGTGTCGCCCGCGGTGGAGATCCCGCTGCTACGCCGGGGCCAGAGCGTGCGGCTCAATGAGGCGCTGACCGTGGTGGAGGCCGGCAGCTTTGAATCCACCGGCGAGGTCTGCATGTTGCGTGAGGTGCTGGACTGCGGCCAGCGTGCGCTGGTCGTGGGCCACGCCGACGAGGAGCGGGTGGTGTGGCTGGCCGACCCGCTGCTTCCCGGACCGGACAATCCCGACGCGGTGCCGCTCAAGCCGGGTGATTCCCTGGTGGTGGACACCAAGGCCGCGTACGCCTACGAGCGGGTGCCCAAGGCAGAAGTCGAGGATCTCGTCTTGGAGGAGGTCCCTGATGTCGGCTACGAGGACATCGGTGGTCTGGCCAACCAGATCGAGCAGATCCGCGATGCCGTGGAGCTGCCGTTCCTGCACGCCGACCTGTTCCGTACCTACGAGCTGCGCCCGCCCAAGGGTGTGCTGCTCTACGGTCCCCCAGGATGCGGCAAGACGCTGATTGCAAAAGCGGTGGCCAACTCGTTGGCCAAGAAGGTGGCCCAAGTCCGCGGGGATAGCGAAGCCAAGAGCTACTTCCTCAATATCAAGGGACCTGAGCTGCTCAACAAGTACGTCGGGGAAACCGAGCGGCACATCCGGATGATCTTCCAGCGAGCCAGAGAAAAGGCATCGGAGGGCACTCCGGTGATCGTGTTCTTCGACGAGATGGATTCGATTTTCCGCACCCGCGGGTCCGGGGTGTCCTCTGACGTCGAAACAACGATCGTGCCGCAGTTGCTCAGTGAGATCGACGGCGTGGAAGGTCTGGAAAACGTCATCGTGATCGGTGCCTCCAACCGTGAGGACATGATCGACCCGGCGATCCTGCGTCCCGGGCGGCTGGATGTGAAAATCAAAATCGAGCGTCCCGACGCAGAGGCAGCCAAGGATGTCTTCTCCAAGTACCTGACCCTCACCCTGCCGCTGCACGCTGACGATCTCGCTGAGTTCGGACAGGATCGCCAGGCCTGCATCCAGGCCATGATCCAGGGGACCGTCGAACGGATGTACGCCGAGAGTGAGGACAATCGCTTCTTGGAGGTCACCTACGCGAACGGCGATAAGGAAGTGCTCTACTTCCGGGACTTCAACTCCGGCGCGATGATCCAGAACATCGTCGACCGGGCGAAGAAGAAGGCCATCAAGTCGGTGTTGGAAACCGGCCAACCAGGGTTGCGCATGACCCATCTGCTCGACTCGATCGTCGACGAGTTCGCCGAGAACGAGGACCTGCCCAACACCACCAACCCGGATGACTGGGCGCGGATTTCGGGCAAGAAGGGCGAACGCATCGTCTACATCCGGACGCTGGTCACCGGCAAGAACGCCGAATCCGGCCGGGCCATCGACACCGCAACCAACACCGGTCAGTACCTGTAAAGAGGCGCGTACGGTCGCTCGATCCTGTGCGACCGGCGAAAACGGCATACGCGTGCTGTCGAGACCACCGCCACCGGTCAGCAGCCGGTGGCGGTGGTCTGCTCGGAGCCGGTAACGCGTAGCTGGCGCGTTGCTCGCTGGGCACTCATCGGCTGTCGTCGGCTGTCAGGGTCCCGATACCACCGCTGAGGTACACAACCGGCGACCGCTGCGCTGCCCGACGTAGGACAATTGCCTCTGCGCAGCCGACGACGATCCCGATACTGCCGCGCAGCATGGATGCACACGGTAAGGCATTTCAACGCCGGACCAATCACAGGGAGATCGTTATGGTGGCGCAACTTGCGACCTATGTGACCGATGCATACCCGGGCTGGGGCCACGGCCCCGGGGGCGGTGGACCGGGCTGGTGGCTCATTTTCCCGATCTTGTTCTGGGCGCTGGTGCTGTCGGTGGTCGGTTACCTCATCTACCGCAGGTCACCGAAGCAGCAGGCGCGCAGCGTAGCTGAGCGCACTCTCGCCGAGCGGTATGCCCGCGGCGAAATCAGCGAAGAGGAGTTGCGGCAACGCCGGGAGGTGCTGCGGACCAACTGACCTCGGTCACGCAGAATGCGGGGTGGTTGCGGGAACGAGAGCAACCATCCCAGCCTGTGGCAATAGCCAATTAGTCCCCAGGCAGGCGGGCCTGCCGGTGGCCGAGCACGTACTGTTGCGGGTATGCGCCGGATCATGGGAACTGAGGTGGAGTACGGCATCTCGGTGCCCGGAGACAGCACTGCCAATCCCGTGCTGACCTCGACTCAGGTCGTGCTGGCCTATGCCGCCGCGGCTGAGGTGCCGCGAGCCAAGCGAGCTCGGTGGGACTACGAGGTGGAGTCACCCCTACGGGATGCCCGCGGATTCGACCTGGGTGTCCCAGGACTCGCGCAGCCCGACCCCGAACTCGACGATCTTGGCGCGGCGAACGTCATCCTCACCAACGGCGCCCGGCTCTATGTCGACCACGCGCACCCGGAATTCTCCAGCCCCGAGGTGACCAACCCGCGCGACGCGGTGATCTGGGACAAAGCCGGTGAGCGGATCATGGAAGAGGCTGCGTTACGCGCACGCACCGTCCCTGACCAGCCGCTATTCCAACTGTATAAGAACAATGTCGATGGTAAGGGCGCTTCCTACGGCAGCCACGAGAACTACCTAATGGCGCGATCCACGCCGTTCACCATGGTGATCGCCGGCCTGACACCGTTTTTTGTCTCACGCCAGGTGGTCTGCGGATCAGGCCGGGTGGGCATCGGACCTGCCGGTGAGCACTCTGGCTTCCAGCTTTCCCAGCGGGCGGACTACATCGAGGTTGAGGTCGGCCTGGAGACCACGCTCAAGCGCGGCATCATCAACACCAGGGACGAACCACATGCCGACGCCGACAAATACCGCCGGCTGCACGTGATCATCGGTGATGCCAACCTGGCCGAGTACTCGACGTATCTCAAACTCGGTACGACGGCACTGGTCCTGAACCTCATCGAGGCTGGTGAACGCTTCGACGACCTGCGGCTAGTCGATGCAGTACGCGCCGTACACACGATCAGTCGGGATCCCTCCCTGAAAGCAACAGTGGAGGTATCAGGTGGTCGGCATTTCACCGGTTTGGATCTGCAGCGCGCGTACCACGAGCGCGTCACGGCCTTCATGACGCGCAACGGTGGTCTCGAGAACGGTCCGGATAGCGGCACCGACATCGCCGAACACGTGCTGACTACCTGGGGCGAGGTGCTCGACGCGCTCGCGCGGGATCCGATGGAGTGTGCTGACCGGTTGGACTGGCCGGCCAAGTTGCAGCTCCTGGAGGGATACCGAGCCCGGGACGGTCTGGGATGGGGTTCTCCCCGGCTGCAACTGGTGGATCTGCAGTACTCCGATGTCCGGCTGCACAAGGGCCTCTACAACCGCTTGGTGGCTCGTGGCTCGATGAAGCGATTGGTCACTGAAGAGGAGGTACGTGCAGCCATAACCCGGCCGCCAGAGGATACCCGCGCCTATTTCCGCGGCCGGTGCCTGGAGCGTTACCCCACGGAGGTGGCCGCGGCATCCTGGGATTCGGTGATCTTCGATTTGGGTCGTGAGTCCTTGGTCCGGATCCCTACCCTGGAACCGTTGCGGGGTACGCGCGTGCATGTAGGGGCGCTGCTGGACGCTTCGAACACCGCTGCTGAGCTGGTAGAAGCGCTCACTCGAGGCTGATCACCCGACTGGCGTGGCAGCGCTTGTCGGTGTTGCTGGGTAATGTTTGGCTCTAGACAACTCGGTCCGGGAGGCGAAATGTCCCAGGAGAAGGTGCAACGCCAAGGCGGCGGCGGAGACGACGAGGCGACTGGTGGTGCTCCGGCTGGTCAGGAACGTCGGGAGAAGCTCGGCGAGGACGTGGACGCCATTCTCGACGAGATCGACGATGTGCTTGAGGAGAACGCCGAGGACTTCGTCCGCGCCTATGTGCAGAAGGGCGGGCAGTGACCTGCCGGCAACACGGTCGCCGGCCAGGCTCGGTACAGAGCGTTATGGCGTTGTGACAGACTGGTACATATAGGTCCGGCACGGGAGAGGCTGCGACAACGGGAGCTAGGAGACGATCACAACCGATGGATCAGTCCTCGGTCGGGCGGTACCCGGGCGCAGCCCTGCCAGCGTCGCATTTCATGGTGGGCAGCTCATCGTTTACCGATTTCCTTGCGGCCACCTCCCCGGAGCTGCTGCCCGGATATCGCACGGGGAACATGTCAGTCGACGCCGATCCGGTGATGAGCCGGCACGGCACAACGATCGTGGCGGCCACCTTCCGCGGTGGCGTACTGATTGCGGGGGACCGGCGCGCGACAGCCGGCAATCTCATCGCCCAGCGCGACATGGACAAGGTGTTCGTCGTCGATGACTACTCGGCGATCGGTATCGCAGGCACTGCAGGTATCGCGGTAGAGATGGTCCGGCTGTTCACCGTGGAAATGCAGCACTACGAAAAAATCGAAGGTGTGTCGCTGACCTTGGATGGCAAGGCCAACAAGCTGGCTGGCATGGTCCGCGGCAACCTCGGAGGCGCCATGCGGGGGTTGGCGGCGGTGCCCCTGTTCGTCGGCTTTGATCTCGATGCTTCCGACCCGGATCGAGCGGGTCGGATCGTCTCCTACGACGTTGTCGGCGGCCGGTACGATGAGACGCTCGGGTACCACGCGGTAGGTTCGGGTTCGTTGTTTGCCCGATCATCGTTGAAGAAGTTGCACGACCCAATGATGGATGTCGAAGCCGCCGTCCGGGTTGCGATGGAGGCGCTCTACGACGCCGCCGACGATGACACCGCGACTGGCGGTCCGGATCCTGTTCGCCAGATCTACCCTGCGATGATCACCATCACCGCGGTGGATGGAGCCGGCCGGATACCCGACGAGCAGGCCGGTCAGGTAGCGAACCTGGTGATGGAAGCCCGCAAGCGTAAGCCCAACGGTTGACGCTAACCTCGTCTTTTTCTCGCTGATCCGATGTCAACCCAGGAGCTCTCGCCGTGACGATGCCGTTCTACGCCTCGGTCGAGCAGGTCATGCGCGACCGTTCGGAGCTCGCCCGCAAGGGCATCGCTCGGGGTCGCGGTGTCGCGGTGCTCAGTTACTCACGTGGGGTGCTGTTCGTCGCCGAGAACCTGTCCACCGCGTTGCACAAAGTTTCCGAAATCTACGATCGGATCGGTTTTGCCGCGGTCGGCCGCTACAACGAGTACGAGAACCTTCGCCAGGCCGGGATCCGGCTCGCGGATCTTCGCGGCTACTCCTACGACCGGCGAGACGTTACGGGCCGCGGCCTGGCCAACGCTTACGCGCAGACCCTGGGAACGATCTTCTCGGAGCAGCAGAAACCCTTCGAGGTGGAGTTGTGCGTTGCGGAGGTGGGCGCCGACCCGGACTCTGACCAGCTCTATCACCTCACCTACGACGGCTCCATTGGTGACGAGCCGGAGTTCGTGGTGATGGGCGGCCAGGCTGACGTGATCTCTACGGCGCTCAAGGAGTCCTTCCGAAAGGAGATGGACACCGCGGAAGCTGTCAACGCTGCGGTGGCAGCGTTGAGTTCGGTCTCCACCAACGTCAACGGCGCCGGCAAGCGCATCCTGGGTGTCGGCCAGCTTGAGGTGGCGGTCTTGGACCGGTCGCGTCCGCGGCGCGCCTTCCGCCGGATCACTGGGGCGGCTCTGAGCGCTCTGCTCCCCAGCGCCAGTCCAGCGGCTGCCGAGCAAACCGCCGCCGATCCTGCGCCGCCAGAGCCCGCGAACGGCAGCGACGCATAATTCCCTGCGTTGAAGGATGCAGCCTGCGGTCATAGCGGGCTTGAAACCGCAGCCTCCTGCATACTTCAACGCGATTACGGTGCTGCCCTGTCCTGGTCCGGGCGGTAGACCTGTAACGCAGCTGGTTGGGTGAAGAACTCGAACCGGCGGCCTTCGGCGACGACCTCGCCGTCGGTGGCCAGCGCAACCGGCGGCCCCAAAACCTCGAACTTCACCCCAGTACGTTCCTGCTGGACATAGGTTCGGCTTCGCTGCAGCGCTCCGATGAGCGCACCGATCACGAACCGGGTTCGGGATAACTGCACGTCGGCCCGGACGTAGCGGACGTCAAGCAGCCCGGCATCCAGCCGGTTTCGGGCCGCGGCAGCGAAGCCACGGGGGCGGTACAGCCCATTTCCCACGAAGGCCAGCCAGACCCTGCGCGGGACGCCGTCGATGCGCGCAATCAATGGATCCGATTCCCGCAGCACCTGAATTAGGGCCAGGGCGGCTGCTGGCCACTTTCCCCAACGTGCTTCCTTGCGCTCTCTGAGCTCAACCAGGTCGGGGTATCCGCCGAGACTTGCCGTGTTGACGAACCAGTGGGCTGGCGCGTTGTCGATGCGGACGCCACCCAGATCCACAGCTACCGCGCTGCCGTCTCGTACTGCCGCGATGGCGTCGGAGACGCTCGTGATCCCAATGTCACGAGCGAAGTGATTGAGCGTGCCGGCAGAGATCACCACAAGCGGCAGTCCCCGATTAGCGGCCACTGCCGCCACCGCGGCCACTGTGCCGTCGCCACCGGCGGCCCCGAGCGCACGCACCGGTGACTCGGTGGCATCCAGCTCTGCCTCGAGTTGCTTGACCAGATTGGTACCGGGCTCGACCAGTACCTGGCGGGCGGCAGGCCAGGCAGCCGCCAACTCCACGTCGGGGCGCTGTGCCTCTTCTCCTGAGCTGGGGTTGATCAGTACGACCAGGCCCGCACCGTCGGGCAGCGCTGGCACCCGGATCAGATGCCTGCTGTCTGCAGGTTCGCCGACCCGTAACGGCCACCACCGGCGGGTGGCCAGCGCAATCCCGCTTCCCATCAGCAGTCCTGCGGCCACGTCCGAGGGCCAGTGAACGCCGGTGTACACCCGGGAGTACGCCACCGCCGCGGCGACAGGTGCTACGGCAAGCCCAGCTGCGGGGCACTCCATCGCCACCGCTGTGGCGAAAGCAGCTGCCGACGCGGCGTGTCCGGATGGGAACGACGAGGATCTTGGATGATCGCGAAAAGCTGACCGGCGTGCGATCGGCAAGTCCTCATACGCTGGCCGCAGGCGTGGCCACAGCGGCTTGGCAAGGGCGTTGATGGTGAAGCTGGCCCCGCCGATTGCCGCGATCCCTCGTAGTGCGGCCCGCCGGGCGGCCCCTTGACGAGTGGCCAGCAGCGCGGCTCCCACGAACCACAGTAAGCTGTGGTTGGCAGCGGTGGTGAGCCCCTTGAGGGCCATGTCAGCAGACCAGTGCGGGATTGGTGCGCTCCGGCGAACCAACTCACGGTCGATCTGATTGATCCGCGCTGCTACTGTGCGCAACCAGTCCTGCACGTTGACAGCTTAAGTCAGCCCGGACGGACGGCCTGCAATACGGTCCCGGCAGCCTAGGCTGGACGACATGCAGCGGCGAATCTTCGGCATCGAGACCGAGTTCGGGGTTACCTGCACCTTCCACGGCCAGCGCCGCCTTTCGCCGGACGAGGTTGCCCGCTACCTGTTCCGGCGAGTGGTCTCGTGGGGCCGCTCGTCTAACGTCTTTCTCCGCAACGGCTCCCGGCTTTACCTGGACGTGGGTTCGCACCCGGAATACGCCACTGCGGAGTGCGACGACCTGGCCCAGCTGGTGACCCACGATAAGGCCGGCGAGCGGATCCTTGAGGATCTCCTGGTGGATGCCGAGCGGCGGCTGGCTGACGAGGGTATCGGCGGCGACATCTTTCTGTTCAAAAACAACACTGATTCCGCCGGTAACTCCTACGGCTGCCACGAGAACTATCTTGTTGCCCGGGCTGGGGAGTTCTCCCGCATCGCCGATGTGTTGCTGCCTTTCCTGGTCACCCGCCAGCTAGTGTGCGGCGCCGGCAAGGTGCTTCAGACACCTCGTGGTGCGGTGTACTGCCTGTCGCAGCGGGCTGAACATATCTGGGAGGGAGTCTCCTCGGCGACCACCCGCTCCCGTCCGATCATCAACACCCGGGACGAGCCACACGCCGACGCTGAACGGTATCGCCGCTTACACGTCATCGTCGGTGATTCGAACATGTCCGAGGTGACCACGCTGCTCAAGGTGGGTACCGCCAACCTGGTCCTGGAGATGGTCGAGGAGGGCGTGGCGTTTCGCGACTTCACACTGGACAACCCGATCCGGGCGATCCGGGAGATCAGTCATGATCTCACTGGCCGGCGCGGGGTGCGGCTGGCTGGCGGGCGCGAGGCCTCGGCGTTGGACATCCAGCGGGAGTATTACTTGCGTGCCGTGGATCACATTGCGCGCCGCGGGTCCGACGCGCTGACCGACCGGGTCATGGAGCTGTGGGACCGCACACTCAGCGCTGTGGAACGCCAGGACCTCGGCCTGATCGATCGGGAAATTGACTGGGCGATCAAGCATCGGCTGGTGGAGCGCTACCGGGCCAAGCATCGGATGGAGCTGTCCAACCCGCGGATTGCCCAACTGGACCTTGCCTATCACGACATCCGCCGCGGCCGCGGGTTGTTCGACCTGCTGCAACGCAAGGCGTTGGTCGATCGGGTGACCGATGATGGTGAGATCGAGGCGGCCAAAGACACCCCACCGGCCACCACCCGAGCCAAGCTGCGCGGCGATTTCATCGCCGCTGCGCAGGCTGCTGGCCGCGATTTCACTGTCGACTGGGTGCACCTCAAGCTCAACGACCAGGCCCAGCGCACCGTGCTGTGCAAGGATCCGTTCCGCGCGGTCGACGAACGGGTGGAGCGGCTCATCGCTTCGCTTTGAGCCATTGGCCTCATCGTAGGCTGCCACCGTGCCGACTTCCCGCGCTGAACGACTGGTCAACCTGGTGATCTGTCTGCTGTCCAGCCGGCAGTACCTACCTGCGGAGCGCATCCGGCGGATCGTTCCCGGTTACGCCGAGGCCGCGTCGGACGAGGCGTTTTCCCGGATGTTCGAGCGGGACAAGGCAGAGCTACGCGACTTGGGCGTCCCCCTGGAAACTGGCCGTACACCGGGGTTCGATGCAGGCGAGGGCTATCGCATCGCACGCAGGGACTACGAGCTGCCAGATATCGATCTTGAACCAGATGAGGCTGCCGCGGTAGCGCTCGCCGCCCGGCTGTGGGATTCCCCTCAGCTGGCCGGTGCTGCACACGGCGCGGTGCTGAAACTTCGCGCTGCCGGGGTAGAGGTCGACCCCGAGCCCTCGATGGTCGTTGAACCCCGGGTACGAGCCACTGAGCCAGCGCTGATCCCGCTGATTACCGCGGTCCAGGAGGGCCAGGCCGTGACGTTCGTGCACCGCAGACATCCAGCGGTGCTGCCCGCGCCGCGCACGCTGGAGCCGTGGGGCGTGGTGTCCTGGCGAGGTCGCTGGTACGTGGTGGGACATGACAGAGATCGCAGCGCGACGCGCTGTTTCCGGGTTTCCCGGATTGTCGGTCCGGTGCGCACCGTCGGCCCCGCAGGTGCAGTTCAGCGCCCTGCAGGAATCGATCTCCTCAAGGTCGTCGCAGGTTCCGCCGGGCCTCCACCGGTGGCTCACACCGCGCGGTTGTGGCTGTCCAGCGGCCGCGCCAACGGTCTACGTCGGTACGCCAAGGTGCTGGGCAGCATGACCGTGGATGGAGTGGTCGGTGACGTCGTCACGGTGGACCTGCCCGGCCATGACGTCGCAACGCGCTGGATAGCGGGGCTGGGACCAGACGCTGTGGTGCTGGAGCCAGCCGAGTTGGCCGACGCGGTGCGGGCGCGCCTCGCGGCAGCCGCTGGGGCTGTCGGCTGATGGAGGGCGTGGGGGAGCGATTGCCCCGGCTGCTGGCGCTGGTGCCGTACCTGCTCGTCCGACCCGGCGTACCGATCGAGGAGGTAGCCGCGGACTTCTCCGTCACGGTCCGGCAACTGCGCCGGGATCTGGAACTGCTGTGGATGTGCGGGCTGCCCGGTTACGGACCCGGTGATCTGATCGATCTGTCGTTTGAAGGCGACACTGTGACGGTCACCTTTGACGCCGGCATGCGACGGCCATTGCGCCTGTCCAGGGCGGAGGCGACCGCGTTAGTGGTCGCGTTGCGAGCACTTGCCGACACGCCGGGCGTGGCTGACACCGGATCGGTGCGCCGGGCGCTGGCCAAGATCGAGGCGGCGGCGGGGCAGACTGACGGTGTGGTACTCGGCTTGGCGACCCGGGAAGAAGCCGCACTCGCCACGGTGCGCGACTCGCTGGACCACAGGCGTGCCTTGCGCATCCGGTACTACACACCATCCCGGGACACGGTCAGCGAACGTGTCGTCGATCCGATGCGCCTGCTGCTGGTCGAAGGCCGCAGCTACCTGGAAGCCTGGTGCCGTGCTGCCGACGAGGTGCGGCTGTTCCGGCTGGACCGCATCGAGCACGTCACCACCTTGGATGAGCCGGCGCAGCCACCGCCACATGCCCGCCCCGCCGACGTTTCCGCCGGCCTGTTCCGTGCTCGGCCCGACCAGCAGATCGCGGTGCTCACGCTCGCACCGGACGCCCGCTGGGTCGCCGAGTACTACCCGATCGATGAGCTCATCGAGGGTGAAGGCGGAACTGCGACGGTGCGAATGCGCTACGCCGAGACCGACTGGATGGTGCGTCTGGTGCTGGGGTTGGGTGCTGACGTCATCATTCGGGACCCTCCGGAACTGGCTGCCGCGGTGGCACAACGTGCGCTCGCGGCGCTGCGGAGGTCCTCAGCAGCCGCGCCGAGCCAGACCGATTAAGGTCGATGCCATGCCTTACCTGGTCAGCGTGGTGGCGGTTGCCGCGGGTGTCGTGGTGCTGCTCACGGTGCTGGTGCGGCTGAGCGGTTCGGCCCGCCGGCTTGCCGAGACGGTGGGTGACAGCCGCGCTCATATCGCAGCCCGAGCAAGGGGGCTGGCCATGCGGATTGCCGAACTGCGCATCGCGGTGAACCAGCGGCTGCACCGTACCGGGGACGGCTCGCACCGCGCCGCGGCCGCGTAGCATCAAAGCCGCACCTGGAGGCATACGAGGAGGCCACATGGGGATTCCGAGTGGTTGGGAGCTCGTCATACTCCTTGCCGTGCTGGTTTTGCTGTTTGGTGCCACGAAGCTCCCCACCGCTGCGCGATCCATCGGGCAATCCATTCGCATATTCAAAGCCGAGACCCAGGCGTCACGTTCCCAGGAACAGGATCAGGAGAGTCCACCGGCGTCCGAGCAGCAGTCCCTGCCGTCGGCGGGGCCCGCCGGGACTGCTGGCCAGCAACCTCAGCGCCACGACGACACTATTGGTTGACGACCAGGATTGGTGAGCGGTATGCGCTTCGCGGCGGGACGTCTTTTTACCGGCCCGCGCCGCCGACGCAAGATGAATCCAGACGGCTCCATGACGCTCATGGAGCACCTGTATGAGCTGCGCACCCGATTGTTCGTGGCATTGTGCGCAATTGCCGTCGGTGGCATTGTAGGTTTCATCTGGTGGGGTGTCGCGCCATTCGGCTTTCCCAGCCTGGGTGACCTGATCACTGCTCCGTATTGCGCGCTGCCTACCACGCTGCGGCTGAGCCCGAACCCCGGACGGTGCCAGCTGTTGCAGACTGCCCCATTTGAGGTGTTCACGCTGCGGATGCAGGTCAGCCTGGCCGCCGGTGCAATATTGACCGCACCGATTTGGATATACCAGCTATGGGCCTTCATCACTCCTGGACTGTATGCCAATGAACGTAAGTTCGCGTTGAGCTTTGTCGGGACGGCCAGTGTGTTGTTTGCCGCAGGTGCCGTACTTGCCTACTACGTGGTGCCAACCGGACTATTGTTTCTGGCGAATCTCGGTGGTGGCCAATTCATCACCGCTTTGACTGGTGAGGCCTACATCAGTTTTCTCCTGACGATGCTGGTCGTGTTCGGCTTGACCTTCGAACTGCCACTGCTCGTGGTGATGCTCAATCGGGTCGGAGTATTGCCTTATGCGAAGTTGAAGCGCTGGCAACGTGGCATTCTGTTCGGCCTGTTTGTGTTGGCTGCGGTGGCCACTCCAGGCAACGATCCGATTTCGATGCTTGCCTTGGCTTTTGCATTGATCGTGCTGTTCGAGGCCGCCGTGTTGATCGCGCGGGCACATGACCGCGCCGTGGCGCGGCGCCGCGCCGAGCAAGGCTGGGATGACCTCGACCCCGACGAGCCCGCACCGCTGGATCATCACGTCGAGCCTGTCCGCACGTCTGAGGATCCTGCACCCCGCTACGACGACGCGACGTAATCGGGTAACGGTCGGCGGTGTACGCGGACAGGGAGCCGCAAGGATCTTGCCGGTGACCCTGCACGGTGTCGTCGCCTAAATGTCCCCCCAAGGCCGCGTGGCGCCGTCGCCAGCGCAGCACCTGTGCGATCCTGGATATTGCATCTCGATATATCGCGTGTTATCGTGATAATGTCTTCAAGAGGAAGGAGAGAGCAATGATGCACATCGAACGAAGACACAGCGGCAGAGGCCGCTTTCCCGGCCGCGACCGTTCCCTACGGGGCTCGCGCCGTGGCCGGGCGCAGCGCGGTGATGTCCGTGCTGCCACCCTGATCCTGCTGGCACAACAGCCGATGCACGGTTACCAGCTGATGCAGGCCATGAGCGAACGCACCGGTGGGGCATGGCAGCCCAGTCCGGGCGCGATCTACCCGACCATCGCCCAACTCGAAGACGAGGGACTGGTCACGGTGACCGTCGAGGGTGGACGCAAGCTCGTGTCACTGACCGACGCCGGGCGCGCCTACCTGGAGGACCCACGCCATGGTGTGGCCGACCCGTTTGCCGCGATCACCGCTTGCGATGCCGAGGGTCCCAGCCTGCGCACCGCAATCGCTGAGGTACACAGCGCAGCAAGATCGGTGGCCGTCAACGGTACGCGCGCCCAGGTTGCTGCGGCGCAGTCGGTGCTGTCCGACGCGCGGCGGGCGCTGTACCTGATCCTCGCTGAGGGCCCGGACGGCTCGACCGAGACGTCCAGTGATTCGTGACGATCTGGCTCGGCCAGTCTCCGAACACAGTTGGTAGCAGTCAAGAGCTCAGTGCAGGGTTAGCGGTACTTGAAGAGCGGCCAACGGGGTAGGTGTGACAGCCTGGGAGAGTGGCTAACAGTCCTGCCGAGGCGTACGCAGCTGCTCGCCGGCGGGTCGCCTTCCCTGCCCTCCAGGAGTTTGCCAGCGGCTTGAGCTTCGCGCTGGACCCTTTCCAGCGCGAAGCGTGCGAGGCGCTGGAGGACGGGCACGGTGTGCTGGTGTGCGCACCCACCGGCGCAGGCAAGACAGTTGTCGGTGAATTCGCCGTCCACCTGGCCTTAGCTGTCGGCCGCAAGTGTTTCTACACGACGCCGATCAAGGCGCTGTCCAACCAGAAGTACGCCGACCTGGTAGCCCGGTACGGCCCGGATTTTGTCGGCCTGCTCACCGGAGATACCTCGATCAATGGATCCGCTCCGGTGGTCGTGATGACCACTGAAGTGCTGCGCAACATGCTTTACGCCGGATCGGCCACCCTCGACGGGCTGGCCTACGTCGTGATGGACGAGATCCACTACCTAGCTGACCGGTTCCGTGGCGCGGTGTGGGAGGAAGTGATCCTTAACCTGCCGGGCAGCGTCAAACTTGTCGGGCTATCGGCCACCGTGAGCAACGCTGAAGAGTTCGGTGAGTGGCTGGTCGATGTGCGTGGCAACACCGCTGTGGTGGTCGACGAGCACCGCCCGGTGCCGCTATGGCAACACATGATGGTCGGCTCGCGGTTGTTCGACCTGTTCGCCAGCCAGACCAGTAGCAGCCGGCTCACCGTCGACCCTCAGCTGGTCCAGCGCGTGCGCGAGTTGGAACGACGCAGTGGCTGGGATCGGCGGGGAGACAGGGGGTTCCGGTTCCGGCCACCGACCCGGGCGGAGGCGGTCACCCGGCTGGAGCGAGAGGGGCTGCTGCCCACGATCATCTTTATTTTCAGCCGGGCCGGTTGCGAGGCCGCCGTGAACCAGTGCATCCGCAACGGGCTGCGGCTGACCACTCCGCAGGAAGCCGCCGAGATCCGTTACGTGATCGATACCCGAACCGCTGACCTGCCCGAGGGTGATCTTGGAGTGCTCGGTTTCTGGGACTGGCGAGATGCGCTGGAGAAAGGGATTGCGGCCCACCACGCTGGGATGCTGCCCGCGTTTAAGGAGACCGTGGAGCAGCTGTTCGTCCGCGGGTTGATCAAAGCGGTGTTCGCCACCGAGACGCTCGCGCTGGGGATCAACATGCCGGCCCGCACCGTGGTGCTGGAACGGTTGGTCAAATTCAACGGCGAGGCTCATGTCGATCTGACCCCCGGCGAGTACACCCAACTCACCGGTCGTGCTGGGCGCCGCGGTATCGATATCGAAGGCCACGCCGTCGTGCTCTGGCAACCGGGCGTGGACCCCGCGCAGGTAGCCGGGTTGGCCTCGACGCGCACCTACCCGCTGTGCAGCTCGTTTCGACCGGGCTACAACATGGCGGTCAACTTGGTGGACCGGGTCGGGGTGGCCGCCGGGCGGGCCCTGCTCGAGCGATCCTTCGCACAGTTCCAAGCGGATCGCTCGGTGGTGGGCCTGGCTCGCCGGATCGATCGCAACACCGAAGCTCTGGCAGGCTATGCCGAGTCGATGGCCTGCCACCTGGGGGACTTCTCCGAGTACGCGCGGCTGCGCAGAAAGATCTCCGAGCGGGAGCGGGCGCTAGCTCGCAGCAGCGGCGCGGCGCGGCGCGCCGAAGTGGCGGCATCACTGGCACGGCTAGAGCGTGGCGACATCATCGCAGTTCCTAGTGGCCGCCGCTCAGGGCTGGCCGTCGTGCTCGACACTGACGAGGGTCCCGACAGAGATCCGCGCCTGCTGGTGCTCACCGAGGATCGCTGGGCCGGCCGGCTCTCGGTCGCCGATTTCCCGTCGCCGGTGCAAGCACTGGGCCGGATGCGGTTGCCCAAACGTGTGGAATACCGCGTTCCGCGGGTGCGCCGGGACCTCGCGTCCGCGCTGCGCGAGACCGGCCTTGTGCCGCCGCCCAGGGCGCGGCGGCGCAGCGATGCCGCAGACGATGCCGAGCTTGCGGCGTTGCGCCGCGCATTGCGTGCACATCCGTGCCACGGCTGCGACGACCGGGAGGCGCATGCCCGATGGGCAGAACGTTACGACCGGCTAGACCGTGAAACCGAGACGGTGCGCCAGCAGGTCGCGGCCACGACGCATTCGCTGGCGCGGACATTCGACCGGATCCGGGCGTTGCTGACCGAGCGCGGTTACTTAGAAGGCGAGCAACTCACCGAGCACGGTCGCCGCCTGGCCCGGTTGTGGTCGGAAACCGACCTGCTGACCGCGGAATGCCTCCGGCATGGGATCTGGGACGGTCTGGCGCCTGCCGAGCTCGCCGCGGTCGTGTCAGCCTTGGTGTACGAGTCCCGTGGCGACGACGCCACCCCACGGGTCCCATCCGGGCCGGTAAGCGACGCACTGGTGGCCACCGTGCGGTTGTGGGCGGACTTGGAGGCCGATGAGCGGCGTCACCGGCTGGAACGCACTCGCGAACCCGATCTCGGCTTCGCCTGGCCGGTGTACCGGTGGGCGCGCGGTGAGTCGCTGTCAGCGGTACTGGTGGCTGCACAGGGAAACGCGGCGGAGTTATCCGCCGGGGACTTTGTCCGGTGGTGCCGGCAGGCGGTGGACCTGCTCGACCAGGTGCGCGGGGTCGCCGGGAATGACTCGGCGGTTGGGCTGGCCGCAGCTAGTGCGGTTCGCGCCCTGCGCCGTGGCGTGGTCGCGTTAGCTACCGAGTAACTCGCATTGGGCGAGCTGCCGAGGCGCTATCCCAGATATCCCGGGCAGACCCCCGGCATATCCGGACATCCTGGCCCCGCCGTTGCACTAGGTGCAGCTACCAGCCCGAGAACGCCCGTCAAGACAAGTGCGCTGGCCGCTCTTACCCAACGGCGGCGTACTGGCGCCGGGGTGCGTCTGAGTGCTCGTTCGGAGGGCACTCGCTGAGCGCTCATCGTGGGTGTGTCTCCTCAGTCGCTGCACGTGTGACGCGCGTTACCGGTCGATCCGTTGCCAACCGTTGCACGGGTTTGTACTAGAGACAACCTCCGCCACGCTCCCGCTATAGAGACATATCGGGCTTGCGGAAGCCGCCGTTAGCTCGATACGTCTCCATAACGAGCGGAATGCAGGGAGGTGTTCTGTGCTGGCGCGTGCACCGCAAGTATCGAGATATGAACGGTGGGCAGGAAGCGGAGTATGACTTCGTCGTCGTGGGCGGTGGCTCCGCCGGGTGTGTCATAGCGGCCCGATTATCAGAGGATCCGTCGGTCACGGTGTGTTTGCTCGAGGCAGGTCCATCCGACGTCGGCGACCTGAAGGTGCAGCGGCTGGAACGGTGGCCCCACCTGCTCGGGTCCGGCTACGACTGGGACTACCCGATTGAACCGCAGGCCAAGGGCAACAGTTTCGTGCGACACTCCCGGGCCAAGGTGCTCGGCGGTTGCTCGTCGCACAACTCCTGCATCGCGTTCTGGACGCCCCGTGAGGATCTCGATGAGTGGGCAGCGATGGGCTGTACCGGCTGGACCGCCGATGACTGCTGGCCGCTGCTGGCACGGCTGGAGAACAATGACGACCCCGGCGAACACCACGGCCATGCTGGTCCGGTGACGCTGCGGCAGATTCCGCCCCATGACCCGTGCGGTGTCGCGGTCTTGGCCGCCGCCGCCGCGGTCGGCTTGCCCACGGTGCGGTTCAACGCGGGAGTCACGGTCACCGAGGGGGCCGGCTTCTTCCAGATCAATGCTGACGAGAACAACCTGCGCATGTCCTCATCGCGTAGCTACCTGCACGCGATCATGGGACAGCGGCGCAACCTTGCCGTGCAGACCGGCGCCTGCGCCAAGCGAGTGGTGTTCGATGCCGCGAAGAAGGCAGCCGGAGTGCTGTACCTGGACTCGGCAACATTCGACACCAGATATGTCCACGCGCGGCGTGAGGTGATTCTGTCCGCTGGCGCCATCGACACGCCCAAGCTGCTCATGCTGTCCGGTATCGGGCCGGCTCGGCATCTGCGTGAAGTTGGCATCGACGTGCTGGTGGACAGCCCGGGTGTCGGGTCGAATCTAGATGACCATGTCGAGGGGCTGGTCATGTGGGAAGCATCGCGACCAATGGTCAGCTGCTCCACGCAGTGGTGGGAGATCGGCTTGTTCGCGCGGACCGATCCGGCACTCGACCGGCCCGATCTGATGATGCACTACGGCTCGGTGCCGTTCGACCTGAACACCGTACGGTGGGGCTACCCAACCACAACTAATGGCTTCTGCCTGACACCAAATGTCACCCGCGGGCGCTCCCGCGGAACAGTCCGGCTGCGTTCACGCGACTTCCGTGACCGACCCAAAGTCGACCCGCACTACCTCACTGATTCCGGCGGCCACGACATCGCTGTCCTGCTCGCCGGTATCAGGCTGGCCCGCCGGATCGCCGCGCAACCAGCGTTGCAACCCTGGATCCATCGCGAACTGGCACCGGGACCGGCCAGGGTCACCGACGATGAACTCGTCGACTACCTCGGTAAGACACACAACACCGTCTACCATCCCGCGGGCACTGCGCGGATGGGTGCCGCGAGCGATCCGCAGGCCGTGCTTGACCCGCGGTTGCGGGTCAAGGGCGTGACAGGATTACGTGTCGCCGATGCATCGATCATGCCGTTCCTGCCGACCGTCAACCCGAACATCACTGTCATGATGATCGGTGAGAAGGCCAGCGATCTGGTCGTGGAGGACTCAGGTCAGCGGCAGCCCTGAAGCGCTGCGACGAGACGGTCAACCGGAGCGCCGAGGCCCCAGGTGCGCTGGAGTGCAGCGAGCGCCGCCGGATCAGCGGGTGCGTGGGGTAGCGTGTCGTCGCGGTCGAGCTGTACAGGAGCGTCCGTGGCCACCCGCACGACCCTGGGCGCCAGCTCTAGGTATTCCCGGGCGCCGCGCAGCTTGGATCGCATTCCCGAAGCGAGCGCCGATTCAGGATCATCGAGCGCGGCAAGCAAGCCTTCTACCGAGCCAAACCGGCTGATCAGCGTGGCCGCTGTCTTCTCCCCGATACCGGGCACCCCGGGCAGCCCGTCCGACGGGTCCCCGCGCAGCGCAGCGAGGTCGGCATAGCCCGGCCCAGCTGTGGATTCCGGCAGCCCGTACCGGCCGGCGAGTTCAGCGGGACTGATTGTCTCGGCTTTGGACAATCCTCGCCCGACGTAGACAACCCGTACCGGAGTGGGTTCACTTCGCACTACTTGAAACAGATCCCGGTCGCCACTGACCACTTCCACCGGATCGCGCCGCTCGGTGGCGGCCAGCGTGCCGATCACATCGTCAGCCTCATACCCTGCGGCGCCCGCGGTGGCCAGTCCCGCGGCCGCTAGCACGTCGAGGATCAGCGGCACCTGAGGGCTCAATGTGTCCGGCACCTCTTCGATGTCGGGAGCACTCGGTCCGCCCTCCTTGGCGACCCGGTGCTCCTTGTACGAGGCGATCGCGGCGACCCGGAAGGCCGGCCGCCAGTCCAAGTCCAGGCAGGCGACCAGGCGACTTGGGCGGCGCTGCTCGATCAGCCGGGCGAGCATGTCGGTGAAGCCTCGTACCGCGTTGACCGGCGTGCCGTCCGGCGCCGTGATGGACTCAGGTACACCGTAATAGGCCCTGAAATACAGGCTTGCAGCATCGATCAGCAATAGGGGCGCATCCATGACCGCAGAGCCTGCCAGCTGCCGGCATCGCTCAACTTGAGGCTGGCGATCAGTTTTAAGCTGGCGATGTGCCTGCTCCCCTTGAAACTTTTGCAGCCCGCCTAGCTCGAGCGCACGACGCAACGTCGGCCGCTGGCCTGGACGCCCTGCTGCTGACTCCCAGCCCGGACCTGCGCTACCTGCTAGGAATCGGCGGCGAGTCCCACGAGCGACTGACATGCCTGGTAGTGCCCGCCGAGGGCGATCCGGCACTGGTAGTGCCGGCGCTGGAACGACCTGGCTTGGATGGCACTCCCGTGCTCGGGCTTGGTGTGGAGATCGTCGAGTGGACCGACGGCGATGATCCATACGCCTTGGTTGCTGCGGTATTACCGAAGTCGGGATCGGCTGCTGCCCAGGTAGCGGTGGGAGACGCAATGCCCGCGGTGCACGTGCTGGGGTTGCGCGCCGCGCTGCCTGATTGCGCGCAGGAACTTGCCTCGACGGTGTTGGCGCAGCTGCGGATGCGCAAAGACAGAGCCGAGATCGCAGCGCTGGATGCCGCCGGCCAGGCCATCGACCGGGTGCACGCACGAATGGGGGAGTGGCTGCGAGTCGGGCGGACTGAGGCGCAGGTCGGTGCTGATGTGGCGGCCGCAATCGTTGCGGAGGGACACACGATGGCGGCATTCATCATCGTCGGATCGGGGCCGAACGGGGCCAGCCCGCACCACGACGTCTCTGACCGCGTGGTCCAACCTGGCGACCTTGTGGTAGTCGACATCGGCGGTCCGACCCCGGAGGGCTACTACTCCGACTGCACTCGCACGTACAGCATGGGCGAGCCGGCCTACCCTGAGGTCGTCAACTGCTATGCGTTGTTGCAGGCTGCGCAGCAAGCCGCAGTCGCCGCAGTGGCGCCGGGCATTACTGCCCAATCCGTCGACGACGCGGCGCGCAGCCCCATCCGTGATGCCGGTTACGGCCACCGGTTCATTCACCGCACTGGCCACGGAATCGGTTTAGAGGTGCATGAGCAGCCCTACATCGTGGCTGGCAACGACCTGGTACTCGACCAAGGTATGGCATTTAGCATCGAGCCAGGAATCTACATTCCGGGGCGTTGGGGAGCCCGTATCGAGGACATTGTGGTAGTCGAGGACTACGGTGCTCGACGACTTAACCACCGGCCGCGTGAACTAGCCGTGCTGCCGGTGTAACCAGCCCTGACCCACAGCGCATCGAGCCCCTGGCCGCAATAAAGCCTGCACGAACAGCTGCACGCGCGCATCAACCGGTGGCCAGGTGAACTGACGCAACGCTGCTGGCACGCCCCTGAAGCCACGCATAGGGCAACGTGGAGAGCTTGGGTGGTGACCAGTAAAACATGGGAAACGCTGTTGACTGAATCACAGTTACCTAACTCACACAGTGAGAACTTAGCAACTATGCTTTAACGATATTTCATGATTGGTCACACCGGTTAAACCTTGCCGTAACAACTGCCGCGCTAGGGTCAGGAATATCGGCGAGGGGCATCCGGTCTTGGGCTGTGTCCAGATTTTCAACCGTTATCAGTGTTGGATGGCCCCGCCCGGGAGGAAGGATAATCATGACCGCACAGAACCCGACTGAAGAACTTGTCGAGGTCGAACACTACGACCAATTGGTCACGCCAGAATTCGCTCCACTCGCCGAGTTTGCAGGATTTGGCGAGTACGAAGTGGTCGCCGTCCAGGAGACCGGTCAAGCCATTGCGGCCACGATCGACCGCATCCCGGAGGCCATCTCCGACTACCTCATGACCCGTCCGGAATCGGCTCGACTGATGGGCGGATCGGATCCACCAATCAGACAACCGCTGATAAAGGAATGGCTTGACAGGACGATTGCTAAGCCATTTGATGGCGACCTCGCAGGCTTTGTTCGCCAGATCAGTCACGTAGGATCAAAGGAGGTCACCTTTCCCGGAGTGCAGATAGCGCTGCCGCCTCAACTCGTCCTGGCTCTCACCGCTTGGCTGCAAGGAAAGATCCTTACGGCCTTAGGTGAGACGTGTGACGTCGCCACTGTCTCGGCTGCCGGAGCCGCCTGGATGAACCAGTTCATGCTGCAGCTTGGGATCATGCTGGAGCCGAGTCTCGCCGAACCGGACGGTCCCTTAGGCAAGCATGAAAGTGCCGAATTCCATCCATACGCGGATTTCGCAGGGTTCGGCCCCAAGGAGGCGTCTATCCTGCGCAGGACCGGCCCACTACTGGGACCGGCGGCCGGAGGCGTGGTCACTCTCGCATACGATTATTTGCTTTCCCGCCCAGAATCTGCCGGATATTTTCAGGACACTTCGCATCTGGCGCAGCGTAAGATGACACTAAAAGGGTGGTGGACGCGTACTACGAACCAGCCGATGGATGGCAATTTCCACTCATATATGTCCCGAGTGGCCGATGCCCATGTCAAGGACGGCGGGACACATCCCAACGTGGTGATCCCGGCTGATTTGACCATCGCACTCATGGGTTGGGTGCAGATGAGAGTCATGACCGCTCTGAACACCGTCTCTCCGGGACCTGACGGTGATTACGTTTTTGGCAAACTCCCTGAGCCGCCGGAGGCTGCCGAGGTGGGTCAAGCATGGATGCGGATGCTGACCCTGCAACTCGGAATCCTGCTCAAGCCCTACCTGGCATCTGTCTAGGGATTGGGGCTCGGCGTCCACGTCAAGGATGACTGGACGCCGATCCCACGCCCAGACGATCAACCGAAACGTGCGCTGAAGCGCCAACTAAGCCTTCTCGGGGAGACCCCGATGTCAGATTCAGGGTACCCACTGACGCCGGGCCGACCGCGGCGCGGCGAGAGTGGGAACTGCCCGCCCCTCCAGGAGGCTTCGATGAGCACAACGACATTGACCCGCCCGCGCGACGGAAAAGTGATCGCGGGGGTGTGCGCCGGCATAGCCCAACGCTACGGCTGGGACGCCAACATAGTCAGGCTGCTGTTCGTGCTTTCTTGCCTACTGCCGGGGCCACAGTTCGTGGTTTACCTTGCCCTGTGGGCGCTCATGCCCAAGCAGTAGCCGTCCTAGTGGTGCCGATCAAGGCAGACGGACGCGCAACCACCCGTACCAGTCGGCGACACCGTCGCCGGTTGTCGCGGACAGCTGAAGGACCTCGACGCCCGGATTCGCCCGCCGAGCACCGTCCAGGAAATCCTCGATATCGAATCTCACGTACGGCAACAAGTCGATTTTGTTGAGCAGCACCAAGTCAGCGGCGCGGAACATCTGCGGATACTTCCGCGGTTTCTCGGCACCCTCAGTGACTGACGTGATCACGACACGGGCCTGTTCCCCCAGGTCGAACAAAGCCGGGCAGACCAAGTTTCCTACGTTCTCGATCAAGACCACTGAGCCTTCCGGGGGGTCTAGGGTCTGCAACCCACCGGCAAGCATCTTCGCGTCCAGATGGCATCCCGACCCGGTGTTGATCTGGACTGCCGGGGCGCCGGTGGCGCGGATCCGATCGGCGTCGAGAACCGTTTCCTGATCGCCTTCCACGACAGACACCCGCAGTTCGGAGCCCAATTCTCGAATGGTGCGCTCGAGCAACGTGGTCTTGCCTGCTCCAGGTGAGCTCATCAAGTTCACGGCAAGGATGCTGCGTTCGGCCAACCACTTGCGGTTGAGCTCGGCAAGTGCGTCATTGCGGGCCAGCACGGCCTGCTCGAGGGTGACGGTCCGGGTGTGCGAGTGCCCGTGGCCGTGTTCGTGTTGGTGCTCGTGGTCATGCTCATGAGGTTCAAGGATGGTCTCGCCGGAGCAGCCACACGTTGCGCACATCAGGCCATTACCTCAACTTCCCGGATTTTGAGTTCTTCTCCCGCGAGGAGTTCGCGGTTTGCACTACCGCACTCGCACAGAACCAGCAGATCATTGAGCGCGAATTCTGCGCCGCAGTCCCGGCACCGTGCTCTTCCCGTGGGTTGGATTATCTCCAATGACGCTCCTTCGAGCGGGGTGCCCTCGGTAATAAGATCGAAGCAGAACCGGACCGAATCAGCTACTACACCAGACAGCGTGCCGATCTCCAGACAGATTCGGCGTATCTGTGCATCACCCATTCGATCGCACACCGCATGGACCACGCTCTGCGTGATCGCCATTTCGTGCAAGTGCACCCCTCCTCGGTCGTGCACCCAGTCCAGTCCCCGTGCGGGGATCTTGTCAAGGGCGGGAGAATCCTTCTGTGCAGCACAGTATCCGAGTTGGAGTGCGGGTCGAAGGCGTCGTGCAAGGCGTGGGGTTCCGCCCGTACGTTCACGGCCTTGCGCACCGTTTTGGGCTATCCGGCCGGGTCGGCAACGACACGGCCGGCGTGTTCATGGAGATCGAGGGAGCCGAGCAGGCCGTGAGCGAGTTTCTCGCCACGTTGCCAGCGCAGGCGCCACCGCTGGCGGTCATCGAGCAGGTGCGGACCCATCTCCTGGCTCCGACCGGGGAGCCGGGTTTTCACATTGTGTCCAGCCACGCCGCTGGGCGGCGCGATACCTTGATCTCTGCAGATACCGCTACCTGCGCGGATTGCCTGCGCGAGATGGCCGATCCAGCCGACCGCCGCTTCGAGTACCCCTTTACCAACTGCACCAATTGCGGTCCGCGATTCACGATTGTGCGCGACGTGCCCTATGACCGGCTGTTCACGACGATGGCCCCGTTCGAGATGTGCCAGGCCTGCTCCCGTGAATACCACGATCCCGCCGACCGGCGCTTTCATGCCCAGCCGGTGTGTTGCCCGGCTTGCGGGCCCCGGCTGCGGCTGATCGACGCCAATGGTGCTGAGTTGCCCGGTGAGCCAATCGCCGCGGCCGCGGAACTGCTGAGGGCTGGAGTGGTGCTGGCGGTCAAGGGGCTTGGCGGCTTCCACGTCGCGGCGCTGGCCGCCGATGCGGTCGCGACCGCTGAGTTGCGGGCGCGCAAGCACCGCGAAGACAAGCCATTTGCGGTGATGGTGGCCGATCTGGATGCTGCACGGCAACTTTGCGAGATCGATCCGGTGGGGGAGCAGGTGCTGTCCGGGCGGCGGCGGCCGGTGGTGTTGCTGACCAAACGCCCCGACGCGCCCGTGGCGCCCGCCGTCGCACCTGGCAACCGCAATCTGGGCCTGATGTTGCCCTACACCCCACTGCACCACCTGCTGCTGCGCGATACCGCCGCGCCGATCGTGCTCACCAGCGGCAACATCTCCGACGAGCCGATCGCCTACCAGGATGACGATGCCCGCCAGCGGTTGACCGGGATCGCGGACGCTTACCTGACTCATAACCGGGCGATCCACATGCGAACCGACGACTCAGTGGTGCGGGTATTCCGCGGTGCCGAACTGCCTGTGCGCCGGTCCCGCGGCTACGCCCCCGAGCCGCTGACTCTCGCGCAACCGGTGCCTTGCCCGATTCTGGGCTGCGGCGCCGAACTGAAGAGTACTTTTTGCCTGGCTCGCGGCCGGCACGCCTTTATCTCCCACCACATCGGTGATCTGGAGAACTATGAGACGCTGCGTTCGTTCACCGAGGGCGTAGAGCATTTCCGTCGTCTTTTCGATATCACGCCGGAAATAGTGGCGCACGACCTGCACCCGGAGTACCTGTCCACCAAATACGCTGTGGACCTGGCTGATGTGGAGCTGGTGGGCGTGCAGCACCACCACGCGCATATCGCCTCCTGCCTGGCTGATAACCGGGAGGTTGGCCCGGTGCTAGGAGTCGCTTTTGACGGAACGGGCTATGGCAGCGATGGCACCTTGTGGGGTGGCGAATTCTTACTGACTGACCTCACAAGATTCCAGCGCATGGCGCATCTCGTTCCGGTCCCGCTACCCGGTGGCACCGCAGCTATCCGGCAACCCTGGCGGATGGCGGCTTCCTACCTCGGTTCCGACGCGCCGCAAGACCTCATCCAGCGCAACGCTAAACACTGGGATGCGGTACTGGCGATGGCTTCCCGGGGGGTGAACTCCCCGATGACGTCCAGTGCCGGACGCCTGTTCGATGCGGTCGCCGCGATCCTGGGGATCCGCGACTCGATCAATTACGAGGGCCAGGCCGCAGTGGAGCTCGAACAGCGAGCCGACCTCACGGAGCTCGGTAGCTATTCCGCCTCCATCACCGAGGGCGCCCCGCTGCAGGTACACGGCGTAGATCTGGTGCAGGCCGTGGTGGCCGACCTCCGAGCGGGCGTAACCCCGGAGGCGATCGCCACCCGGTTTCACCACGGTCTCGCCGATACCATCGTGCGGGTCTGCCTGATGCTGCGAGATATCACAGGCATCGATGTCGCCGCGCTGTCCGGCGGAGTCTTCCAGAACGTGCTGCTGCTCGAGCGCACCGTGGCCGCCCTGGAGAACGTGGGTTTCCGCGTCCTCACCCATTCCCGCGTGCCTCCCAACGACGCCGGTATCAGCCTCGGCCAGGTCGCCGTCGCCGCCGCAACCGCGCAGTCTGGATGCAGAACGCGGTAATCGGGCCCCGGAAAACAGCAGTCTGCATCCAGACTGCTGTTTGCGGGTGGGCGTGCGGTAGGAGTCAGGAATTGCGGGCCCAGGGGGGTGGAGCGGCGCCCCGGTTCATCGACCAGGTCACACCGCCGAGCCGGCCCTCCTGGACGGCCTCCAGAGGCCGCTGCCGGTAAGACGTGGACAGCTCAGCGGTCGGATCCTGACCCTGGTTCACGATCAGGCAGGGAGTGCGATACGAGCAGCGGGAGCACACCTCTGGCGCTGGGCTCGGATAGATCTGAAGATCAGGATCCGTGGCGGCAACGACCTCGGCGGCCAGGTCCGCGCCGGCTGCCGCGAGTTCGGCCTCGCTGCGCCGAATCCGGGTGCGCCGGAAAGATTCGGTGCCCTCGGCATGCAACCGTTCGCCAGAAACCGTGCCGCTGCGGGCATACATCCGGCGATGGCCCACGTGCGGGCGCCCTTGCGGCACCGGGACCGGGGTGCTCAGTTCTCCGGCGTCTGCACGGATCTCGTTGTAGACCGTGCCCGCGATTTGCATACCCAGATAGAACTGGGGCCATGCCCAGGCCCAGGCAATAGTCGTTTCGTCGAGTTGGAGTACATCGTGATCGGCCCAAACATCAGTGACCAGCCGATGCTGAACCACCCAATAGGCGTCATCGGAGTCTATGGCCAGCAGGTCGACCCGACCGCTGAGCCTGACTTCGTCACCGGTGGGAGTCAGTAGGTTGCCGCCAGGCTGCGCCGGGTCCGGGATGTTCACCTCGAAGTCAGTGTCCACGCGAATGGGGGTGAACTGATCCACGGTTGGAGCCCACGCGGCGTAGGCGTCGAGCAGTGCATGACCCCGGTCCAGCAACTCCTGCAACGACGTATCGTCAGCAGCGTGCTCAGACTGGCCGCGTACCGAGCGGTCCAACGCCTGGTGTACCAGCGGCCGCACGATGGTCCGGTCCCATTCCCACATTCCAGGGAAGTAGTACACGGCGAGCGCATCGCGCAGTGCCTTCTCGAGATCAATCGAGCCGGGCTGGGCAGTAGTAGGTTCGAGGTTTTGCCGGTTGGCCGAGCTGAAATCCCATTCCCGGCGGCAACGCTTGAATGCCGTCCGATCGGACGTGTGGAGGCGGTAAACCATCTCGCCCTCGACTCAATGCCCAGTTGTGGCCCGTAACCTCGGGCACGCTGTGTAAATCTTAATGCTTTCCGACCCTACCGGCGCGCAGCACATCCACGACCGCCGAAGTGCGCCATCCCGATGGTTTACCAGCAGGCCCACCTAGTGGGCGTGCGGCCAAGGGTCATCCGGCGACCACCGGCAACGGTCATGTCCCCCTGCCGCCGCGTCCATCTCGGCGAACAGGTCATCGAAGAATGCTGACAGGTCGTTGCGGTGGTATTCCTGCCACCCGCCGTAGTAAATCCAGGCATCAGGAAGCGATTCATCCGGCGACGGGATGGGCAGCACACCATCGCCGCCGGTTCGCTTCAGCGCGTAGTTTTCGCCCCGACGTTCGATGTACACAACCTCACCGGGCTCGGGCCAGTCGGCCACGATCTCGGCAATCAACTCAGTTCGATTCAGCGGACCTCCCGGCAAAGTGGTCAGCAAATCCGGGGCAACGGATCGCCGACAAGTAGATCAATAATTCGAGTGCCACCGAAACCGGTCTTGAGCATGACTAGTCCGGGCGGATCCTCAACGATGCGTCCCACCGCTGTTGCTGAGGCACCGAGAGGATGGCCCTGCAGCGCCGCCACCGCGGCATCTGCTGCGCCTGGATCGACGATCGCCACAATGCGTCCCTCGCAGGCGACGTAAAGCGGGTCGATGCCCAGGATTTCGCACGCTCCGCGGACTTCCGGGCGCACGGGAACCGAGTCCTCATCGACCACCACGGCCACCCCGGCGGCGGTGGCGACTTCGTTGAGGATCGTGGCAACCCCACCCCGGGTGGCATCGCGCATTGCCCGGACATCCGGACCTACTGCGTCAAGCAGTCCCCGGACCAGCTCGTGCACCGGTGCGGTGTCGGAGACCAGCTCAGCGTCAAGGTCCAGCTCCCCGCGCTCCAGCATCACGGTGATGCCGTGGTCGCCTACCGGTCCGGACACGATCACGACATCGCCCGGGCGAGCTGTGGACACACCCAGTGTCAAGCCCCCAGGGATCAATCCGACTCCGGCGGTGTTGATGTAACACCCGTCTGCTTTGCCTCGCTGCACAACCTTGGTGTCACCGGTGACGATGGACACTCCAGCTGCGGCCGCAGCCGCGGCCATCGACTCAACGATCCGCCGCAGATCCTCAACCGGGAATCCCTCCTCCAGGATGAACCCGGCCGACAGATGGGCCGGGCAGGCCCCGGAGACGGCCAGGTCGTTGACCGTGCCGTTGACCGCGAGGTCTCCGATGTTGCCTCCCGGGAAGAACAACGGAGACACCACGTAGGAATCCGTGGTAAAGGCAAGCCGGGAATCACCGGCGGTCAGTGTCGCGGCGTCTTCCAATGGCGCTAGTAACGGATTGCGGAAGGCGTCGAGGAAGATTGCCTCGATCAGCGATTGGGTGGCCTTACCGCCGGCACCGTGCGCGAGGGTGATGAGCTTTTCCCGCACCCGAGGACGCGCCCGGCGGGCACGTTCGATGCGTTCCAGCACCAACTGCTCTCGCCCGCCGTGCTCAGTTCCGGGTTGATGCGTGGGGAAACCGGCATCCTCGTCGTGTTTGGCACTGGCGTGCCCGGCGACGGCCGCTTGCGCCCAGTTAACCTGCTGCTGGCTGGTGTCCTGGTGGGTCATGCCCTGCTGCTTTCAATACTGACTTCCTGGATCCGCTGGCGGCTGAACCGACCGAAGTTGTAGTACGCCGCGCAGGCGCCCTCTGAGGAGACCATGCAGGTGCCGATCGGCATCTCAGGCGTGCAGGCGGTGCCGAACACCTTGCATTCCCACGGCTTGAGCACACCCTTGAGCACCTCGCCGCATTGGCAGGCCTTCGGGTCGGCAACTCGCACCCCGGGCAAGGTGAAACGCCGCTCGGCGTCAAAGGCCGCATACTTTTCCCGGACCTGCAGCGCGGAATGGGAGATGAAGCCCAGGCCGCGCCACTCGAAGTACGGACGCAGCTCCATCACCTCGGCCACCGCCCGCAGCGCCACCGTGTTTCCATCCCATGGCACCACCCGGGAATACTGGTTCTCCACTTCGCAGCGGCCCTCAGCCAGCTGCTGCAGCAGCATGTAGACCGACTGCAGGATGTCCAGCGGCTCGAACCCCGCCGTCACGATCGGCTTGCCGTACTCCGCTGGGATGTACTCATACGGCCGGCAGCCGATGATGGTGGAGACATGGCCGGGACCGATAAACCCGTCCAATCGCAGGTCGGGGGAATCCAGGATGGCCTTGATCGCCGGGACGATCATGACGTGGTTGCAAAAGATCGAGAAATTCTCGATACCCTCCGCTGCCGCCCTTAGCACGGTCATCGCGGTAGACGGCGTGGTAGTTTCCATACCGATCGCCATAAAGATCACATGCTTATCCGGATTCTGCCGGGCGACCTTCAGCGCGTCCAGCGGAGAATAGACCATCCGGATATCGGTGCCGGCGGCCGAGGAGTCGAAGAACGATCCGCGCCCGCCGGGCACCCGCATCATGTCGCCGAAGGATGTCATGATCACATCTGGCTGCTCAGCCAGCGCGATCGCGTCGTCCACTCGACCCATCGGAAGAACGCACACTGGGCAGCCTGGCCCATGCACCAGGCTGATGGACTCCGGAAGGTAGTCCTCCAGCCCGTGCTTGTAAATGGTGTGCGTGTGCCCACCACAGACTTCCATGAACTTGTAATGTCGACCCGGCTCGCACAGCGCCGCGATCTTAGCGGCGAGCGCCCGAGCTTTTTCGGCATCCCGGTATTCATCGACGAATCGCATAGTGCTCACTGCCTTTCGTCAATCCGCGATTCGAGCAGAGCGGCGATCTCATCCTCGTAGGCCTGACCGATGCCTATCAGGAAGTCCATCGCTGCCTTGGCCTCTTGCTCATCGATCTTGGATAGCGCGAATCCGACGTGAATCAAAACCCAATCGCCGGGAACGGGCGGGTCATCGGTCAACAGACCGATATTGATCGCTCGCTTGACCCCGCTGACGTCGACCTTGGCCAGATCAGGCTGATCGGGCAGGATTTCGATCACCTCGCCCGGGATGCCGAGGCACATGAGCTATTACCTCCGTGGTGGGAGTTGGTTACATCTCGCTGATCTGCTTGTAGCGAGCCACGTCCTTAGAGACCTGTACCGCTACGCTGGCCAGGCCGATCACTGATCCCCAGAAGACCAGCCGACGCACCAGACGGAACATTCGGTTCACTTCCTTCCTTGTCGGTGAGCAGATCCAAAACCACCCCGACAGCCCTGTCGACAGCTGCGGCGACGGTTGTGGATAACCCGATACCATCCTCGGTGCTGGCCGGTTCACAACCGACCAATAGGATCCGTCCCGCGTTGCCGCCGAGGTTTTCCAGCAACGCGAGTACCGCGTCCGGAGTCATCCCGTGCGCGTCGACAGCCGAGGGCTCGATGCCGGGCACGTCACCGTGGCCGATCTCGAGCACATAAAGCGTTCCAGGCTCGCCGCCGCGGGATACAGCGTCGAGCAGGATCGTGGTGGCCGGGGCCATATCGAGGAGATCGTAGGCCAGGTGCATGCCACGGATCCCGTAGTCAGCCACCCGCACGCCGTCGGGCAGCGTCTCGGCGGTCAGGCGGCGGGCCAGCTCGCAACCGAACGCGTCATCGCTGAGAAAGATATTGCCGATGCCCGCCACCATGGTGGTCACGGTTGCGGTCATGACTGGGCTCCGAGCGGCCTGAGCTCCTCCGGGTCGAAGTAGCGGAACCGTCCGTGCGCGGACGAGATCTCCGCGCCTGGATCATCGTCAATGGTGACCGCCACGTGAGTATTGCCATCGACGTCGAGCAATACTGCTTCGACGGTGGCCGTGCGCCCTTCGAGGAACATGTCCTGCGCATCGGCCCGCCGCGATCCTGGCTTGAGCAGAACCTTGCTTCCCTTAGCCACCTCGATCCCGGCGATCGTGACACTGTCGGTGTCGGGGTTTACCGAGGCATCCGCGCCGGGGTCCCACCACGGGGTACCCGGCGTGGTGATCGTCTCCACAGGATCCGGCTCTTTGCGGGTTCCCGGGGTCTCTCCGAGATACCGGATCGCGCCATGCAGCTTGTCGAGCATCTCGGGGGGCATTGAGTCGACGCGATCCATCAGCTTGCGGGCTCGCTCGTCGGTAGCCCGTGCTTCGGCCTTCTCCTCATCGGTGAGGGTCATGGTGCGCAGCGTGAGGATCTCGTCGATCTCGGTGCCGTCGTACAACTCGCCGGCACTCTCCGGCGCGATCTGCGGGTAGTCGTAGAGGATGATCGGCGAGATCAGCAACGCATCCCGGCTGCCCGCTTCGCCGACCATCACCGGCCAGATCCGTTCATTGCGGCAGCTCTCCACAGCCGGTTTCGCCCACTCTGGAGGATCGAGCAGGGAGATGAACTCACCGTCGGTGACGGCGAGCACGATATGGGCAGCGATCAACGAGTGGCGTAGGGCCAGGTTCCGGCTTGCCTGCGGATCATCCCACTGCGCGGTATTGACCAGTTCGACCGTGACCTTCATGACCCCGTAAGGGCCTTCCAGCACCTGCGCAGACACCCGGACCTCGCCGTGTAGCGGCCAGCGCTCCCGGGTGATGCCGTCGGTGGTCTCCGTGCCACCGGGAAGCGTGACCGGAACCACCTGCTTGGCGTCCACCAGCTCCGATACCGGCAGTACTGCGTCGACCTCGTGTTCGACAGCCTCATCGAACTCGGGCACTGGTCCGTCTCCACCGCTGCGGTGCTGGAGCTGCAGGAATCGCAGGCGCAGATGCAGTACCGGGTCGGTGCCGGGCTCCAGCAAGCATTCGCTGTGAGAGGCGGCATGCTCGCCGTGCCCTGCGGAGGCGTAGGCGGGTGGCACCAGCACTCCCCATTGCCACCGGACTTGGTTCTTACGTGCCGACGCCCGGTAGGGATAGAGCAGGTAGCCCTCGTAGAGGACGGCGTCGGCGATCTGGCGTGCGACGTCCATCGGGGCTGTCATGATTTGCCCTCCGCAGTGCGTTCCCGGGCCGCCTCCAGCACGGCGATGACAGCGTCATCCCAGGTAGGTATGGCACGTGCGGCCCGAAACTCGGCGAGTGCGTTGATGGTGTCGCGACGCAGCCGCAGCCACCCACTATTCGGGAAGTGAATATCCATCATCTCGCGCCATCGTTCGACCGGCATCCGGTACCGGCACTCGCAGTGCCAGGGCACTTGCTCAATCCACATGCCGTCCTTGCCGTCCCCGAAGATGGTTCCGCTGAACAGCAGGATGAACGGGACCTCCCCGTCCTCAAGGGCATGGAAATATCGGCCTGTGGTGACCTCCATGTCGTAACTGCATGGCACGGAAATGTTGACTTCGGTGCTGCCGGTAAAGCTGGGGACCGTCGTCGACGTGTTGGCGAATTGGAACGGCTTGAGCGAATCGCCCCAGCGTTCGCGCCCACCGAACAGCTCGAGTAGTCGCTCGCCTTCTTGTTCCTTATAACCGCGCCGGCCTGGCTCGACTCTAATCTGACACCGCAAGGCGATGGCTCGCACCTTATCCTCGGTTGCCGCAGAGATCTTCAGCCGGAACAGCAGCGTCGGAGCCGCGGCGTAGCGTTCGGGCTGCACATCAAGGCAGGTGAAAGACAGTTCAGTCATTGGTGACCGCCACCTGTTCGCTGCGCTCCCGCAGACCGGCGAAGAATTTGTGGATCTCCGCCCAAGCCTGCTCTCCGCCGTCGAAACCCTGCCAATGCATGCGAACCAGACCGACCAGTTGGTAGCAAGCGTCGATCGGGACCGCGAAAAACTCGAAGCCGCTCTCTCCCTTATACACCAACAGCGCCTCGACATCGGGCTGCAGGTCAGCGAATTCTGGAATCGCGGCGAGCAGGTCGGTCCAGGCTTCTAGGGACAGCAGCGATTCAGTGGCTCCCGCTGGACTCGGGTAGAACGCGACGGTACGATCCAGCGCGCTGTTTTGGAAAAAGAACGCCGTCGCCACCGGGATCTCCATCGAGTCCCATGTTGCCTCGGCGAGCGGCACCTTGGCGGCGTAACGGTAATTTTCGGGAACCGCTTTGTACCGCCCCCCGCCAGCGCCTTGCTGGGTGAACAACAGGGCGCAGGGACGGCACGTGCACATCAGACCGCGGTGCTCGATATCGACCACATGTCCGTGCCAGTCATCGATCGGTACGGCGCACATCTCGCACCGTTCGCCCTGTTGTTCGTTCGGAGCAGATTGCGGTGGGGAAGCGGCGCTTCCAACGAAGCGCCGCAGGCCCCCCTTCATGACACCGCCTGAGCGGGAACCGCGATCCGGACCCCGCCGTTCTCGGTGAGAAGTGGCAGCGGGTCCAGGTGTGCTTCCGCTGTCGATGACGCCTGGCTGACGTCGCTCCAGCCACGACCAGCCCTGACCACGTCATAACGTTGCGTGCAGCCGGGACAGGTCAACAAAGCGCCCGAGAGTTTCCCACCGGCCAGTCCGGAGCCGCAGGCTGGGCAGCGGTCGGTGTAGGCGTACAGACTGCCGGCCACGTTGCACACCACCGCGGCCGTGTCGGCGACCAGTTTGGGAACCACCTGGCCTTGACCGAGGTTCTCGATCCCGTCGATTTCCACCCAGGTCGACGCAGGTGCCTCTGGCTGCTTGCTCACCTGGGCCAGTGGCAACAGGGTGCGCCCCTCGGGCGCGGACAGGCCCGAAGCCGATTCGGGCACCATCCCCTCTACCTCTACCTTAGTGACCTCGGGGGCAACGTCTTCGATTCCTTTCTCGATAGCCATCTTCACGGTGAGCGCGGAGGACGGGCAGCCGTCACAGCTGCCCGCCAACCGCAACCGCACCGTGCCGTCGTCGTCGAGCCCGAGGTACTCGACGTCGCCAGCGTGCGATCCGAGGTAGGGCCGAACCCGATCGAGGGCAGCGAGAACGCGTTCCTCGGTGCTCTGCGGGTGCAGGTCGTGCAGCACCAGCAGGCCGGCCACTGCCTTGTCAGCGAGCAGTGGAGCGGCGGCCCGCTCGTCGAGTAGTTCCATGATGCGGGCCAGGCCTGCACCGTAGAAGTCGACGAGCAGACCAACTAGCTCCTCGGCTCGCCCGGCGATCTCGGGGTCGGGGACCGAGGCGAACTCAGCGAGTAGCGCCTCGACCCTTTCCCCTACCGCCTGGATATCCGTTGTGTTGCTAACAGGCACGACTCAGCCACCAGTCGTGAATGAGTGTGGCGTGTGCAGGCGTTGCATCTCCTTGCCATTTCCGAGGTACATGTGCACACCGCAGGGCAGGCACGGGTCGAAGCTGCGTACGGCCCGCATGATGTCGATGCCCTTGAAGTTCTCCGGGGGGTTCTCCTCGAAGATCGGCGTGTTCTGCACGGCGTCTTCGTAGGGGCCCGGTGTCCCGTAGATGTCGCGGACGCTGCCGTTCCACGGAGTGGGTGGGTACGGGTGGTAGTTGGCGATCTTCCCGTCCCGGATCACCATGTGGTGCGACAGCACACCGCGGACCGCCTCGGTCCACCCGCAGCTGATCGCTTCCTTGGGCACCTTGAACGGCTCCCAGGTCTTGGTGCGACCAGCACGGACCTCGGCCAGGGCCTTCTCCACGAAGTGCAGCGCCATCGCGGCCTGGTAGGCCTGGAAGAAGCTGCGCGCCCGGTTGCGTTCGATCGCGTTCGACAGCGGCTTACCCTGCTTGTCGTACGGGATCTTCCACTCGAAGGAGACCTCCGGCTTCGTCATCGTCCTTGGCAGGTTGACGATGATGCTCTTGCCGGTGGCCTTGACCGTGCCCGTGTCCACCAGGCCGGACAGTGCCGTCGGCCACAACCGGGCCAGCGGCCCACCACCGGTGTCGAGGGCAAGGTGGTCCGTGCCGTCGAACCACCGTGGCGACATGGTCCAGCTGTACGGGCCATTGAAGTCACGCTTTTGCGGCCGCGGGATGGTGTGCTGGTTCCACGGGTGCCTCCGGTCCACCGGGTTACCCAGCGGGTCCCGATCGACGAAGATCTCCTGGCCCTCCCAGTCCTCGTAGTAGGAGTGGCCGAGCAGGATCCGCAACCCGAGGTTGATCTTCACCAGGTCGTTGGTGACCAGCTTTCCGTCCACCACCACACCGGGGGTGACGAACATCTTGCGACCCCAGTTGGTCATGTTGCGGTAGTTGAAGTCGCAGTGCTCCGGGTCGTTCTGAGCGCCCCAGCAACCCAGTAGCACCCGGCGCCGACCAACTTCTTCGTAACCAGGCAGGGCGTCGTAGAAGAAGGTGAACAGGTCTTCGTGCAGCGGCACGACCCGCTTCATGAATTCCACGTACCGCATGAGGCGGGTGTAGTAATCGGTGAACAGCTGGTGGGTGGCCACACAGCCGATACCACCCGGGTACAGCGTGGAGGGGTGCACGTGGCGACCCTCCATGAGGCAGAACATCTCACGCGTGTAGCGGGAGACCTGCAGTGCCTCACGGTAGAACTCACCCGCCAGCGGGTTGAGCGCCCGCATGATGTCGCCGATGGTCTTGTATCCGTGAGCCTCTTCGTTCGGCGCCGCAGTGCGGTTGGCCTGATCAAGCACGCCGGGGTTGGTCTCGGCGACCATCTTCTCGCAGTAGTCGACCCCAACCAGGTTCTCCTGGAAGATGTTGTGGTCGAACATGTACTCGGCTGCTTCACCCAGGTTGATGCACCACTCGCCGAGGTGTGGCGGGACGACACCGTAAGCCATGTTCTGGTTGTAAACCGAACAGGTGGCGTGGTTGTCCCCGCAGATACCACAGATGCGACTGGTGATGAAGTGGGCGTCGCGAGGGTCCTTGCCCTTCATGAAGATGGAGTAGCCACGGAACACCGAGGACGAGCTGTGGCACTCAGCGACTCGCTTGTTCGCGAAGTCAATCTTGGTGTAGATGCCAAGGCTACCGACGATCCGGGTGACTGGATCCCAGACCATCTCGGTGAGTTGGCCTGTGGTGGAGCTGTGCCTTGCTGTGGTTGTCATCGTCTAGATGCCTTTCTCCAGCCGGTCGGCGATCACCAGGACGGCTTGTAGCCGGTCAAGAGCTGGTTGCCCTTCTTACGCCACTTGGGCTCGCTGTCGGTCTTCTTCAGCGTGATGTTGCGCAGCGACCGGATGACTGAGCCGTAGGCCAGGCTCGCGGTCCCTGACACCAGAGAGCCCGGAGGTGCGTCCATGAACGGCATGAACTTGTCCGGGAATCCGGGCATGGTGCAGCCGATGCAGATACCACCCACGTTCGGGCAGCCACCCACACCGTTGATCCAGCCTCGCTTGGGCACATTGCACTTCACCACCGGGCCCCAGCAGCCGATCTTCACCAAGCACTTCGGTGAGTCGTAGGTCTTGGCGAACTCGCCCTGCTCGTAGTAGCCGGCGCGGTCACAACCCTCGTGCACGGTCTTGCCGTATAGCCACTGCGGGCGCAGGTGCTCGTCCAATGGGATCATCGGCGCGGCACCGGCGGCCTGGTATAGCAGGTACAGAATCGTCTCCGACAGGTTGTCCGGGTGGACCGGGCAACCGGGGACGCAGACGATCGGGATTCCAGCCTTGGACTTCCAGTCCCAGCCGAGGTAGTCAGGCACCCCCATGGCACCGGTCGGGTTACCCGACATACCGTGGATGCCGCCGTAAGTGGCGCAGGTGCCGACGGCAAGCACGATCGTCGCCTTGGGTGCCAACCGATCGATCCATTCATTGATGGTGATCGGCTGGTTGGTGTCCGGGTGCCTTCCGAAACCGGTGAAGTAACCCTCGCCGTTGATTGACTCGTTCGGGACGGAGCCTTCCAGGACGAGAACGAAGGGTTCCAACTCGCCCCGGTCAGCTTTCCAGAACCACTCGATGAAGTTGTCGGCACCTTGTTCCGGGCCGCATTCGAAATCGATCAGGGGCCAGTGCACTGCGATCTTGGGCAGGCCGGGAAGTGCTCCCAGCGCAATCTCTTCAATGCTCGGTTGCGTTGCAGCTGTCAGCGCAACCGAGTCTCCATCGCAGGACAGTCCGCAGTTGATCCAGAGGATATGAATTGGGCTCTCTTCAGACATGATCCCCTACTCCACGAGCGACCTCACGTCGCTCCTAATCGTGCCGGATCTCGCCTTCCGGTGGTCAGCTCGTTGAGCGTGAGCTCCCACAGCGTGTGGTAAATCGTGGTTTGAGCCTCCTGAATCCGGTGCACGGAAGCAGAAGGCACCACGAACAGGTGGTCGATGCTGCCCAGCTCAGCCATCGCCCCACCCTCGTAGCCCGCCAGACCGACGGTGAGCAGGCCACGCCTGCCCGCCTCCTCGAAGGCGCGCACGAGATTGGTGGAGTTGCCTGAAGTGGATAGCCCGACGACGACGTCACCGCGCCGCCCGAACGCTGCGATCTGCCGGGCGAAGACGACGTCAAATGAGACGTCATTCGACAGCGCCGTCAAGACCGCGATATCACCGGTGAGCGCGAAGGCGGGCAATGCCCGCCGTCCCGAACCCGGATGCAAAAACAGGCTCGCGAGGTCGGCTGCGTCAGTACAGCTTCCCCCGTTGCCGATGGCGAACAACCGGCCGCCGTTGGCGAACGACTCCGCCATTGCTGAAGCGCATGCGGCCAGCCGCTGACTTTCCCGAGCCAGCACCTCTCGCCGCAACGCGACAATCTCGTGCACCTTTTCCACGGTGGAACGGCGCACCTCGGCCAAGACCGTCTCCAGATTTCCTGCCACGGAGCTGGCTTGGCCGACGTCTTGAGGATGTGCGTACAAGAATGGGTACAGGGTCGCCAAGTCATCCGAACGGGACTGGTCGTCGGACAATGACCGGGCCGTGGGTTCCGTGCTGCCCCGCCTGTTGGGTGCCGGCCTCATCCCGGGCCCCCGATAAGCGCGATCGCCTCCTTGGCATGAACGAGGATTTCGTCTCCGACCTTCGCTGACACGAACGCGACGCTTACTTCCTCGATGGTTGATCCGGTATCCACCATCGCCAAGTCGTTGGGCAGTAGCTCGACAACGCGGACTGCGACAGCTTGGTCCGAGCAGGTGATGCACACATCGCCATGGCATTCGGGAATGGTCATGCGACGGCCCTCGGCTCAAGTAGGTCCGGATGTTGGAAGAACACGTGGACCAGCTCCCACAGCACGTGGTACGCCGTCACGTGCACCTCTTTGATCACGCGAGGATCTTCCGAGCGGGCTACCACGACGTGGTCGGCGGCCGACAAGGATGCGATGCGCCCACCGTCGCTACCGACGAGGCCGATCGTGAGCATGTCCAACTCGGCGGCCACGGCCAACCCGCGTAACACATTGGTGCAGTTGCCGTCGGGAGAGACACCCAGCGCGATGTCGTGTGCTGATGCCAGATGGCGCAGTTGGTGAGCAAAGACCTCGTCGAAGCCTTCCTCGCCGGCGACGCCGGTCACCGTCGCGATGTCCGCAGTCAGCGAGATAGCCGGCAGCGCGCGCTTGCCCATGATCACCGGATGGACGAACTCTACGGCCACGTGCTGGGCATCGGTGCTGGCTGTGCCGTTACCGAAGACCACCAGGGTGCCCCCTTGATGGAACCGTACCGCCATCGCATGGCAGGCAGCGGCGATCTTCGAAGCTTGGTCAGCCAGATGATATAGGGGTAGTACCCGCCGCTCGAACAATTCTGCGGCGGTGGCGGTCCTGGCTGGTGCCCCGGACACGCCGCACACCTCCCGACCCTGGTTGGTCATGCACGCGAGTCACATCACCATAGGGGTGCTGTGATCCGGGGCACAAGGCCCCCTGTCCAGTTGGTTCATCTGGATTTCACCACGCGGACTCGACAACCTACTGAGCCCCCGCAACCCCACCCGGCATGGCGACATATCGGATTAATAGACAGCCGAGAACCCCGATATGTCGCCATGTCGGGAGCGAAGTTGACGCGTCGTTCGTTGGTGACGCGGAGGCGCGGGTATCGCGCCGCAGCCACACAGCGTCGGGAGCCCGTGCGATGCCGATCTTGCTGATCTTGCTCGCTGCCACTGTCATCGAGTTGTCGGTGCTGGTCGCGGTGGGACACGCGATCGGGATCCTGGCCACGATCGGGCTGCTGATCTTGTCCTCACTGATCGGGGCGCTCCTGCTACGGCGGGAGGGCACCCGCACGTTGACGGCTTTCATCGAAGCGATCCGCTCGCGCAGACCCCCACACCAGGAATTAGTCGACGGCATGCTGATCGCCGCCGCTGGAGTGCTAATCGTGCTGCCGGGCTTCGTGTCTGACGCGCTAGGCCTGCTGCTACTCCTGCCACCCATCCGGGCGCTGGTCCGCCGGCGGATGTTGCGCTCGGCGTCACGACGCGCGCCAGCACAATTCGCGCCGGGGGCCGTGGTCGAGGGCGAGGTCGTCGATGATCCTGAGCACCCTTCGCCGCGCAGCGAGCTTCGCTGACCGCCTCCGTCCCCGTACCTCCGGTCCCAGCCCAGCGGCGCCGCGGCCCCTGCGATAGCGGAATCGATAGCGGAATACTGCCGGGCATGGCTTCCACGTTGCTGCTCGATGGGCATATCCCGGCGGTTGCCGGAGCCACCGCATTGGCCATCGTGGATGACACGGTGGTGTGGGCTGGTGCCGACATCACCGGACGGGAGCGCTTCCGGGACGCGGATGAAGTGCTCAGACTGCACGGGGCGCTGGTTACTCCCGCCTTCGTGGATGCCCACGTGCACGCCACATCGGCCGGGTTGCTCGCTCGGGGACTCGATCTCCGCGGCTGCGTCAGCCTTGCTCAGTGCCTGGATCTAGTGACTCAACGGTCTGTTCCGGGCATGGTGTTATGGGGACACGGTTGGGATGAGACCTGTTGGCCGGAGGGCCGCGCACCGACCCGTACGGAACTCGACCGGGCAGCGGGCCACGCACCGGTGTACCTGTCCCGGATCGACGGGCACAGCGCTGCGGTGACCTCGGCATTGGTGGATCGCGCCCCGGCGGCCGTCGATTCCCCCGGTTGGGCGGCCGAGAGGCCACTGACCCAGCAGGCGCATCATCACGTTCGCCGCGCTGCCCGAGAGTCGATCACCTGCGGTCAGCGGCGAGCTGCCCAACACACATTCCTGGACCAGGCTGCCGGCCGCGGTGTTGCAGTGGTGCACGAATGTGCGGGGCCAGACATCTCCGGGATCGACGATCTTGCAGACCTACTGGCGGCCGACCACGGTGTCGAGGTCGTCGGGTACTGGGGCCAGGCGGTCAGCACAGCCCAGCAGGCTCGCGAGTTGCTCGCCGCGACCGGGGCGCACGGGCTAGCCGGTGACCTGTTCTGTGACGGGTCGCTCGGTTCCCGGACTGCGTGGTTGCGCAGTCCCTATACCGACGTGCCCAGCACTCGTGGTGTGGGCTACCTGGATGAGCAACAGATCGCCGAGCATGTTGAGTCCTGCACCGTGGCCGGCGTCCAGGCCGGCTTCCACGTGATCGGAGATGCGGCGGCTGATGCGGTGATGGCCGGGTTCGGGACCGCGCAGGCCGCTGTCGGCGGCCGCGCGCTGCGGCAGTGCCGGCACCGGCTGGAGCACCTGGAGATGGTGGATCCTCACCAGGTCCGTCAACTGGCAGCCTTGGGTGTGGTGGCCAGCGTGCAGCCCGGGTTTGACGCAGCGTGGGGCGGTGCACACGGCATGTACGCGCAGCGGTTGGGGGCGTCCCGCGCGGCCGCCATGAACTGCTTGGCGCTGCTCGAGGAGGCTGGGGTGATGATCGCATTCGGCTCGGATGCCCCGGTCACACCAGTCGACCCGTGGGCCGCGGTCCGTGCTGCTGTCCACCACCACAGTCCCGGCTCGGCGATCGACATCGGGCAGGCGGTAGCTGCACACACTCGCGGGGGGTACCAAGCAGCTGCCGCGCGCGATTCGCTGGCCGGCACCCTGCTTCCGGGGGCTCCGGCGTCCTACGCGATCTGGGACGGCGCCGGAGTCACCGACGCCGGATTCTCGGACATTGGCTCACCCAGGTGCCTGCGCACGGTTCATCGAGGGCGGATCCTGTTTGAACAGGCAGGTGCACTGGTGTGAGCTGGTATCGCCGCCTGCTGTGGGTAGGTACGGCGGTCAGTGCCGGCCTGCTGCTCTATGCGGCAGCGCCGCCGCGGCAACTGTGGTGGCTCGCGCCCGTGGCGTTCACGGTGTTGTGGGTGGTGCTGTACGGGCGGTCGGCCCGGGCCGGCTTTGGTTACGGCCTCGCCTTCGGGCTCGGTTTCTTTGTGCCACTGCTGTCGTGGTCGGGCGAGTTCGTTGGTTCGCTGCCCTGGCTGGCACTCGCCACGGTGGAGGCGTTGGTGCTAGGGCTGGCGGGTGCCGGAATCGCTGTCGTCTCCCGGCTGCCGGCCGCGCCGATGTGGGCGGCAGCAGTATGGGTGGCGGCCGAGGCATTGATCGCCCGAGCGCCCTTCGGTGGTTTTCCATGGGGCCGGGTGGCGTTCGGGCAGCCAAGTGGGATCTTCCTCCCGGTGGCGGCCATCGGAGGAGCACCACTGCTCACTGCGGCCGTCGTGCTCACCGGGTTCGGGGCCGGGGAGTTGCTGCGCCGCGCCGCACCGGACCGTGCGCTGCCGACGTTCACCGGCAGGGGCAGGACACTCGTGGTGCCCGCCCTGTTCGTCGTGTGCCCAGTGATTGCTGGATTACTCGCGAGCTTGGCCGTGGCAACGACCGCCCGCGAGACCGCCACTGACCGGCGGGTGGTGATCGCGCTGATCCAGGGCAATGTGCCCCGCGCTGGGTTGGACTTCAACGCCCAGCGGCGCGCAGTGCTGGATAACCACGCAGCACGCACCATCAAGCTCGCAGGCGATGTCGCAGCGGGCCGTTACCCACGACCAGCCCTGGTGATCTGGCCGGAGAACTCTTCCGACATTGATCCATTGCGCAACGTGGACGCCCAAGAGGTGATCGATCAAGCAGCCCGCTCGATCGGCGCACCGATCCTGGTCGGTGCGGTGCTGCGCACCGATGACGGGCACGAGACCAACACAATGATCGTGTGGGACCCGCGGACCGGGCCGGGACAGCGGCACGACAAGCGCCGGGTGCAGCCCTTCGGGGAATACATACCGTTCCGAAACTTCTTCCGGTTGCTCAATCCGTACGTCGATCGTGCCGGTGACTTCGTACCGGGCCATGGGGACGGGGCAGTGGACATCGGGGGAGTCCGCGTCGGCATTGCGACCTGTTATGAGGTCATCTTCGACGACCTGGTGCGCCAAAGCGTCCGCTCCGGTGCCCAAGTGCTTGCCGTTCCGACCAATAATGCGACCTTCGGCTTTACTGAGATGACCTACCAGCAGCAGGCGATCTCGCGGGTTCGCGCGGTGGAACACGGTCGCACCGTGCTCGTGGCGGCGACCAGTGGAGTCAGCGCGGTGATCGCTCCAGACGGTAACGTCGAGCAGGAAACCAACTTGTTCACCCCGGCTGCACTGGTGGCTCGGGTACCGGTGCGCTCGGGGACTACGCTCGCCACCCGGCTCGGTCCAGCACCGGAGTGGGCGTTGGTGACGCTGGGCGTAGCAGGGGTGGCGGCGTCCCTGGTGATGCATGGCAGACCTGGGGCGCGGAATCGGCGAGGTGCGCCGGTGAGGGAGGACGTCGATGACGGATCAACGCGGCGGGCACGTCGCAAGGGTTGGCCGAACCGTGGTGGTGATCCCGACATACAACGAGCGGGCGAACCTGCCAGTGGTCCTGAGGCGGCTACACGACGCGGTACCTGATGCCGATGCGTTGATCGTCGACGACAACAGTCCCGACGGAACAGGCGTGCTGGCCGATGAGCTCGCTTCCGCGGACAGCCGGTTGCAGGTCTTGCACCGCGCCGCGAAGGCCGGTTTGGGCGCCGCGTACGTGGCAGGGTTCCGGTGGGCGTTGGATCGTGGGTATGACGTCGTGGTGGAGATGGACGCGGATGGATCGCATGCGCCGGAAGATCTTCCCCGGCTGCTCAATGCGCTGGTCACCAATTCCGATTCCGCTCCGGGCGCTGACGTTGTACTGGGTTCCCGGTATGTCCCGGGTGGGCGGGTAGTGAACTGGGCCCGCTATCGCCAGTGGCTATCTCGCGGAGGAAATGTCTACTCTCGGATAGCGCTGGGAGTGGGTCTTACTGACCTGACCGGCGGGTTTCGCGCCTACCGGCGGCACGTGCTGGACAGCATCGACCTCGCTACCGTGGCATCGCAGGGCTACTGCTTTCAGGTCGATCTAGCGTGGCGCTCGGTGCGTGGCGGCTTCACCATCACGGAGGTGCCCATCGTCTTCACCGAGCGCGAGCAAGGTCAATCCAAGATGACCAGCTCCGTCATCCTGGAAGCACTGTGGCGAGTGACGGCTTGGGGTATACAGCGTCGCGTGGCGCACTTACGTCGTCGATCTCACGCCGACTCGGCGAGTGCTGCCACGCAACCCAGCCAATCGTAGTTGTGCAGGCTCCTCAGGCAGAGCGGGACCGACGGCCGCGCAATTCAGTCAATCGCTCGTCAAGCAGTTGCTCGAGCTCGGGGATACTGCGCCGCTCCAGCAGCATGTCCCAGTGAGTACGCGGTGGCTTGGCCTTCTTCGGCTGCGGCTCATCACCGTCGAACAGCCTCGACTCGTTGCCATGCAACCGGCATTCCCACAGCATCGGTGGTTCCGCGTCGTCGGCGAACGACACGGTGAACTCATGGCCCTTGGGGCAGGCGTAAATCACCGGCCGGCGAGGAGCAAGATCATGGTCGCGGTCGGTCTCGTAACTGACTGTTCCGAGCCTGCTGCCACGAAGAACGCGGTCGGCCATGGCGTCTCCTCTCTCCCGCCGGCGACCGTGTGTAGTCGCCGAACCCCAGCGCACCTTGGTGTAACGTCGAACAATGGCCCTGACATTCCCGGATGTGGACGTCCGGACGGTGATGCGGTCACCGTTAAGTAACCGATGTCATGGCCCTGCACGTAGGTGTCGGACCAGCATCGCCCACACAGGGTGAATCGACGCGCGAATGTGACCCGTTACCTCACCTGAAGTGCACAACATCACTCTTTCGGGTGGCGATGGCGGGGAGCTAGGGGAACAGACAGCTCCTAGACGACTGCCGGCTCAGGGTTGCCTGCCGCTCGGATCGCACGGCGAACCGGCAGTAGGGAAAGCAGTACCAAACCGACGATGAAGAACCCCATCAGCGACAGGATCGCGGGACGGAACGATCCGGTGGCAGCTCCGACCACGCCGAACAGGAGTGGTCCCACCGTGGCGGTGGCTTGCTCACCGATTTCGTAGACGGAGAAGTACTCGGCTTCCTTGCCCGCAGGCACCAACTGGCTAAACAGCGAACGGGACAGAGCGTTGGTCCCACCCAATACCAATCCGATACCCACTGCGACAAGGTAAAACTGAAGTTGATCACCGGCTCGAACGAAGTATGCCGCAATGATCACCCCCACCCACACCAGCAGGCTACCCATGATCGTGCGCTTGGCGCCGAAGCGGCGGGCCAACCAGCCGTGGGCCAGGGCGCCGGCGAAGGCCACAAACTGCACCATCAGGATCGTGCTGATCAGGGTGCTGCGGGCCAATCCCAGCTCCAGATCGCCGTATTGGCCAGCGACGCTGGCCACCGTGGAAATCCCATCGGTGTAGATCAGGTAGGCGGCTAGGAAGCCCAGAGTCAACGGGTATGCCCAAGCATTACGCAGCGTGCCAGCAAGCTGACGGAAGCCTGCGGTCAACACGCGCAACCCCCGTTCACCACCTTGCGGAGGTTGGTAGCTGCGCATCCGCGCCAAGGGAAAGAAGCTGAATGCAGCCCACCATGCCCCGGCGGTGACGAAGCAGACCCGTACCGCCGCTGATTCAGATAATCCCAGCGCGTCACGTTCCATGTAGGTGGCCAAATTCAAGGCCAGCGCCAAGCCGCCGCCGAGGTAGCCCCAGGCCCATCCCCGTGCGGACAACCGGTCACGCTCGTCGGGCGTGGCGATCTCTGGAAGCACCGAGTAGTAGACGACCACTGACGCGTAGTAGCCGGTGGTCGCGATGATGAACAGTAGGACACCGAACCGCCAGTTGGTTCCGGTTACCAGCGCAAGCAGTGCAGTTGCGGTTGCCCCGGTGAAGGCGAAAAGCCCGAGCATCTGCCGCTTGTGTTGGGTGCGGTCGGCGATGGCACCGGTCAGCGGCAACACCAACACCTGGAGCAGGGTGGAGCCCGCCAACAGGTAGTCGAACAGCGAGCCAGCGGGAAATACCAAGCCGAACAGGGAGATGTCGCATTTGATCAGGGCATTATGGGTGGAGCAGGTTTGACCCGAGGCCAGTGCGTCGTTCTTGGCGATGGTGGTGAGATACAGCGAACCGAACACGGTGACAATCGAGGTCGAGAAGACCGAGTTGGCCCAGTCGTACCAGCACCAGGCGCGCTGGTCGCGACGGCGGTTCGGATCATCTGGCATCTGAGTCACGTCCGAAACAGGCTGTGACGCCGGTTCGCTCACCCGGGCCGTCCTCCGGGCCAGAGCAACCGGTTGCGCAGGACGTCCCGTAGCACATCGGGTTGATCGGTCACTAGTCCATCGACGCCCAGATCGAGCAGAGCGTGCATCTCGGCGGCCCGGTTCACCGTCCAGACATGCACTTCCCAGCCGCGGCGGTGGGCATAACGAAGCAAGGCACGGTCCATCACCGGGATCCCGCACCAGCGAACCGGCAGTTGCGCCAGCTCGCCGATGATCGGCGCTGTGATGGGCGGCACCGGGCACAGCGACCTTAGCCGCAGTGCCGCCACCGATGCAGACGCCATCGACGTCAGCAGCCGGGTACCAGCGGCTTTGCGCAACCAACGCAGCCGCCATTCGGAAAACGATGCCAGGCACACCCGATGCCAGGCGCCGGTGCGGCGCAGCAGGTCGAATACCGGCCCAACGGCGGAGTCCGCCTTGACGTCGATGTTGAGCCGTGCGTCTGGAAGTTCTTCGAGCAGATCAGCCAGCCGGCAGACCGGCTCGCGACCGTTTACCCGAGCGGTGCGCACCACCCGCCAGTCCAGCCGTTTGATCTCGCCGGAGCGGTCGGTGGTCCGGTCCAGGGTCGTGTCGTGCATCACGACGACCTCGCCATCCCGGGTGGCATGGACATCGGTCTCCAGGTAGTGGTACCCCTCCGCGACTGCACGGCGGAAAGCCGCCAGCGAGTTCTCCATGCCGGCTAACTCACCGACGTGCCAGCCGCGATGTGCGAACGCGCGAGGAAATGGTCCGTCCAGGAACGGGTGCCGGACCGGGATCACAGCCCCACATTCTGCCCTGGCTCCGCGTATCCCAAGACTCTGACCGTCCACCGCTGTCGTTAGAGAGCGAGAAGGACCAGACTGGGGGAGTGGGAGCGACGACCTACCAGGGTGCCAAACTCGCGTTGCTGGCGGCGGAGCTCAGCGCCCTGCTTGGACCCAATGCCGTGATCACCGACCGCCAGCGGCTGCGCACCTACGAATGCGATGGGCTGGCGCAGCACCGCGTGGTGCCTGGCCTCGTGGCGCTGCCGGAGTCCGCTGAGCAGATCGCGACGGTGGTCCGTGCGTGCGCGGCGCAGTCGGTGCCGTTCGTAGCCCGGGGTTCGGGTACTGGTCTGTCCGGTGGCGCGTTACCGCACACTGAGGGTGTATTGATCGTCACCTCGCGGATGCGCCGGATCCTGGAAGTCGATCCAGCCAACGAGCGGGCAATTGTGGAACCCGGTGTGATCAATCTGGACGTCACCAAAGCTGCCGAGCCGTACGGGTGGTACTTCGCCCCGGACCCGTCCAGCCAGCAGGTCTGCTCGGTAGGCGGCAACGTAGCGGAGAACTCTGGCGGTGCGCACTGCCTCAAATACGGGTTCACCACACACCACGTACTGGGCGTGGAAGTGGTCACGCCGGATGGGGAGCTGGTCTGGCTGGGCGGCACCACCCGTGACGTACCCGGCTACGACTTGCTGGGCACGTTCATCGGCAGCGAGGGCACGCTCGGGATCGCCACGAAGATCGTGGTACGGCTGACGCGAGCTCCGGAATCGGTGCGCTGCCTGCTGGCTGCATTTCCCGGGGTAGACGAAGCAGGCGCCGCGGTGTCGGCAATCATCGCCGACGGCGTTACCCCGGCGGCGATCGAGATGATGGACGCGCTGGCGATCGAAGCAGCCGAAGCTGCGGTGGCCTGCGGTTACCCAGAGGGTGCTGGCGCGGTGCTGATCGTGGAATTAGACGGCCCGGCCGCTGAAGTCGAGCACACCTTCGCTGCGGTGCGCCGGCACTGCACCGCCGCAGGCGCATTCGAGATCCGGGTGGCCCGAGACGCCGACGAGCGCGCACGGTTCTGGAAGGGTCGCAAGTCCGCGTTCGCCGCAGTGGGTCGGATCAGCCCTGACTACATCGTCCAGGACGGGGTGATACCCAGAACTGTCCTGCCTGACGTACTGCGCCGCATCACCGAGCTGTCGGCAGGTACCGGGGTGCGGGTAGCAAACGTGTTCCACGCCGGCGATGGCAACCTGCACCCGTTGGTGCTGTTCGACGAGGCGAAGCCGGGTGAAGCGCAGGCCGCAGAGGAAGTGTCAGGCGCGATCCTTGACCTGTGCATCTCTTACGGCGGCTCGATCACCGGTGAGCACGGCGTTGGCGTCGACAAGGCGTGCCACATGCCGCGCATGTTCAGCACCGATGACCTGGACACGATGCAGCGGCTGCGCCGCGCGTTCGATCCCGCCGGGATATGCAATCCCGGCAAAGTGTTTCCTACCCCACGGTTGTGCGGTGAAGTGCCGGGCAAACGCAAAGGGGTGCACCCGCTACAGGCCGCGGGACTGGCAGAGCAGTTCTGATGGCGACCTCCACTCTCGGTGGGTTGCGTCTGGCTTGCGCTGACGTTGCCGAGGCGACCGCATCGGACAACGTGGATGAAGTGGCCGCACGCTGGGTGGCTTGGCCGCGTAGCACCGAGGAGGTCTCGGCGGTGCTACGCGCGGCGGCTGGATTGGGGCTGCGGGTTGTCGCCCGGGGGACGGGCACCCGGCTGACATGGGGCCTACCCCCAACCGGTCTGGACTTGATTGTCGACCTCAGCCGAATGGACGCGATACTCGCACATACCGCCGGTGATCTAGTGGTCACCGTCCAGGCCGGCGTGCGGATGGTCGACCTACAGGATGCGTTAGCGGTGCACCGGCAGCGGCTGGCGCTCGACGGCAGTGACACGCTAGGCGGCACCGTCGGCGGAACCATCGCCACCGCGGCGTCGGGCCCTCTGCGCTACCGCTACGGCTCGGTCCGGGATTTGCTGATCGGGATCACCGTGGTGCTTGCCGATGGCACCATCGCCCGCGCCGGGGGCACGGTGGTGAAAAACGTCGCAGGCTATGACCTGTGCAAGATCTATGCCGGCTCGCTGGGCACCCTGGGTGTGGTCACGGAGGCGGTGTGGCGGCTGCACCCGCTGCCCGAAAGCCGCCGGTGGATCACCGCCACGACCGAGGACGCTGCCCAAGCCGCCGCAGCGATCGCTGCGGTCCGGGCATCCCAGCACGACCCGACAGCCCTGGAGGCGGACCGCCCCGCGCCGGATCGTGCGGTGACAGTGGGGATTGCCGTTGAGGGTGTCACCGGCGGTATCGATGCTCGCGCGGACGCGGTGGGGAACCTGCTCGGCGCTGCGGCTGGGCTGTCGGCCACCGTGGCCGAGCACCCACCGGACTGGTGGGGGCAGCCGCTACCAGCGCCACACGCGACAGTCACCTGCGAACCGACCGGGTTGGCTGATCTGCTCACCAACGCCCCGGGCAGGCTGCGCGGCAGCGCCGGAGCCGGGGCACTTACCTGCGGTCTACGCGACGATGACCAATTGGGCACCGAGCTGGCACAACTCCGGGAAGTCGCGTGGCGGCATCGCGGGAATGCGGTGTTGCGCTGCGCAGCGCCGCATCGTAAGGCAGGTTTGGATGCATGGGGACCGGTGCCGGCATTGACGTTGATGCGTCGGCTCAAAGACCAATTCGATCCGGATCATCGGTTGGCGCCAGGCCGGTTCGTAGGAGGAATCTGACGTGACCGCCGGTGCGTTCGATAATCATCACCCACCCGCCGCTGAGCTGATCAAAGACTGTGTGCACTGCGGGTTTTGCCTGCCGTCGTGTCCGACATACGTGCTGTGGGGCGAAGAGATGGACTCTCCTCGCGGCCGGATCCAGCTGATGAAGGCCGGTATCGAAGGTGAGCCGCTGTCCGAATCGATGGTGGGGCATTTTGACGCGTGCCTGGGGTGCATGGCTTGCGTGCCTGCCTGCCCCTCCGGAGTGCAGTACGGCACGCTGATCGCCGATACCCGGGCTCAGGTGGAACGCCGCTATGAGCGGCCCCTCCGGCAGCGGCTTCTCCGCGAGGCGATCTTCCGACTGTTCCCCTACCCGAGGCGGTTGCGGGTATTGCGCGGACCACTGGTGTTGTACCAGCGCAGCGGGCTGAGCCGATGGTTGCGGCGCACCAAGCTGCTGGATCGCCTGCCTGCCACGCTCCGGGTGATGGAGTCGTTGATCCCGACGCTGACCCGGCGCCAGGAGCTGCCGGTGTGGGTACCAGCCCGGGGACAGCGGCGCGCCGTAGTCGGAATGCTGACCGGCTGCGTGCAGGATGCGCTGTTTCCCGAAGTCAATGCGGCCACCGCGCGGGTCCTCGCGGGCGAGGGCTGTGCCGTCGTCATCCCGCGCGGGCAGGGTTGCTGCGGGGCGTTGTCACAACACAGCGGGCGTGAAGACGAGGCGATTACCTTTGCCAGGGCTCTGATCGATTGCTTTGATGCCGCCGGAGTTGATTACATCGTGGTCAACGCCGCGGGCTGCGGTTCCGCGATAAAGGAATACGCCCATCTGCTGCGTGACGACAACCATTACGCTGAGCGTGCCCGGGCTTTCGTTGAGCGCACCCGGGACATCTCCGAGCTGCTCGTCGAGCTCGGCCCAGTAGCGCCGCGTCATCCGCTGAACATCACCGTTGCCTATCACGATGCCTGCCACCTGGCGCACGCCCAGGGAATCCGATCCCAGCCCCGAGAGCTGCTGCGCAGCATCCCCGGGCTTACCGTCACCGAGATCCCCGAAGCCCACCTATGCTGCGGCTCGGCTGGCATCTACAACCTGTTGCAACCCGAGCCGGCCACCGAGCTAGGCGATCGGAAAGCCCGCAACCTGCTCACCACCGGAGCCTCGGTACTAGTCACCGGAAACCCCGGCTGCTCAATGCAAATCGCCGCAAGCGCCCGACGACTCGGTCACCCACTGACAGTCACGCATCTCGCCAGCGTGCTGGACGCCTCGATCCGAGGAGTACCGCTGTGAGACCCCAGTGGTGCTCCGGCGACGTCAGCACATCAAGCTCGGCCGGCTTGAAGTCGACCCCGTAGGCTCCCGGAACGCCTTCACACCCCTCTCCTTGGTTGCCCCCGGCATGGAGAACCTTGCGGTCGGAGTCGACCTGCTCACCGGCGTCCTCGAGCGCGGCGTTCCCGGATATCCACGACAGCGGCTTCCGCGCCGCGCGGGATGGCAGCCCTCCACATCAAGTAACCGAGTAGGGAGACGGGCCGAATGGATACCGACTATCGGTGACGTAGCCGGGCCTCGCAGTCGATCGGCAACTGTACGGTCTGGGTAGTTTCGGAGGCTTTTTTCAGTCGCCCAAATAGCATAACTGCCTAGGACGCATGGGTACCTAAATAAAAGCGGATTTACTGCCCAGCGTAACAACTGCTGGCCAAACACGAGGAATGCTGCTGCTGGCCTAGAACAGATGTGGCATTCCACGGCTGCCCCGCAGGGCTACTACCGCGCGGTCGGGCCAGAGCTGGGCAACGCACGTGCCGGTTTCGCAGAGAGCTGCGCCGGGCCACCCAGTGGTCGAACAGTGTCCGGTCGACGGGATGACACAGCGACCTGCACACTGTGGGGCTTCGGAGGTTCGGTTCCTGACCAAAATTGGTGATAATTCGGACGTCCGAGTTCCATTTTCCAGCTCGGAACGGTCCCTCGACAGCGCGATTGGCGACTTATGGATTGTCGACCACCGGAGGAAGCCCCGAAGTCCTTCCGCCGCAGATCGCTGGGATTTACGATAGAAATTTTGGGGTGCAGGTAAGCAGTGCGCCTGTTCCCCGGCGTTCCATGTCGTGCAACTCCCATATCCTCGGCGCGAGAGGATGACCGATATGGGCAATATAATCCAGACCCTGACGCTTGCGACGGTCCTCCTCATTGTGGGATCGTCCTGCGTGGTCATAGGCATTGCTGGGTTGGCCCTGTTGGCCAAGCTCGACCGGTTACGGATCGAGAAAGCGAGGAGGGTCGAACCGGACGCGGTCGGCCCTCCCCAACTGGTTCCGTCGTCAACAATTGTTGCCCAGGGGTCTTCTGTCTGGCCGGTTAATCCTCGCACTGATCAGACACCAGCGCGTATCCGATTCGGTCAGCCGGTGCGGCTGGTCCTCGACTCGGGCACGGAGCTGGCCTTGATATTTCAGCCACCGGAGAAATGATCAATGGCGCGTGGACATAGCTAAACACCTTCTGCTGCCGTGCGAGCCCAGGTATTTACGTGGTATTTCGGCCCTTCCTAGATAAGCCTGGGTGAGCCGCTTCTCGGGCAGCCGAACCGTCGCAGATGGGTCACCTTCACCGGGCATTTCAGCCGGTGGGTCCATTGAGACACCACGCCTTCAGCGCGCCCGTTGCCGCAAGGCTTCCCCGCCGGCAACGCGGCGTGCAGCTGGTCTCGACCTGCCGACTCACGGTGAGGCGACCGCTCTGGTCACCGGGCCGCGCCGAGCGCTGCGGGAAATTCCGAGCGCGACCTGTCAGCGACACCGGCGGGAGTTGAGCCGGGCGGCCTGACGGGTCAGGTGGTCGCGCTCGGCGAGGTTGGATGCCTTTCGGGCCGCCTCGGCGTACAACCGTGCCGCCGTCACCAGGTCGCCGTCGCGCTCATGGAAGTACGCCGCCACCGCGGCGTAGCGGGGCAGTGAGGCGTCCAGCGCCGCGAGCGCGGCCAGCCCAGCGCGTGGTCCATCGGCCTCGCCGACGGCCACCGCGCGGTTGAGCCGGACGACCGGGCTGTCGGTCAGGCGCGCGAGCTCGTCGTACCACTCGACGATCTGCACCCAGTCAGTCTGCTCGGCGGTGGGCGCGTCAGCGTGGAGGGCCGCGATGGCGGCCTGGGCCTGGAACTCGCCCAGCCGGTCGCGGGCGAGGGCGGCCTGCAGGATCTCGACGCCCTCGGCGATCGACTCAGTGTCCCACCGGCCGCGGTCCTGCTCGGCGAGCGGCACCAGGCTGCCGTCGGGCGCGGTTCGGGCGGCGCGCCGGGCGTGGTGGAGCAGCATGAGGGCGAGCAGCCCCGCCACTTCGGGGTGGTCGATCGCGGCCGCGAGCTGCCGGGTGAGCCGGATGGCCTCGGCGGCGAGGTCGACGTCGCCGGAGTAGCCCTCGTTGAAGACCAAGTAGAGGACGCGCAGCACGGTGGCGACGTCGCCGGGCTGGTCGAACCGCACGCCGGAGACGGTGCGCTTGGCTCGGCTGATGCGCTGCGCCATGGTCGCCTCAGGCACCAGGTAGGCCTCGGCGATCTGGCGGGTGGTCAGCCCGCCGACGGCGCGCAGCGTGAGCGCGACCGCGGACGTCGGCGTCAGCGACGGGTGGGCGCACAGGAAGTAGAGCTGGAGCGTGTCGTCCACCGCGGGCGCGGGCGCGGGCCCGGGCGCCGGCTCGTTGTCGACGAGGTCCTCACGTCGGCGGCGGGCGTCGTCGGCCCGGGTCGCGTCGAGGAACCGGCGCCAAGCTGCGGTGACCAGCCAGCCCTTCGGGTCCCGCGGCGGATCGGCCGGCCAGACGCGGACCGCATCGACCAGCGCGTCTTGCACGGCGTCCTCGGCCGCCGCGAAGTCGGCTCCGCGGCGGACGAGGATCCCGAGCACGCTCGGCGCGAGGCTCCGGAGCAGGGCCTCGTTCATCTGAGCGGTCACCGGGTGATGGTAGGCGGCGAGGTCAGAAACGGGCGCACCTCGAGCCACTCGTGGATCGGCTCCCCGCCCGCCCCAGGGGCGGCCGACAGCTCCCCGGCCAGTTCGATGGCGCGCTCGTAGCTGTCGACGTCGATCACCATCCAACCGGCGATGAGGTCCTTGGTCTCGGCGAACGGACCGTCGGTGACCGGCGGGCGCCCCTCGCCGCCGTACTGAACGAAGGTGCCCTCGGGGGCAAGCGCCTGACTGTCGACGAACTCGCCGGTCCCTTCAAGCCGAACCGCGAAGTCACGCATGTACTGCACGTGGGCCGAGATCTCCTCCGGCGTCCACTGGTCCATCGGCACGTCGTTGACCGAAGCCGGAGCGCCGCGGTAGTGCTTGAGCAGCAAGTACTTAGCCATCGTGTTTCTCCTCGGTGCGGGTGCGACCCATTCTGGTCGCGCTCACCGCGGGGACGGAGCCAGTCACGGGTTCTCGACATCGCCGTCCGAATGTTTTGGCTCTCGTAGATGAGCCTTGGTGCGCCGGCTCGTGTGGTCCGGGTCCGCGGCGTGGCGCACGGGCGCGGGCGGGACGGAATGAGGCCTTCCAAGATCAGCAGCGACCAAGCAACTGAATTTAAGACAAGGCCTCGCGTACGTCACTGTACGTGTGGTCCTGGCGCGTCGTGGTGTGCCCGGAGCCGATGAGTTGTTCGGGGTGGAGGCCATGCACGTCCTCGACGTCACCCGCGACCCCGACATTGGCCGTGGACAGGGTCTGGTGGTGCGGGACGTCGAGTCCGAAGCCGATCTGACCGGCTGTCCGGACTGCGGGTGATCGCGGTCGGCCACGGCCGACACTTCCAGGTCTCCTGCACGACGCCCCGTGCTTCGGCACGCCGGTGCGGTGGCGCAAGCGGATCTGGCGCTGCCCCGAACCCTCGTGTCGTCGAGGGACCTGGAGGAGCACGACTTCGCGCCGCCGCAGGTCAAGCGCGCAAGCACCACCTACCGTCGGTGTCTATTGTCTGCCGGTTGAGCAGCTCACCGGTGGCGCTTGGTTATCACCGCAGACAGTATGCATTCCATGGCGGAGCATCCTCGACGCAGGCGATCGGCTCAGTATCGGCGAACGGGACCTGAGCCAGACCAGCGGTCGGTGCGATTCGCAGCTCGCGTGCAATCGCCGCTGTCGCAGCTTCGCCGGGTTGGCAGCACCTGGCCGCTTGTGCGGTGGGTTGCTGGGATACCGACAGCCGTCGCTGTGGTCAGCCTGCGCAAGCGGCTTGGCCTACCACCTGTGGTGTCGCTTGCGGCTGCGTCGCTGACTCCGCTGGCGGTGGCTGCTGCAACACCGCGGAGTAAGTGGCGCTACATCGCCGTGGGGGCAGCCTATATGTGGACGTTTAAGGTGACCTGGGAATTGCCCTACGAAATGCGTGAAGATAGTAGGCACAGTGTCTATATCCGCTACCCGATTAATATCGATCGTCTGCTCGGTGGGGGCGTGCCACCCACCGTGCGGTTGCAGCGTTTTCTTCGGGATCGCACAAAAGTGACTCCGCTCGACAGGGCTGTCGCCGGGGTCTACGGTTCATGGTTGCTTCCCCATCTCATCCTCGGCTGGATCTTGATGCGCCATCCAGAGTTCATTCCCCGGGCGGCGGGGCGACTCGCCGCCACCTATCACCTTACCGCACCCTTTTACTGGTTAATTCCCACTGCGCCGCCCTGGTGGGCCTCCGAGACGGAAGGAGAAATGAACGGAGAAGTGCAGCGGGTGTTACGACATGTGATCCGAGACTTTCGCAATCAATCCCGAAGCGAGACTGATAACACGCCAGGAAATCCGTGGGGGTCGATGCCATCAGATCACGTCGCTTCAGCAGCGATCACCGCCATGGCTTTATCGGAAATCAATATGGCATACGGCGTTCTAGGCTGGTCCTACGTGATGCTCGCCAGCTTCGCCGTCATCTATCTCGGGGAACATTACCTTATCGACGTTCTGACTGGACTTGCCGTCGCCGAGAGCGTCCGACGCGCAGAGCCTCTACTAAGTCCTATCCTCGGTCAACTGGCTCGCGCCCTCGGACCTAAGAACAACAAGGACACTCGGTGACACTCATGGACGGCCAGAAGCCCTGCTCATACCGAGTTGCTTGCTCAACGAGGCACGGCCACGTTCGGCGACCCCGGGCGGGCGCTGGCCGATATTGATCATTTCTGGATGCGGCTTTTGTGCTGCCCGGACTTTCGGCTGGCCCGGCGCAACCCCCAGCCGGTGCGTAGACACTTGGTCAGCTCCCGGCGCAGTGCACATCCCGCGATTACCCATATACGACTGGTAGGCGAATCCGGGCGGCCTTAGGGACAGCTATGCCTCCGCACAGTAATGATCACAGCTTCCCCGAGTGGCTCGTTAACGCGTGCAGGCTTTGGCGAGCGTGAACCGATGTTGTTTTGCAGATGCTGAGAGGTGTACAGCGACTGCCCATAACAGCATGGGGGTCTGTGAGCGTTGTGTGGGTGAGGGAAGTAATCGGTTGGACACATTTTGTAGTCGAACGCCCGTGGGGGGCATCTGCGAGGAGGGTGGGGCAGCAGTGGATTCACAGCCGTCACCGGGGTGGTTCCGGCCCTGTATGGCCTGCCCAGACCGGTGGTTTCGATGAGGCGCAGCGCGGCTGGGTGAACGGCCCTCAGCTTCTCGGCCACGTGGCCGGCCACCCGCGGATCTTTTCCAGCCCTTCACCGACTTGCCGCCAGCGCAAGTTGCCTCCACTGACCGGGCGGTGGCGCCGGTCAACGGCGTCACCAAACAGGGCGGGTCGTCTGTTGCCTCAGAGCCGCGGGCCAAGTCTGCCTCGCGCGGATGTCGGTGGGTTGGTCGCCGGGGTCAGCTGGTCGTCGGGACACCGGGTGCGGTGATCACCGTCGTGGCAAGTGCCGTGCTAGTTGTCGTTCTGGGTGGGATGACCATGACCATGACCTCATGGTCGAGGCAGTCACCACAAGCCGAATTGAAACCCGATCGAGTACCGAGCTCTGCACCACCCGCGATAGGCGACGAGTCAGTGACCGTTTCGTCCCGCGATACGTCAGCAGGATTTGCCGGACAGACACCAGATGCCATGTCTTCTCCACAACCGGCTGCCGTGCCCGTGCACCGCCAGCCTGGGTCGATAACCCGTCAAGGCAGATCGGCTGCTGCCTCACCCGGCGCGCATCACGCGCCACTGTCACCCCTTCCCGGCGCCAGGGTCACCACCGCCACCCTCAGCGGCGACCACAGACGATGCGCGATCCTGGATGTTCCCCGGCTCCTTTCCCGGGAACATGGAATCGCCGACGACGGATACCGGGCCGTGTCACTGCGACGCCGTCATGCACGCGATTCCCGGCTACCGGGACTTCCGATCACCCCGGGCCGGCCATCCGCGTGAATCCCGAGCAGTACAGCCAAAGGAGTACCGCTCCACGAGCGCGACCAAGGCCTCAACCATCGCCCAACCGAGAATACTAATCTGCGACTTGCACTGCGCAGAAAAGCAAACGATACACTGGTGATCGTCTGATGCTGTACCAATGGTGTCTGTTGGTCTGGATCATCTGTTTTAGATCGAGCCGATATTGCCGTGTCTATAACCCTCCGAATTGCGGTCACCTGGCCTGGCGCGAGCACGCCACTAGCGATTGCAACCCGCTGACTGTCATGGCGTCGTGGTCGAAACCGCGTGGGTCGGCGTGCACGATGCTGCCCGATCGGCGTTGTGCCGGTAGATGATGCTGCTGGTCGCCCGGTCCACAAGTCAACCGCCACCGTTGTTGACCTGCGTCAGAAATTCGCCGGTAATGACGAAGGTCGGAGAACGAACGCGAATGCAACGGAACAAAACACGGCACGAGCGCTGTCACCGACCGAGCTCACACCCGCAGAACACCACCATTGCACCGTGGCTACCTGACCGCTACGGTCACCTTTGGTCACCAACCTGGCCCGCGCCGGGACGCGACAGATGAACTTTTTTTGCTTGAACGTCATCGATACCGAATGCTGGCCGCCGCCCTGGTGGGTGTCCTCGACAGATCCCGACTGTCTTCTCGCGGAGCAACGCTGCCGCCAAACGAGTGGACAGGGCAGACACCTGGCCAAAGCCGACTACTGTGGTGAATACACCGGGCACGCGGAGTCACCTCGGGCAGACACTCGGTTGCGGTCAGGATCGACTCCCGTTCGCCAAGCAAGGACCTTTTGAGCACTGCCGGCACGCAAGGAGACCGCACAGGTGGCACGTAACGGCACGGTGGTACGGATCAGGGGGCCGAAAAGCTCCGCAAAGATTCCACGACAACGAGTGATGGATTGTCCTGGTGAAGGAGCTGAGAACCAGCCGCGTGGTCGCGGCCTGGCGCGTGTTGCGCGCGGCTCCGTTACCGTCGTGGAGGTTGCCCGTCCCGCCTCGTTTCCCCTCATGGGGTTCGCTTTTCTGCGCGCGTGGTCGTATCTGCGCTTCGTGATCCAGCAAGCCCGAAACCCACGCTGGGCCGCAGTTGGATGTGGTGCTCATGCACGCAATCTCCCCGCGGTTCGATCAGGTCGGCAGAAGTTTTGGCCCCGGTGCTCCAGTCCTGGGTGTGATCGGCCGGTGCCGCCGGATGCTATGCATGATCTATGTGGGCGAGCGGGCCCGTACGTGGCGTTGATTCGGGCGCCCCGGCATGGCGGCCCATGTTGCCCGGGAACGTGTCCGGGGTGTCGGGCGTGTTTGGACACTCCGCGGGTTCAGCAAGGGTGGTGTGCTCGGTGCAGTGTCTGTGTGGCGTGCTGCCGGGGTCACGATGTGCTAACTGAGTTCACAATCCGTGAAAGTGTCCCGGTTCGAGGCAAGCACCCGCAAACACCCGGCCCTTGCCCGGCGCACGGCAAACTGCGCGGCACACGGCCCGAATTACCCGACTCAACGCAGCCCTTCATCGTCCGCCGCTATGCCACCGAGGAGAAATCCCTCGCCGATCCGGCCCAAGAGGATAACCTTGGCCGCATCACCATCGGCCGCGTTATCCACCATAGTCACCCGGACCAGCTAACACCCCTGAGCATTCCCTTCTGGCCTAATTCTGACCGCGCCCACTCCTGACCCGGTCTACAGGCCTGCACACTGGTGGCCACGGTTGCATCTCTGGGGTGAATCCGGATCTGACGCTGCCCAGGTAGCGCGACCACTTGCACATGAGGGGCATGATCCAAGATCACTGGTTGAACGCAGTGTGCTGCTTGCCGCAGGATACACGGAGTTGAACAGGCAGAGCGCTTTGCTACTTGTCATTTTTTGTCGGCAGTCTGGGATCGAAATCGATCTCAGTGTGGAATCCGCAGAATGTATAGACCGACATGCACGATAGAGTTGGTTATTGCAGAAAATAAGGTACTGAGGCTGATGAACAACCTTCCGCAGCCGCACGGTCTGCCTACCGACCTCGGGCTGTCGGCGCGGCAGGTCCGCTGGTCCATCGGAGCAGGACAGTTGTCCAGTTCGCCCGCAGATGGTACAAACTTCGAATTCCGCACATACCGGGCTGAGTCACCTCAGTGCTGAATGGGCAAAGTTCCCCCTATTGGCGAATTTGCAGCTTGGGTAACCAGCACGAATATGGGTGATCTCTGCATAGACGTGGCGTCACTGACGGCGACACTGGGGGGCCCACCGTGGTGCGCATTCTGTTGGGCACCCAGTTGCGCCGGCTGCGCAAAGCCAGTGGTGTTACCGCCGAAGTGGCGGCACACGCGATCCGGGCGTCTCCAACCAAGATCAGCCGTATGGAGCACGGTCGGGTCGTATTCAAGGCGCGTGACGTCGCCGATTTGCTCACCTTGTATGGCGTTACTGATCAACACCAGCGTCAGAAGTTGCTGGCGCTGGCTCGAGAGGCCAACGCAGCAGAGTGGGCGCATTGCTACAGCGATCTGTTGCCGAGCTGGGGGCCGACCTACCTGGGCCTGGAGCAGGCCAGCTTGGTAATCCGCACCTACCAACCACAACTGGTACCCGACCTGCTCCAGACTGAGGATGTCGCCCGCGCCCTCCAACGGTCAATACATCCCACCGAATCGGTCCTCGATATCGAGCGCAGGGTCGCTTTGCAGATGACCCGCCAGGAAATTTTGACCACCTCGGGCGTGGCCCAATTGTGGGCGGTGATCGATCAGGCTGCGCTGTGGCGGCTTGTCTGGTGTTCGGCATTATGTGCGCAGGTCCGGCATCTGATCAGCATGGCGCAATTACCACAGGTCAGATTGCAGATGCTTCCTGTTAATTTCGGCGAGTATGAGGCCTTCGGTGGCCCCTTGGCGATCCTGCGGTTCGCCGATCCCGAGCTGCCGGACGTTGTGTACCTTCAGCGACAGACTACTGCACTGTATCTCGACAGGGATGAAGACGTGCAGCACTACCGAGCACTGATGGACCACGTATGCGCGCTTGCCAAATCGCCAGCGGCAACGATGAAGTATCTGAGCACAGTCCTCGCAAACTTCGAATGCGCACAGGAAGGCGCAACAGGCTCGATGAGCCAGGTGATACCCCACTAACCTGCCGATGCGCTTGCCGATAGGGATGCACCTCAAGAATAGCTTCCGGAGGCAAAGACATTCTAGTTCGTCCGGGCCGGCCATGGCATCAATATGGGAAACCAGCGCCGTTTCGACGGCAATTAATCCAGGATTAATCGAGGCCAGGGCCGCCACATTCCGAGTACCACGTCACGTAACCTTTTCGCCTACGATCTTGGCCAGATGTCGCACAGTGCTGCGTGCGGCTCGCGTCCACCGTGGAGTTACCTTCGCTGGCGTCGACTTGCAACGGTATAGGGGTTAACTAATCGATGAGGTAAGCTCGCAGCAATTCCGTGGCTGCATGTTTCCGCCGCTTGATCCAGGGATGTTGTTGCACGCGGGATGTGCAGGCGCGGTGGTGCCGGGCAAGCGCCGGTGAGGGCATCCGGGTGATAAGAAGGCTAGAGCGCAACGCCCGAGTGGCGGGTACCGCTGGAGTAACCGGTCGGCTACGGTCCGATTTCGTCAGCACCGGGTAGACGACGGGCCGTGACGCTGGTTGGACCCACAGGAACGGACTGCGAGATCAACGGAATGGTTTCGGGTGGGGGAAGGAAGCGTTGTGGCGTTCGATATCAACGATCGCAGGACGTGGGCGTGGGTTGATGACGCAGTGAGCGAATCTCGCGCCAATGAGGGGTATCTCCTCAACCCAGAGGACAGGCATTCGTTTTATCAGTTATCGAACGGTGTGCCATACTTGCATCAGTGTCCTTTAGTGGACGCCCAGGGCAATCGGTTGATCTTTAACCCCATGCTGAACGTCTGTGACTGGCCCAGCAGCGTCACCGAAGGGAATATCTACGAATGGGCGGTCGGTCAACGCCTAGTTGAAGACCAACGTTGAACCCGACACGGTGAAAATCAGCAGAAGCGCGGCCCGTAGCGATCATCAGACGAGTCTGTCCGCTGTGCTGTCACCTTTGCAGGGCTTATCGGGGTGGGAAAAGAACGGAGAAGTTCATGACTGATTCTTCGGTGTTTGCCGACCCGGTGGACAATGCTCCGAGGGGGGATGCGTTCTACACCCCGCCGGTCCCGCTGCCCGACGGCAGCCGGGGAGATCCGGTCTACCAGCGCCGGCTGGACAACCCAGTGGCTGCGCTCGACGACGGGGACAACTGGCTGGTGTTGTACCGGTCCCAAGACGCCCACGGCCACGCCGTGGCTACCTCCGGGATCATCGCTTTGCCCAAGACCGGTCCGCCCGCTAGCGGGTTTCCGATGATTAGCTGGGCGCACGGCACCACCGGGGTTGCTGATGGGTGCGCTCCGTCGCGGGATCAGCCGGCCTCGCAAGCGCATCCCATGAACGTTTATGTCCACACCCTGCTCAACACCTTCCTGCGCGAAGGATGGGCCGTGGTGATGACCGACTATGACGGCCTGGGGACCACCGACCGGCGCCATCCCTACCTGCTGGGCGCATCGGAAGCCGCCAGCGTGTTAGACATCGTGCGCACCGCGCGACACCTGTTCGGAACACGGGTGTCGTCTCGGTTTGCCATCGTGGGCCACTCCCAAGGAGGCCAGGCTGCCCTGTTTGCCGCCTCGCAGGCCCCTGCCGAGGGCGACTTCGATCTGGTGGGCATGGTCGCGATCGCCCCCGCCAACCACATAGCGGGAAATGTCCGCGCTGGCGCGCTGCTTCCGGTCAAAAACGAGGGATACGGTTTCACTCCGCTGCTGCTGTGTGGCGCCATGGGCGGCGATCCGCAGATCCGCCCCGGCCAAGTCCTGTCCGACACCGCCTTTTCTCAGTACTGGCCCCACGTGGACCAGCGCTGTCGCGCCGGGCTTAGCCAAGACGACTCTTGGGGTGGGCTGCTGGGGACCCAGCAGTTCAAACAGCCCTACCCCAACGTGCCCAACGACGACCAGCGCCGCTTCGACGCCCAACTCGACGCCATGAACCCCGCAGTCAGCCTCACCGTGCCCGCCCGCATCGTCCAGGCCGCCGACGACCAACGCGTGAAAGCCAATCCCCCCGCCCCGCTCAAAGGAACCGACCAGCTCGTCACCGAACTCCGCGACATCAACAGCAACACCGGCCAGCCCCTGATCTACCAGCGTTATCCCGAGGGAGAAGTCACGCCTGACGACTACCTCGGTGTGCACTTCGCCACCATTAACCACGACCTGCCTCAGCTGGTCACCTGGCTAAAGCCCCTCCTTCAAGGAGCGAACTGACGCACACAACCGCACCCACCGTGCTGATCGTCAAAGGCGGTCCGCCTTATGCCGATGCCGTAAGTCGTCCGCTATCGGAGCAGTACATCGCGGTCGGCGAGAATTGATTCGAGCGTTAATGCGGCGCCGTCATCTTGTTAGCCAATGTTGTACCCGGTTATCCCACGGCGCGACTGGAACCGCCCAGTTCGTCGATAAAATAACCGTGCTGAACACCCCAGAGCCGCTAACCGCTAGCTCCGCTGTCAGGCCATCTCGACCAGCAGCTCGGGTTGGACCCGGGCGGGTCCGCCAGCTGATGGTCAACACGGTCACTGACGCAGAACCGTTCAGCTATCCGAGCACGGGCCGTGGCATGCAAGCAGTGAGAGCCGTACCTGTCCTGGTCAGTCTCCGCGCCATCGTGGTGTTCACGCTTGTCGCGCGCCGGCTGGGTGGTGACCTCGTCGTCCATTGCCGCCAGGATCACCTGTTTACGACATTGTGGATCCTTTGGAGCAAAGTTGAAGGTGATCGATTTGGTCGGCGATTCGCTGCCGACCACCACGATGTGCACATCCCCTGATCCGCCGACTACCCCAGCCGTTGCCCCACCTTGGACCGGGCGGCGACCCTACCGGTCACAAGGTGGTGATTGACAGCCTTCATCGACATTCGGCCTGATAACAGGAGATCTGGCATGAAGGTCGCGATGGCAATTCCGAGACTCGACGTTAAACAAGCGACGGACCGAGCGAGGGAATACGAGGAGTTTCGGCGAGGTGACGTCCGAGATACAAACCCAGCCGGTCGCAATCAGGCTCGAACGTTGACCCGGGTTCCGGTGCCTGCGTTGCGCCGCTTGAGCGCCCGCCGCTCGTCCTCGCTCAAACCGCCCCACACGCCAGCATCCTGCCCTGAGGCCAGCGCCCACTTGAGACACTCAGAACTGACCGGACAGCGCTGACACACAGCCTTCGCTTCGGCGATCTGCAGCAACGCGGGACCGCTCGTCCCTACCGGGAAAAACAGCTCGGGATCCTCATCTCTGCAGGCCGCGTCGTCACGCCAGTCCATGGTTTTTGCTCCTCATGAATGTCTATCGAACGACCGGTATCCCGGCGCTGTCCCGTGGTCATCGGTCGGGTGAGTACTGGCACGATCTTTTCCTGCTGTTACTGCGAGTAGCTACCCTGTTGCGGTGAAGCGTCCAGGAGGCGCGCTGAACGGCTGCCGCGGCATATGCCCGTCGGTCGAAGGGGGTCAGCTCAACGGGCTGGCGCTACCGCTCGAGCAGACGCAATGCCGTCCTCACCACGGCGAATGAAAAGTGACGCCGTCACCAGCCGCTGGCGCGTACGGCAAGACCTAACCCAACGCAGCGACGCCTGGGAGGTCTAGCCCGTTCCCTTGGCGATGACCGTCGGAAACGGCGCTGCTGAGCGCCGTGGACAGCAGGGATCGCCGCTGGTCAAGAGAGCACATGGCGACTGATGACCAAGACGAACCCAGCAAGCCGACCCCTTCTTCGAATCGTCGCCCGTTGCTCTGACCAGCATGGTGTGGTAGCCGACACCCCGCGCGGCGACGGTGGCCACCGACGATGTCGCCTGGCTTATTGCTCGTCTGCGGGCCATGGTCACCTCCAGCCGCGCCGTGGGGGCAGGCCGCGGAATGACGCTGTTACAGCTGGTCGCGCTGCAGTTCATCAGCGCCTGTAGCTCCGGTCACGGTCAGTGGCCTGGCCCACGCCCTGGGCACGAAGCCGCCAGCCATCGCGGCGATCGTCGATCGTCTAGCCAGTGCGGGGTTGGTGCGCCCCTTGCCGGATCCCCACGACCGGCGACGGATCCAGGTGACCACCACCTCGGCTGCTCAACCGATTGTCAGAGACACCGACGAAGACACCGCCCAAGGGCTATCTGTGGGTAGTTCATGCCCTCAGTGCACAGACCCGCCGGCCACTGATCGACCTGCTCGTGAACACGCGCGGCGCGTGACCGGAACAGGGCAGGCACCACCGCGTCGTCGCCCACCGCCGAATCACAACCGTTGTCGGCCAGCGGGGAGGACAGCCCCAGCAGCGAAGCGACCGCAGAAGCCTGATCAGACAAGATCCGAAACTTCGAGGGAACCTGTTCTCGATTAGCAGCGGATTCTGCGTATCGCTCAGCGGGGCGTACAGCGCCAGAAACAAGAGCTGGAAACTGCATCGCAGCACACAGTAAATCAACGATCACAACATGCCTGGCATCATGCCCCCGGGCGCCAGGTCGCCAGCCAGACGTCAGGCCCAAGTCGCCCAGGTTTGGTACTCCCTACGATCACAAGCCCTCTGCCGCAGATTGGCATCGAAGGTGTGGCTAAAGTATTTATTTGCCGCGTACTGCTTCTTGGTGGTTTCTCCGCGTTACCGGCTACGTGTTCACTGGGTTACTTGGTTTGGCTGCTGCTTACTGTCGAGCTGTCGATTTTCCACAGGCCGTTCTCAGCGATGAGTCCGTAACTGGTTCGCTCCTCGACGACTCTGCCGTCTTTAAAGAAGTAGTCAATTGTCGCATCGACCATGTCACCGTGGGTCGCGGAGACGTTGAAGACGGTGACTTGCTGCACGGTGTTCCAGAAGTTCTGATACCCGGTAAAGCCTCCAGCGTGGCTTTGCTGGTAGTTGCCCGTGAGCCGGTCCCAGGCTACCGGCAGATTTCCCGGTACCAACGTGTAATAGTCCGTAATGGCTGCCGCCAGTTGCTCCGGCGTGCCCTGTGGACCGCCCGGGTTCGTCGGAATGATGGGCGTTGTGCTGCTGGGTTCTGGTGGGGTGGGAAGGGCTGGTGGGCTCTGCGCAGGATCGTCCAGGGCGCTCGTCGGGGGTAGCTGCGTGGTGGTGCTCGGACCTGTGGGACTGGGATGGATTTGCGGACTTGGTACAGAATTACCCGAGGTGGGGGCAGTGGCGTCAGCGCCGGTGACGTTGGCATGACTAATCAGCACGGCCGCGAGGACACCAGTCGCCAGCAGCACGACCGTCATGACGCCGGCCAGCAGTTTGCGGTGTTGTGGCCATCGGTGTTGGTGGCCCTCGGCCGACGCTGGACTGGCTGGGGCGTCTGTTCCGGTAGACCTCATCAAGGTGAGCGTTTCGCCCGGTAGGGGCGCCTGGATGAGTGCCTGCTGCACTGTCCCGGACAGATTGTTTTGGCGTCTGGCCAAGCTGGCATCCAGCCTGGCCAGTGCCTCGTGGGCCTGGTGCATGGTGGGGCGTTCGCCGGGGTTGCGCGCCAACAGGCGCAACAGCACGGGTGTCAGCGGACCGGACCGCCGGGGCGGGATGATCTCGCCTGAAGCCACCTGGTGCAGAAGGGCAATCGGATTGGTGGTGACGCCAAACGGCGGCGTGCCCTCCAGTGCGGTGTAGAGCGTGGCGCCCAAAGAGAATACGTCCGATGAGAAGTTGGCATTCTGGCCCTGGGCGACCTCCGGAGCCAGGTAAGCCGGCGTCCCGGCCAGCATCCCGGTGGCGGTCACGGTGACATCACCCACGGCATGAGACACCCCAAAGTCGGTGATCTTAGCTGTGCCGTCGTCGGCGAGTAGCACGTTGCCTGGCTTGATGTCCCGGTGCACGATGCCCGCGCGGTGTGCCGCGGCCAGCGCCGAGGCGATCTGACTACCGATACTGGCGATTTGCGTGGGCGGCAACACACCCTGGACGGATAGCACCGTTGCCAGGCTCCGGGACGCTAAGTACTCCATGATCAAACATGGTTGTTCCTCATGCTCGACCACGTCGAAGACCGCGATCGCGTGTACGTGATGCAGCCGGGCGGTGATCCGCGCCTCTCGCATCGCCCGACGGCGGGCCTCCTCAGCCTCATTGCCATTTAGCCCCGCGGGTAACAACAGCTGCTTGATCGCCACCGTGCGATGCAGACGTTCGTCTCGGCCTTGCCACACCACCCCCATCGCCCCACTACCCAACCGCGAGATCAGACGGTAGCGTCCAGCGATCAGCTCACCCTCATCGCTCACTGCCACCCCCGGGGAAATAGATGCATGCTTGCCGTGCGTAATGCGGTGACCGTCACAGGCTGACGTCATCCCCGGCGCTGACCCCGTTGCCTCAACGGCACCCTACGACGCCGACAAAACCGGCGCAGGTTGGCGCATCAGCTCGACAGTGCAGACTTCGCTGCTCTGCCGACCCCGGCGCACTCGCCAGTCGTGGTCTGGGGGGCCTACCACTACCAACGCCGAATTTCCGCAATCTGACCAGCTGCTCGCGTGACGTCAACCGCCTCGTTACCCGCGAGACCTGAGCCGGGATTCGGCGTTCCCAGCGACCGGCCTCCATCCACTCGATGATCGTTATGATGTACCCGGCTGATCACGTTCTTGATCTGCTCATCGCGCAGCCCGCCTGCTGGATTGGAGCCGCCTGGCGTAATAAATGCGGGGGGGAGGGCGATCGGCGTGGCCTGATCAGCCAAACATCGCACAGACCGGCTGGACCCCCGAGCTCGTTGCCAGGCGGTTGAGGCGACGGATCTAACCAGGGTCTCGGCGCCGAACTGGCCGATGATCGGGGCGACGTCGACGCGCTAAGGTCGTTAGGCACCCACGAGTCGGAGCGTCGCGTGTGACCGAATCCCGGGACCCGATCGCGGACCTGCGGCGGATCGCCTTCCTGTTGGAACGCGCCCACGAAGCGAGCTATCGGGTGCGGGCGTTTCGCACAGCCGCGTCGGTACTTGCGCGTCGGGACGACGTCGCGGAGCGAGCCAGGGCGGGCACGTTGACCGCGCTGAGCGGTGTCGGTGAGGTGATTGCACGCTGTGTCACCGAGTCTCTCGCCGGGGAGCAGCCAGCCTACTTGCGGCGACTGGAAGCCGCCGGGCCGGCCACGATGGCGCCGGAGGTGGCGACGCAAGCCGGGGCGGCGCTGCGGGCGGCGTTGCGCGGCGACTGCCACAGCCATTCCGATTGGTCCGACGGCGGCTCCCCGATCGAGGAGATGGCTGCGGTCGCCCGCGAGCTCGGACATGACTACCTGACGCTGACCGACCATTCCCCGCGGCTGATCGTAGCGCGGGGCTTGTCCGCCGAGCGGCTACGCCAGCAACTCGACGTCGTCGCCGAACTCAACGCTGATCTTGCGCCGTTTCGCATCCTCACCGGCATCGAGGTGGACATCCTTGATGACGGCACGCTCGACCAGTCCGACGAGCTCCTGGCCGCACTCGACATCGTGGTCGCCTCGGTGCACTCCCGGCTTCGGATGCCCGCTGAACAGATGACCAGACGGATGCTCGCCGCGGTGACCAACCCACATGTTGACGTGCTGGGCCACTGCACCGGCCGGCTGATCACCGGGAACCGCCGGCGCCCGGAGTCACAGTTCGACGCGGAGGCGGTCTTCACCGCCTGCGCCCGTCACGGCGTCGCGGTGGAGATCAACTCCCGTCCCGAGCGGCTGGACCCGCCCAAGTGGCTGCTGCGCCGTGCCGTCGAGGCGGGGTGCCTGCTGTCCATCGATTCCGATGCGCACGCCCCCGGGCAACTCGACTGGCAGCGTTACGGATGTGAGCACGCCGCCGCCTGCGGTGTCCCGGTCAAGCAGGTGGTGAACACCTGGTCGATCGATGAGTTGCTGAGCTGGACCGCTGCTCGCGCGGTAATGCAGTAGACGGTGGAGCGCCGCGCCGGGCGCCGCGACGGCCGACTTATGCCGGCTTATACGGCGTCAGGACCCATTCCGCGGGAGGCCAAAATTTGTCGGGTGGCAAGATAGCCAGTTGTGGAGGATAGATACGAGAAGGCTGTGGGTTAGCACGAACCCGTCTTGCGATGCTGCGGATGTCAGCAGAAGAGTTTCTTCGGAATCGTCGTTTCCGGTGGACAGTTTCCAGGTATATGGCTGGCGACTTCCCTTGACTTGCATGGCTATTTCATTGGGACGCCATCATTTCCCAGGTAGGTGCCGCTCGCCATGTTTCGTAAGATGTAGGTTCCCGAGTCGAATTTCGCCTCACACTGCTGGTTTTTGTCTTTTCTGGGCTCCAACAACACGATGGCGCCGTCACCGTCAGTGAGCATCCCACCCGGACCCATCACTGTGTAAGTCCCGTTAGGAACGAGCTGATCGCCCATCTTGGTTTCCTTTCAACACCCTAATTGACCGATAACACCAGAGGGAGGCCCCGAAACTAACCGGCGGGACTTCTTTATCTCCGATCGTCTACGCCGCTTAGCGAGCTTAATTTTCCCTGTCTAAGCCTGGTAGACAAGTCTCAGAACTCCACCCATACACCTGAGCTTGACTACGGATAGCGAACAGTTTCCGCCCCGTGTCCCCACCTGGCGGTCTTGCATCTCCCACATATTCCACCGATCGCCTACCCGCTGTGACATAGTGCACGCATTTATGGATGCACGTGCATATCCGCAAGCAAGTCAAAGCGAACAAATGCGAATCTGTTGATCGGATCATCGGCTAACAGTTGACAAACCTGCAAATCTACCGGGACGGTGGCTAACAGGTGGTTAATAGATTAAATATACATAAACGCGCTTGATTAACGAATGTCCTGCGCCGGGAAGAGGGTCGCGGTAGGACCGCATGCTGTGGTGGTGCGCAGCCAGCTGGCGCTGGGCTGGGGCATCGAAGCCTTCTGGTCGCCAAGATGCGCAGAACACCCATGCCAGCGGTCGGCCTGATCGACCACGCCACGCTGTCGATTCACCGTTACCATCGCGGTGACCTTCGACCGCCGGGTGCTGCGCCGCACCGGGGCTGTCTTGGAGTTGCGGTACTTCGCTGCTGTATCGGCTTCCTCGCTCTCCTTCGGCAGGTCATCCCACTGATGGGCTGCCATGGACTGGATGGATCCCCGAACCTAGGACGATCACCCCTGAGACACAGTCGATCATCCCGGTTCCGCTTGACGTGAGCAACGCGGTGAAAGCGGCGGGGCTTGCCGGCAAACAGGACATCGAAGTCATCGACCTGCTGGAAGCTTGCGGCGTGCACCGGCCATCGCGGTACGGATTCACTGACTCGAACGCGAATCTACGCCGACACCCAGCTGCTCTAGCGCGGCTGCGGACAGCATTCAGGACGCTTAGTCAACATACCCACACGTAGCCCTCGGTCGGCAGGTACTCAACGCCATCAGCGTCGATAAAAAACGACAGGGCAGCCTCTGCCAACGTGGAATTTTCGTCGTGGCAGCAGCCATGGTCGCGTGCCTTGGTCTTACCGTGCAGGTAGGTGCTGCCCAGGCATAGCAAGTACCCCACGCCGCCGCTGCTCGTGTGGAATTCCACCACGCCCAGACCGTAAGTCACCGTCGCTGCCGACCGCATCACCCGAATAGGGCGGTGCTAGTGGCGGTGCTTGCTTTACCTAATGGCCTATCCCGATTCGCCGGCGGGCTACTTTCCTGCCGGTGAATCGCACACGGGGTGGTGAACAACTTCGGCACAGCCTTGGCGGTGGCACCGTCGTCACCGTCGGCTAGGGGACAACAGCCCATCTAGGCTGGAATGCGTTCGGGTCACGGATCTAGACGGGATGAAGTCGGGCAGGGTACGACGTGTGCGGGTGACGATCGATCGGGGCACGCCGGATCTCGATGTGCCCGGACAACTGCCAGCTCAGATCCTAGAACTCGCCGAACAAGTGCAGGCCCACCACGACCGCATGGCGCAGCGGACCGCTAACAACGGCACAGGACTAGTCCCGCGGCACGTGGCGAAACGACACAACGATTCCCTTCTGAGCGACCAAGTACGCAACATGATCTGCAACCGTTGGGAGCCCCACAGATACCCCGGAGGGGGAGCACATCATGAAACTCGCTGTGCGCGGATCCATTCATTTGAGTGTCCGGTCGGCAGCGTGCTCATCCCAAGGCGATCAGGTCGCCCGCGTGGGTTGCGGGGGAGAGGCGGACCTCGCCGAGCACCCTACGGACACAGCAGGGTGTCCTCGTTCAGCCGTCGTCAGCATTGCCTTCTCCAAGCAGGAGTCGCGTGCAGCGTCCGCAAGGCGTTCGCGCATGATCCACGCTGAGGTGCTCAGCGAATTGCTTGCGAGGCTGCAACAGCCATGACTCCCGGAGTGGGGGACGGCACGGGTTGATAACTAATCCGGCGGGATGAGAGTGACTAGCGGGCGTCTGACCCCGTTGGTGATAGTCAGGTTAGCTGGTCGGTACTTAAAAGATCTTCAGTCGCTCTGGTTTGCCGTTGGGATCTTGGACGTAGACAGCACCGCCGGAGTGCATCAGTTCATCGAGGTAGTTGTAGACCTGCAGGGCGCGGTTGATGGTCTCTGTTTTGGTGTCGCCGGTGCGTTGCACCGTGGCTTCGAGGGCGTGCCACGCCCGTGGGGTCAGGTTGACGGTCACGCGCTCTGGTGCTGGGTGGCTGCGGCCGGTGGCGACCGTGGCGCGGTTTTGGTCAGTCACAGGGCCTTTTGTCGATGGCATCTGCCTCAACCTTTCTCTGGGGCAGTACATGGCACTGGGCAACAAGACCGCGGGTGGAAGGCGATCGACGTACCCGGTGTCGGCGAGCAGCCGGGCCGTGTGGCTGGCTTAGGCATCGCGGTTAGCTGGGTGGTCGAGATCGGTTCATCGGCTCCCGGCTGTAAATCATCTGCTGACAACGCGGACATCGTTACGTGGATAGTATAGACGTGTCAAGTATTTAAGTCATACATCAGCCAGCCGTGAGTGTCATACCGACCAGCCGGTTTTCTCCTCAGGTGATATTTTTGTCTGGATTTTATCTGTACAGGAGGCGGCCTTACCTGGTAATTTCCGGCACAGAACCCCCTTCTCTACGTCGCGTAGCGGCCCGGGCGCAAGGAGCTCGCGCTATGGACAACGGCATGCAGCAGGGCCACGAACCCGAGCATGTTGATCTCACCCAGATCGAAGACCACCCCGGCGCCCGCGTGGATCCGTTATTCGAGCGCCAAACCGACGACGCCGAGATTATGGGACCCGGGTTCGGAGCCCGCTTCTACAGCGATACCCCAGTCCGCTCACCGGCTGGCACCGCAACCGCATTCCTGAAAGTCGTCGTGGCAGCAAGCCTGCCTGCCACAGGCTTGGCAGCAGGCGGCTGGGCAATGCACGTAGCCGATTGGCTGACCCTGGCGCTGGCCGTCGCTATTTTCCTGGTCGTCGGAACAGTCGGACTAATCCTCATCCTGCGCACCAAGCCCAGCCCGCGCGAGACCGACTCCGACGACAGCAAAGGACAAAACAGCGACACCCGGCGTCGAACCCCTGGCGATCAGACCGACCAGCGGCACAGCCGCCACGCCACCGCATACCCAACATCGACCCAAGCCCCCAGAGCACTGCAGCCACCGAGACACCGATGAGTGGCTACTCCGATCAGGCAGCCGCAGTCGCTGCCGCCCTGGCTAAATTGAACGTACAGCCCAACGAGCGGGTGCTAATCCTGCTACCCGACGGCCCCGACTTCGCCCCCGCCTTCGCCGGCGTTATCCACTATGGCGCGATACCGTTAACCGCCAATCCCTTGCTCCCAACTCGAGACATTATGACTCTCGCCGCCGCCGCAAAGGCCCGACTCATTCTGGCCACGCTCGACACCATCGATGCACTCGCCCAACTCGACACTAAACCACCCCTGCTAATCAATGGGCCATACGGATGCTGGGCAGCCGTACTCCAACTGCACTGACCAGCACCGGCGTCGAAATTCCAGTTGTCAATTCTGTCGTCGATCCCAGCATTCACCACTATCGCCACCACCCACGCCAAGAAATGCTACTCGGGAAAAGCGCACCACGGAAGGAACGTCACCCATGGTTTTTCGATACCGGCATAAGAAGCGCCGACAAATGTAAATAAGCTTGCGCCACGACGATAAGGATCGGTGTTTTGCCTGATAGATCCCTCGCCGTGGTGAGCCAATCCGATAAGTAAGCGCGCACCGAACTCCTCCGCGGCAACGACACAGCTGAGTCTCTAATCGCAGCTGTGAGCAGGCAGAGCGCAGGTACGGGCAACCGCCCGTGTCGTCCCGTCTCAATGCCGACGGAACGATCCCGTACTTCCGATCCAATAATTTTCGTTAGGACATTTTGTCAGGTAGCTCATCGACCGGCATCCGGGACCACACCACCCACGGCAACCAGATCAAGGCGACAGTCCAGAATCGACTGCATGGGCCCCGTCAGTCCTATGAACTGGCGGGGCCGCGCAGTCTCCTGGCGGAAGCGTTGGTTATTCATCTAAAGGCAACCGCTATGTGCACATCGCCCGGGTAGATTGTAGTACCAGTGGTGGGCCTGCCAGAATGACCACGCCGCTTGGGGACTGTCCTATCTGCCCTTAATGTATTTTGGATAGACCCACGGACCGCTGACGACGAGGCCAGCTCCGGTAATTCCAATCTCTAGCGTTGTCCGGGCGATTGCATCCCACCTCCGAGCTTCGTTTTCGCTGCCCGCCGCTACTCCGGGAGCCGCAGGGAAAGCTCCTGCAAGATTTCCGTAGCCTTGCCTTGGACCTCATCCTCGTTCGTCGCACCCAGCTCCTCGGCGAGCAGGTGCAGCAGAAACATGCTGAGGTTAAGTTGACCGGCCAGGGCCGTAACGGTCGCCTCGACGGTGGTTGCGACGTCGCCTACCGCATCACCGGGTAGATCATGGTTGAGCAGGACCCAGCCGATGTGCTCAATCGCCGCTCTTTCGTCCGAGTCCATCCACAGGGTGAGGAACTCGACCGCGGTTCGGGTCGCTGCCGTTGATGCGAGCATGCCCGGCACTGTAAACGGTGATACATCGTGACCAAGTCTGGGACGGTGATCACTTAAAGTGATGAACGGCTTCAACCTGGTACGGGTTGAGGGCTCGTGGTGACGGACATCACGGTCGACGAAGTCGCGCACGGTGTCGACGATCGCCTGCTCATCTTCGTTCAGGGTGCTCACGCGGGATCCTCCTGGTGGTGTCGGAGGCGGACTAGATGGCGCCGTTCGCACAGGGCGGCGATGGCGGTGTTGCTGCGGACTATGCTGTGCAGGATGTCTTCGGTGTGTTCGTCTAGTCGAGATAGTCGCGCAACGGGTCAGCGCAAGATGGGTGGCGCAGCTTGGCCAGGGTTTGGGTGTGGATTTGCCGGATGCGTTCCCGGGTGAGGTGGTAGATCTGGCCGATTTCATCCAGGGTGCGGGGCTTGCCGTCAATCAGCCCGAAACGTAGCCGCACAATCCCGGCCTCCCGCTCGGACAAGGTGGCCAGCACGGAGCGCAGCTGATCGTGCAACAGCCGGGCACTGACCGCCTCGACGGGGGCCATGGCCTGGCAGTCTTCGATGAAATCCCCTAGACCGGTTTCGTGGTCGTCGCCGACGGTTTGGTCCAGTGACAACGGTTCGCGCAGGTAGTGCTGCATCTGCTGCACCCGGTCGGTGGTCAGGCCCAGGTGCTGGGCTAGCTCCGGGCAGGTGGGTTCGCGACCCAGGTCAAGCAGCAGTTCTCGGCGCAGGCGTTGCATCTTGTTGATTGTTTCCATGAGGTGCACGGGGATGCGGATGGTGCGGGCTTGATCGGCGATCGCGCGGGTGATGGCTTGGCGGATCCACCAGGTGGCGTAGGTGGAAAACTTGTAGCCCTTGGTGTAGTCGAATTTTTCGACCGCGCGGATCAGACCCAGGTTGCCCTCCTGAATAAGGTCGAGCAACGGCAGGCCGCGGCCGGTGTAGTGCTTGGCCATCGATACCACCAGGCGTAGGTTGGCTTCCAGCAGGTGATTTTTGGCGCGTTGGCCATCTCGGGCAATCCACCGCAGATCCCGGCACAATTGGGCAGACAACGGGGCAGCCGAATCGTGGGCGTGGCCCAGCCGGTAGGCGGCATACAGCCCCGCTTCGATGCGCTTGGCCAGCTGGACTTCCTGCTCGGCGGTCAACAGCGCGATGGTGGTGATCTGTCGTAGATACGTGCGCACCGAGTCCACCGAGGTGGCCGGCTCAGCTTCGCGGCTGGCCCCCCACCGCGGCGACGCAGAGTTCTGCCCGGGCCCAATGTCGTGTTCCCCACCGAGATTGTCTGGTGGATTGGTCGGGTGGATGTCCATTGTGGCGTCCTTGGCCCCGCACCCAATTTCGTCTGCGGTGAGGCCTTCAGCTGCTGGGTCAGCTATCCGGTCCTGACCCTGCGCGCTCATCACGGCCACGGCAGCCGCTGGGCCGGCTGCGTCACCGCTGGTGCCGGGATTGGGGTGTCTGGCCGTAGCCCGCCGTTGATGGCCTGCCGATCACAACTTCTCTGGGATGACACGGCTGGCCTCCGGATGCCCCACGGTATTCGTTATCACCGTTGTACTCGGCGTTTGCTGCCGGAACGATACCTATCTCAGCGGTGAGACCTTTTCAAGCTCGCAATTCGTCACGCATTCAAAACGGCGTGCATGAATAAAATAACGGAGCGGCACCAACCTAGGCAAGGCCCCAAAGCAAGGCGCAACATATGCACGTGCAAGTGCACGCTGAGCAGTTTTCTAGCACGTTCATTCGACCGTGCACCCCGACGATACTGGCCCACGCCATCAAATTTCGCTTTCCCAGTTGCCGTTCGGGAGCCGGCGTTCGGGTTTTAGTGACCCATGGCCAAAACAGTTACCAGTGACCGTCTGCCCGGGTGAAGACTTTGCGCGCGAACGGTATCGAGGGCACTGTTGCTTTGGCGAGGAGGACGCAAGCTGCACCGTCGATTGCGCACAGATCAGACGGCGAGTGCTAGCTCGGCGAACGCAGTCGCGAGCCGCTGGCTTGGATCAATGTCGGTGGCAAGTTCGTAGTGGCCGCGGCGAACATTCTGCACAAAGACGTGGCCGACACTGATCACCCGTACTGAACGGAGTTGTTTGAGACCGCGCATCGGCCGTAGCCGGGCCTTCAACCGTCCATGATCAGGTTTCGACAGGATTGTTCGCGTATCGCTCTACGAGGTGGCGCGCAGAAGGCAGCAGCTCATCGAGCACCCGCGGATAGGCAGGCGCGCGATCGGTGCTCACCTCTGTGAGGCGTGAGCGATGGTTGAGGGCACGAGTAAAAAGCGGCGCGTGGCCGCCAGGTCCCGCTTCGGGAGACCAGCACGTCGCTGACTTGCCCATACTGGTCAATCGGCCGATACAAGTAGACCCAGCGTCCGGCGACTTTGACATAGACACCCACGCGGGTAAGTTGTCAAGCTGCGGCGGTTTCGGCGGTCGGCCAGGCGCTTGTTTCGTGGTAGGGGTGTTGGTTTGGAGGCAGTGCCAGAGCTTGGATAGCAGCTTGTTGGCCAGGTTGCGGAGTGCGGCGTTGTGGGTGTCGCCGGCGGCTTTGTGGTGGTCGTAATGGACTCGGGCACGGCTGATCTCGTTGGGGTGGAACCGGAATACGCCAGAAACGGGCCGCGACCTTCAGTAGCTGCTGGTCAGCCGCGTCGGCGGGGGCCGGACAGTGCCTCGGTGGCCCCGTGGACGGCGGCGAGGCCGGGTTTGACGTAGCGCTGCACTGACCGCAAGCCCTTATGCCCGGTCTTGGCCATGATGACGTTGGCGGAGGTGTTGTTCTCGCCGAGGTGCGTAGCCGAGCTGTGCCGGAGCTGGTGTAGTCGGAGCCCGTCGGCGTAGAGGGCGAGCAGGATGCGGGCGCGGTCGTAGCCCAGCCGGGCTCGGTCGGTTTCCAAGCAGATGTCCTTGGGATCAGTGGTGGCGCGACGGTGCGGGCCGAGCCGGTACTCCGACAGGAACAACGGCCCGCTGGTGCGGCCGGTGATCAGCCGGGGCAGCAGGCGCGGTCGGCGACACATTCACCCAGGTCGCCGATCCCCTGTGTTTCGAGTTCCTCGGCGCTCAGCCGCAGCTGGAGCTCTACGCCGAGTTGCGCGAGGCGCTCGCCGCCGCGCACGCCGCCGGCCTCGGGAAGCGCGGCCAGGTCGCTCTGGTGCGCACTGAGCGGCCCCACTGACGTCGTCGGCGTCGGGTCGGGTGCCGATCTCGTCAGCTGGGTGTCAGCATGACGGCGCTGTTGGCCTATTCCAGGGCGCTCAGGGGCGCACGCGAATGACGGTCTTGCCCTTGCGCCGCTCGGTCGGGTTGAGCGCGGGGATGGCCTCATCGAGGGTCGCGACGGTTCCGACGTGCGTGCGAAGGCGCCCGTCTCGCACCCGGGCGACGATCTCCACCAGCTGACTCGGAACGGACTCGACGACGAAGTCGACCGCCAAGCCGTCGACAGGGCGAGCCTCAACAGGTCCGACCACCGACACCAGCGTCCCGCCAGGCCGGATGATGGTCGCCGAGCGCCTTTGGATATCACCGCCGATGACATCGAAGACCAGGTCGACCCCGCCGATGTCGTCGAGATCCTCGTGGTCGAGGTCGAGGAACTCGTTCGCGCCGAAGTCGAGCACCGCCTGGCGGTCCGCCGCCCGACCGGTACCGATGACGTAGGCGCCGAACTCCCGGGCGAGCTGCGTCACCACAGATCCGACCGCGCCGGCGGCGCCGTGTGCGAGGACGCTCTGCCCCGCCTGAAGACGACCGTGCTGGAACAGGCCCTGCCACGCGGTCAGGCCGGAGATCGGCAGACTCGCACCCACCGTGAAGTCGACGTTCCCCGGCAGCGGCGCAAGGTTGCGTGCCTCCACGGCCGCGTACTCGGCCAGCGTTCCATCGCGGTGCCAGTCCGTGATCCCGAACACCCGCTGTCCCAGCGAGAGTCCCGTCGTGCCGTAGCCGAGGGAGGAGACCACTCCGGCGAACTCATGGCCGATGATCGCCTGGGCGCGATCGTGACCGGAGCGATCGACCCACGTCGAGGGCCACTCCCACTCCGCGGGGACGAAGCCCGATGCGTGGACTTCAACGACGACGTCGTTGATCGCCGGCGTCGGCTCAGGCCGCTCCGCGAGTGTGATCCCGGCTGCTTCCGCGGCTTGATCCATCGCGACGATTGCCTTCATAGGTGCCTCCGTATATCTCGTGCTCGCCGGCCTTGTGCGCCGCTTTTTGGGCCTGCCAGCCCACTAGCGGCACTCAACACGACGCGGATGTGGGCTGTCAAGCCCAATCTGGGGTTATCGTGTGTGTCATGGAAGCCACAACGGAAGCTCGGGTGCCGCAGAAGCTCACGGACAAGGGGCAGGCGACCCGAGCCCGCATCCTCGATCACGCCGCGGAGCTCATCTACACCAAGGGCGTCCACGCGACGAACAACGAGCAGCTCCGTCGCGCGGCAGGCATCAGCGGGTCACAGCTCAACCACTACTTCCCGACCAAGGAGAGCCTTGTCCTCGCGGTCATCGAGTGGCAGGCCGAGCGCGTCCTCACGTTCCATCGCAGTGAGCGGTTCACCCACTTTGAAAGCCTCGACTCGCTTCGGGAATGGGCGGGCTTCTACATCGCCTACGAGCGCTCCTACCAGGAAGGCTGCAGCCTCGGCTCGCTCGCCAGCGAGATCATCAAGACCGACCTTGACGTTCGCACGGAACTCGCGAACGCGTTCGAGCAGTGGAGAGACATCTTCCGAGATGGACTCGAACGGATGCAGAGGCTCGGCCGCATCAGCGTTGAGGCGGATCCCACCCGACTGGCCTATCTCCTGCTCTCCGCCTTTCAGGGCGGCATGCTCCTCGCCCAGGTCGCCCGCGACATCGCCCCGCTGAAAGACGCCCTGCGGGCAGCCATCGACTACGTGCAGACATTCGCGATGCCCCCTGCTGCCGGCGTACTCGAAGATGTCACTGAGGCCCAGCGCAAGCAGCCCGGCCGGCCCCGCAAGCTCGACCCGAACCAGTTCGCCACGGCCCGGGCCGCTCTCGCCGCCGGCCAACCGGTCGAGCAAGTCGCAGCGGCCTTCGGCGTCAGCCGCGCCACCCTCTACCGCCACCTCGCCGAACACGACGACAAACAAACCTCCCCCTGAGCAGCAGCGATCAGGGCTGGCCGTGCTCGTTTTGCGGCTGGTGACACGATCCTTACCGGCACCCCCACTCCCACCGATGGCTGCGCAACGGCGGCGGTCACCGCGCCCTCGGCGACGTCGAGCAAACCCGCCAGCACCTCCTGCGCATGACCGCACCCTGACCCTGCACGAGACATCCGGTGGGCCGGGCCGTCCCGCGGGCTACGCGGCCGGGCCGCCGACGGCAATCGAGCCAAGGACCCGCGCGGCACCCTCATGGCAGCACTCACGGCGCGCCACCTCACTAGCCGGCTGTAGATCCAGCAACTGGCGGGGGCCGCCGTCTATGTCAAGGCCTGCCACGACCAGTTTCCTCGCAGCGGTCACCCGCCAGCGGCTCAACCTGCACCCTGCCGGTCCAACCCTCAAGATTCGGGCAGCGACACCCTGGCTCTCCCATGACGTTTCGTCGGCAAACCACCGATCACCGAGAACGTGCCGACAGGGCCGAGCCGCGTCAATCAGCAATGGAGTGAACCGCTGCACCCAGCGGTAAACGGTCACATGATCAACGATGATCCCGCGCTCAGCCAGCAGTTACTCGACCTCCCGGTAGGACAGGCTATACCGGAGGTACCAGCGGATCGCCACCATGATCTGGCGGAAAACGAAACCCCACGAACGCCGACCGAGGTGGACGTACACGATGAGGGTAATGACGCATCAGCACAGCCTGCCCGAGCTCGTGATCCGGCTATGCAACAGTGCCCATTGATGAACTCACTGTGACGGTAGTCGCGAGGATCAGTTCACGCTCTCGGCAGCCCCAGGCCCCAGGCACTGGCTTCTGTCGCTTGCTTACCTCGACGCGCTGGGGCGCGCTCCTTGCAGCACATGCCCGTGGCGCAACATCGACTTTCTTATCGGCCCGAGCGGGTCGGCCAAAGTGCCAAAGCATATGATGACCTGCGTCGGCTCAAGATGTTATCTCAGACAGGGAGCGCGGCTCGACATTAATCTCCTGCATCCGGCGGACGTAGGCCTGATAATGGCGGTGCGCCTCGCCAAGATGCCCCGCGGCCGCCTGGGCTTTGATAAGTGTGAGGTATGCGGTCTCATCGTATCGATCTTGATCGAGCAGGCGCAACGTATAACGCACGACCGCATCAGTGTCGCCGGCCTCCCGCAGCCGAACGACTAACGCCCGGAGCAGGGAGATATAAGTGGCCCGAACCTCTTCGGCGAGCGCCTCTGCCCACTCTTGGTATGGGTCACCTTCAAGGAAGTCACCAGTATGTGCGACGATGGCGGCTGTTAGTCGTGCGGTTGCATCGGACGCTTTGACTCGGTCTGCGTCAAGCGCAGCAGTGGCTTGAGTGAGAAAATTATCGACATCGACTTGGATTCGGGCAGGGTTCAACGATAGCCCGCCGTCGGTCATAATAAATGGATTGTCACCTGTCCGTTCGTGTTGCAGCGCATCGCGAACTTTCCAAAGCAGGACGGATAGCCGGTTGTTGGCCACGATCGGGTCTGTCTCAGGCCATAGCCGCTCCATTAGCTGTTCACGGAAAATTGGTCGGTGATGTGCAATCATGATCTTTAACAACAGTCGAGCCTTTTTTGATTTCCATTCATTATCCGGAATCGGCAGTCCATCGCGGATCACCCGGAACTCCCCAAGTGTCTGTATAAGAATCGTCGGCGCCATGCGAGCCAGCACGGCTAGCGGTCCGGCTGCACGTGGCAGCTTCACGTCTACGCCTTCTCCCCGCAGCCTTCGATCGGCGAGGTCGGCGTCAAGATTAGAAATTGGTGCGCTGATGCGTGCAGCTATGATTCTGGTCGCGGCTTCCTCTAAGCAACAACCAGTATCTTGCCAGATGTTGATCGCCTCACCAAGCGGCGTCACACCCATCGAGGGATTATCCGACGCCAACACGGCAAGGGTGAGGGCTTCAGCCAACCCAGGATAATCCCCTCTTAGCCGCGCGACATCTGCAGCCTCATGGGCGTCCGCGGAGGCACGGTCCCGGTCACCGCCTATCAACTCGACCCAGCCACGAGTCAGGAGTGCCGGGATTGTGCGCAGTTTTTCACCCAAC
>Ga0213881_10000058_pt1 | contig 94614 bp, 78 predicted proteins | sample BarmaccoBMER_R08_FD_160104 | JGI IMG/M metagenome (GOLD analysis project Ga0213881, IMG submission 160104) | Barbacenia macrantha exposed rock microbial communities from rupestrian grasslands, the National Park of Serra do Cipo, Brazil - ER_R08 ...
GGCACGTCGGCCGGCCCCTTCGCAAATCGTCATTATCGAGCGCGGGCAAATCATCGTGAATCAGCGAGTAGGTGTGGACAAGCTCGAGCGTTGCCGCTGCATGCTCGACCCCGGAGGCGGCATCAGAAATAGAATCTGCTGCGGCAATCGCCAAAATAGGCCTGATGCGCTTTCCACCCGCGAAAAGGCTGTATCGCATCGCCTTGTGGATCGAAGCAGGCTCGATGCTTTCCTCCGGCACCCATCGGTCCAGCACACCGTCGATCGCCTGTACCCGTTCAGCGAGATAGTCCTGCAAGCTCGCCCGTTCCGGCTTTGTCATTGCACGGGCTTTTCCGGATCGAAAGGAACAGGGACAACCTCTGCTCCTCTTCTCATCAGAATTTCGATGCGAGACTCAGCTTCTTCGAGTTGCCGCTTGCATTCGGCGCTCAACCGCATGCCGGTTTCAAACAGGGCCAAGCTCTGCTCGAGCGGCAGATCACCTTTTTCAAGCTCCTTCACGATGCGTTCGAGCTCTTCCAGGCTTGCTTCAAAACTGAGCGAGGATGTCTTTTCCTCAGGCATCGACTTATTGTAACGGCGCGTAACGGCACAAAGCGCGAGAGTGCAGCCTACAGTCAAATAAGAACTCAAGCGATGTTTGCCCTCTCTTCACATGACCTGATGATCTGGCTGTTATCACTGGGGTCTATCGCTCTGGTACTCATGCGACCCAAAGGATTGCCGGAGGCATGGTGGGCAGTGCTAGGCGCGGCTCTCCTCGTGATAAGCCGGCTCATTTCACCTGAAACAGCGATCCGCGCCGTGGAGAAAGGGATCGATGTGTACCTGTTTCTGATCGGCATGATGATCATGTCAGAGCTCGCGCGGCGGGAAGGCGTTTTCGATTGGATTGCTGTGCATGCGGTGCGGGCGTCGAAAGGCTCTCGTAACCGCCTATTTGCCCTGATCTACTGCGTGGGTGTTCTAGTTACGATTTTCCTTTCAAACGATGCGACGGCGGTCGTCCTCACGCCTGCCGTCCTCGCGGCGGTAAGAGCAGCAGAAGTAGAGCCCTTACCTTATCTATTGATTTGCGCTTTCATCGCAAATGCTGCGAGTTTCGTACTGCCCATTTCGAATCCCGCCAATCTCGTGGTTTATGGGCACACCATGCCTCCACTCGGGCGCTGGCTGGCGATCTTTACGCTACCGTCCATCGCTTCCATTGCCGCCACGTTCGCTGTCCTGCATTGGATTGCAGCCAAGCGCCTCGAAGGCGAGGTCAAGACTAATGTCCATGAGCTGCAATTATCGCCAACCGGCAAAGTAACGCTTTATGGGATCGGTTTTCTAGCCGTTACGTTAATGATCGCGTCGGCGCTCAACCTGGATCTCGGCACGCCGACGTGCATTGCCGGGCTTCTGGTGACTGCGGTTACTTCCATTCGGGATCACCGCGCGCCGAAAGACATCGCAAGAGCGATCGCTTGGAGCGTTATTCCGCTGGTTGCGGGTCTATTCGTGATCGTTGAAGCGCTAAACGGCGCTGGCGCGCTGCACGCAACGGTAAAGGCTTTGCGACTGGTGGAAACTTGGCCTCCTCTGAGCGCGGCGTTTACTTCTGCTTTCGCCATTGCCTTGCTATCGAACGTGATGAACAATCTCCCGATCGGCCTGATCAGCGGCGCAGCAGTACAAGCGGCCGGTGCAGCCGGTTCACTCCGCCATGCGGTGCTGATTGGAGTTGATCTTGGCCCGAACCTGTCAGTAAGCGGCTCGCTGGCAACCATTCTTTGGCTGATTGCAATCCGCCGGGAGGGCGAAGAGATCGGATTTTGCAAATTCCTGAAATGGGGAGTGTTGGTAATGCCGCCGGCACTTGCCTTGGCTGTGCTGGCTACTGTTTAGGCGTCAAACGATAAAGCGCGGAAGCGTGAGGTCGGAGCGTGACGTTAAAATTCATTGGCGCGCCGATTTCTTGGTGCGCCCAAAGATCACGTGTCGTGTACGTCTGAGCAGGGAGGCCGAGGTCGCTCCAGCTATATTGCATCCTAACGGGACGGTCCGAAAGATTGAATAACGCGACATAAAGCCCCGTTCCGGTTGGCGGTTGCGCAGTCCAGACGGCTCGGTCCGTAGATGTGACTAGCGCGCGAGCATGCGTTGACTTCTGATTGACCTCAAGGACTTCGGAGTTAGTAAGCAGCGATGCCGTGAAGTCATCCAATCGCGTAAGATTTCCGCCCATGATCAGCGGAGAGCGAAAAACAGACCAGAGTGTCATTACGGTTTTCTCCTCGTCGTGACTAAATCGGCTTTCGCGGGGTTCGCCGGCGCCCGGGTGCGGACCGAGATAGCCGAGGGGCAGCATGTCGGCATCTGGCCAATACCCCGCTCCGACATGAGGCGCCCATTGCGCGGCAGTGCTGAATTGATTGAAGAGGCCTTGGGAGAACTCGTGCTTCGGCCAGGACCCCCAATGGTCCCAGAAGTCGTCGGAGATGCGCCACATTTGGGCGTAGCGTCGCAGCTCTTCACTCTTATCGAGTGGCGCAGGTCCGGGCGAAAGGCTTAAAACGATGGGGCGCCCGGATTCTTGCAGCGCAACGCTGAACATTCGGATTTCATCTCCTTTATAGGGATGCGCGGCGATGCAATCAACCTTGACGAAATCGACGCCCCAGCTTGCGTAGAGCTTAGCTAGCGAGTTGTAATACGCCTGGCCGGCGGGGGTGTTCTTGACACCGTAATTATCGGCGTTCCAAGGGCAGATGTCTGAAGTCTCCGCTGCATCGGTGGCGTGGAAATTAGAATCCCCAATGGGCGAATTCTTCGCAACCGCCTCGCGCGGTATGCCCCGAATGATGTGGATACCGAATTTCAGACCGCGGGAATGAATGTGATCGGCCAGCGGTTTAAAACCCGCATTGTTGACTGCGGAAGGAAATCGATTTATTGCGGGCGTGTAGCGGCCATTTACATCGAGCTCGAATCGAAAGCTGCCCGGCTTGGAATCAGGATCGGCTAGATACCAGCCCTCGTCAACGACCACATAAGTCCAGCCGAATTGTTTGAGCTTGTCCGCGAGCACATCGGCATTCGAACGGAATTCGGATTCGGTGATGGAGAGGCCATACGAGTCCCAACTGTTCCAGCCCATTGGTGGAGTGGGCGCGACGTTCGCCTGTGGCACGGCGAACCTCGCGGCGATGAGAAAAAGAACAATAAGCTTCATCGCGCGCATTCTTTCAGATTAGAGAGGCTCAGGAGCGAATCGATTCTGTTCGACTGCTAAAAGCCGAAATTCGCTTGCCGCACTGCGTCTTCGTATGCCTGCCTAGCCTTCTTGACGGCGGCTTGCGCATCCTCCTGCTCGAAATCGGCCTGTTTCCAAGAATCTTCGGAACGGGCCGAGTGCGTGCTGTGCGCAAGTAGTTCCTGTAAGCGTTGAATTGAGGCATTCCAGCGCTGCAGCGCATGTTCGAAATCGAGTTTCAGATTGTCGAGCTCTGCTTGCGTATTCTGGGGCATCATCTGCTCCTTTTTACCGGTGTTGCGGGCGTTTCGTCTCAGCCCAAGCGGCTATTCCGCATAGGATCGTAGAAACCACAACACCGCAATCCATCCCAAAATCCCCAAGACAATTACAGTCCAACAGAATCGGTTCCAGTATCGCGAGCACGTAAGAGGCGCGAGGAGGTGGGAGCCCGCACCGTAGTGCAGGAAGAAGTGTTCACACCGTGACCTCCACGATCGCGGCTTGTCACCAGGCACCTGTCCTTGAACGATCGCCACCAACTTCATTGTGCAAAAAGAGACTGGGGAAATCGCTTGATTCATTTGACTCCGAAGAAGTGGAAAATTACATAGAGCGAGGCGGAGAAGATACCGGCTCCGAGAAGAACGCAAACTGGGAGCGTCAGTACCCAGGCCAATAAGATGTTTCGGAGCGTATCCCCCTGCAAACCCGACCGATTTGCGGCCATGGTACCGGCAATTCCCGACGATAGGACATGCGTTGTACTGACGGGAAGCCCAAACTTATCCGCCAGACCGATAGTTCCCATGGCAATCAGCTCTGCCGATGCACCTTGAGCGTAGGTGAGGTGCTCCTTTCCGATCTTTTCGCCAACCGTGACTACAATACGCTTCCAGCCAATCATTGTCCCGAATCCTAAAGCGATTGCGACCGCAAACTTCACCCAGATCGGAATGTATTTGGTTTCCTTCTGGAGAGTCCCCTGATACTTCGCAAGCAGTTTAGCCTCTGCGGCGTCCTTGATCTTGTGCTGCTTAATTAGCTTTCCGATTGACTCACTCAATAAGTAGATATCGCTGCGGAACCCTTTGCGTTGATCGACCGTCAGGTCGGCGAAGCTCGATCTGCCTTCGAGTTCGATCGCAACCTCACGATTGCGTCCAGCCAGCGCTCCGAACGTCTTCTCCGTGGCAATTCCCGTTGTTTTGAGGAACGCCGAGAGCTCATCAGTCGCATCTTGCGTAGTGAGCACTTCAGACGAATGCTTCAACAACATCGGCTCGACCTGATGCGCATTCTGAACGATCGCTTGTATGTCAGATGGTCCTGCCGCCGGGTTTAAAGCGAAACCACCGGGCAGAATCCCTACAAGAATCAGCACAATCAACCCCATGCCCTTTTGACCATCGTTTGACCCGTGGAAAAAGCTGACCCCCGTACAAGTCAGCATTAGAATGGCGCGAATCCACATCGGCGGAGGCTGGCCTTGAGGCGAGCGATAAAGAGCCGGCTGCCTGACCAGCAGCTTCAACACGAGCAATAAAAGGCCGGCGCCGATGAAGCCCATGATGGGTGAAAAGAGTAGCGAACTGAATACCTCTCGCGCTTTGGCCCAGTTCACGCCTTCACCGAAGACATGGCTGCTTAGCATTGAATTCGCCAGGCCCACTCCCATAATTGAGCCAATTAAAGTGTGCGAACTCGAGGCCGGTAGCCCGAGATACCAGGTGCCTAAGTTCCAAATGATTGCTGAGATGAGCAGTGAGAATACCATGGCGAATCCCGCGCCCGAGCCAACATTGAGCACCAGTTCCACCGGTAATAGCGAAACAACGCTAAACGCGACTAAGCCGGTTGAGGTGAGAACACCAATCAAATTCCATAGGCCCGACCAAACAACCGCATAAACCGGCTTCAGCGAATGCGTATAGATTACAGTGGCAACCGCGTTCGCCGTGTCATGAAAACCATTTACAAATTCGAAGCTAAGCGCCAAACCTAGCGCAAGCAACAGGCATACCGCGGTAACAAACGGTACAGATTGACCGAATAAGTGCAGATAGCCCCTCCTGGGAGTCTTGACAAACGACTAGTCTCGCCAGAGAGTAAATTACGGAAATGACAGTCTCGTGAATTTTTGCTATCTTCCAGTACTCTTACTGACGCCGGAGGGCAGATACCCGGTCGATAGACGTCAGCGCTATAGTTCGCGTATTGAATCGGAACCGGGAGCGCTGGAGAAGTGGATCTATGTGGCGGAAGCTAATGGCGGCTGATCAGTGCGAGATCTCTTGCACGTTGGGCAATTTCGGCCCGATCCATTTCCCTGTATTTGGTCGGCAACAAGGCTCGGCTTGTACATTCGAGGACCGCCGCAAGGCTTTGCATTTCAATTTCGTTGGGGTAAGAAGGTGGAATAAAATCCTGAAGCGCAAAACGCAAATCATCGATCGCGATAACTGCTTCATTCGCTAGCACGGATTTCATGCGGGCGCGGGTAAGGACGGCTTCAATATCCGCTCCGGAAAGCTCACCCGGGTATTCGATAACCAGTTTTTCGGCGTCCGTTGACGAAAGCACCGCGCCTGTCTTTCTCTGAATGGCACGAAGCATAGCGAGACGCTCCTCGGGTGTTTCAGGATAGAAGAGCGCGATGTGCTCCTCGGCCCGGCCTTGACGCTTCAGGTCGACGGGTAACAGATCCGGGCGGCTCGTCAGCAGAAACCAGATGACTTTCCCGCGCAGCTCGGTGTTACCCATGAACTGCGCTATTTGGGCAAAGATGCGGTTGCCCACCCCGCTGTCTCCGGACATGGAGCGATTTCCGAGCTGCGCGTCGGCCTCATCCACGACTACCGCAATCGGGCACATGGCTTGAAGAAGATTGAGCACGCGTTCAAGATTGCCTTCCGTGACACCTTGCCACATGCTGCGGAAATTCTTCAGCATGACTACCGGAATGCCGAGGTCACCGGCAAAGCATGTGGTGAGAAACGTTTTGCCGGTACCCACCGGCCCGCAGATCACGTATCCCATGGGAACCACATCCGTGTTGCCGGAGCGAATAGCTGCTGCCGCATTTTGCAGTTTGGTTTTGGCGTGCTCATGACCGGCAACCATGGATAGATCGAAGCGGCTTTGGATGAATTCGAGCAACCCGCCGGATTCGGCCTCGATCAGCTCCTTCTTGCGCTCACCAAGAAATTTCACCGTGACGGGATGCCGGTTCTGCACAGCATGGGAAATCAGTCCCTGCACTTGAAGTCGTTTGAGTCCCGATCCGAGCTTCGCCAGCGTAACGTCGGTGACATCGGAACCGAGGGGAAGGCTCGTGGTGCGAAGCTGTGCGCGGACGAATCGCAACCGCTCGCCTTCATCAGGCAAAGGAATCTGGATTGAGGCCACACCCGGATTCTGTACGATGCTTTGGTTCAGCTCAATTCGATTTTCCGCTATTAGACAGATGGTGACATCGGCATTCAGGAATACTGGATTTTGCGCCCAGCGCTTCAAGATGACGAGCGCGTTCCGATCCTCGGCAGACATGGTGGACACATCGCCTGCAGGCGCAATGGTCTCCGCGAAATCGATGATGAGGGCGATTTTCTTTCCATCAGCAATGCGGAGGCGGAGATAATTATCAAGAATATTCAAGACGCCATCGGGATTGCGCGGCAATGCCTTCGAATACGTGGTCTGGTGAAAACTGTCATATCCGGCCAGGGCACTTTGGAAATCGGCCTGAACATCGGAATTGGCGAAACTAATACCACCGCGATCGTAAATCAGTACAAGATCGCGTAGTCCGAAGAGAGCCTCTTTGAGAAATTGCAGCAGAGAAACGTGCTCGCCCGAGTCGGCGTGATCGAGCGGAACCAGATCGTGCACGTTGCCGTGCAAAACGAAAACAGAAAACGTCCGCGAATAATACTTTTCAGAAAACAACTGCGCCCAAGGGGGCAATTGAACATGGAGACCGGTGTTGGTTGTTATTGGCATCAAGGTGCAGTTGAAAAACCCCTGCTCCACATCTAGCGCGTGCGGTTTCTTGTCGGTTGTGGCGCGTCGCTGACGGTCTTACCAGTGCTGGGCGGAAGGGGCGCGATCTCGCTCGATATTCCGTTGAGATCCGAAACGGTTCCGAGAATGTCTTCCATCTGCCGCACAGTGTCCTCAGTTTGTTCTACATCGCGAACTAGACCCTCGATATGTTCGGTTACTTCTTGAGGGTCTCGCATAGTAACGGACTGATCGCGTATCAGGCCGAGCACGTCTTCCACGGCCGCGCATTGCGCATCAATGATTTCGCAATTCTCATGAATCTTATTGAATTTGTCGATGCGCTTTTTCAGAATTTCGATTCGCCTGCTGTTGATCTCCTGGAGCTTCGGCGTTTCCGCCTCACGAGGCCCTTTAAGCTGGGCTAGTTCATGTTCCACGTTGCGGAGATCGGTCGTCTTCAGGTATTCGCGATGCTGCCAGGCCGAGTGCAGCAATCTCAGATATCCTTCGAGCAGGCCCTGTAACCTATCCTCAGTCTGGCGCGCAAAGATTTGTGACGTCGAGGACAGCCGGCCGTAATTTTCGCGGATGCGGCGGCATATCGTATCCAGGTTGCCGTAACGGAGCCGCATCTCCGGCGGGATTTCCTGAAACATGGCGGAAAGACGAAGATCGAGCCGACGCTTCTCTTCCTCGAATTTCCAAGAACGGACCAGACGTTGGAAGCGGCTGTTGTTCGGTACGACGCTCAGATACATGAGCTCAAGACCTGCGCCAAGCAGTATGGGGAGAGCGCTGCCCGACACCAGCGCGAAGCCCGCGATTCCGGCCAGAGCGATCCAATTGTATTGCAGTTTGGCGGCTTCTTTGAGGTAATTGATATCCGATCTGCTGGAATCATCCTGGGGCATTAAATGCTTACTCTAACTTGACCCTTTCCGGGCGCGCGCCGTAAGATGGCCAGTACGTGTTGCTGTAATTCATGAAACTCTGCGCATTGCCGGACGTCTGGATCGCGCGGCCGGCGGAATGGAACGGGAAGATCTTCCACAATGGTACCTGGACGGGCGCTGAAGACGAAGATGCGATCGGCCAGATAGATCGCTTCATCAACGTCGTGAGTGACAAAGAGAATAGTGCTCGCTGTTTCGTCCCAAACACGCAGAAGAAGCTGCTGCATGTCGGAGCGCGTCTGGGCATCGAGCGCGCCGAACGGTTCGTCCATCAAAATGATTTGAGGGCGGTTTGCGAGTGTGCGCGCGATGGCAAGGCGTTGCTGCATTCCGCCGGAGAGTGTATCGGGATAGGAGTTTTCGAAACCGCTCAAGCCGACCGCTTCAATCAAGTGGGCAACGACTTTGGCACGCTCGGCGGACCCGATGCCATTGATCGCAGGTCCATATGCTATGTTGTTCGCAACCGTCAGCCAGGGAAACGAAGTATACTTTTGAAAAACCATACCTCGTTCACGGCTCGGGCCATGAATGGGCTGTCCGTTTACGAGGATCTGGCCCGCGTCGGGCCGATCAAGACCCGCTATGAGCCGCAGCAGGGTTGATTTTCCGCAGCCGGTTGGGCCAAGCAGCACGCGAAACTCTCCGATATCGCGGCCCTCCTGAGAGAAGGCGTCCTCCACCTCAAAATTTACGTTGTGAAGTGCCTCGATGCGCTTGCCTTGCGGATCCCTGAAACAGCGCGATACTTCGCAAACGCTGATTTTAGTTGGATTCGGCACGGACGTGAACTTTCGCCGGAGCGCCGGTAGCGACGGCGGCGACCGGTTCGGAGGCAGGCCGCGAAACTCTACGCCACGGAAACAGCCAACTTTCCATGGACGCGAGCAGGAAACGGAATAAGAAAGCAGCGATGCCTATCGCGATTATGCCTGCGTAAACGCGCTCGAAATCCAGCACCTTCCGCGCCGCTTCGACCATGTAGCCGACGCCCTTCCGCGCATTCACCATTTCAGCCAAGATGACGTATGTCCAGCCGATATCGTAAAGAATCTGGAACGAGCCGAAGATGCCGGGGAAAGAGGCGCGATACAGCAGCCATAGTATGTTTCGCCGCTTTGCGCCGAGCGTCCAAGCGGTTTCAAGCAGGCTATCGTCCACTTTATTGACCTCTTCCACTACTACCGCGAGCAGATAGAAGAACATGCCGAACCAGAGGAACGCTACTTTCATTGCCTCCTCCATTCCGAACAGCGCGATGAAGGCGGGTAGAAAAGCAGTGATGGGCATGGAGCGCATAGGCGCCGCAATCGGGTTGACAAAATCATGTATCCAGCGGAAGCTTCCCATCAGCAGGCCCAGCGGAATGGCCACTAGGGCGCTCCAAAGAAACGCTTGTGCAATGCGCCACCAACTCTGCATCACGTTTCCGAGCAGATCGTACTCTGTCCAAAGTCTTACGAAAGCGCGTACTACGCCGATCGGAGTTGGTACGGAAAACGGTGGGAGAAACTGCCAATGAGTAAGAGCAAACCAGAGGAACAGTATGATCGCCCAAGCAGAAACTGAAAGGATGAGACTCGTGCGGCGTGAGACACCCTTGCGAATTGTGAGCAGATTCCGCATTGCAAAAGATTGACTTGTTGGTAAAACCCGGGGGGAACGTCTACCGCCACACAACTAACCGGCGGGATTGGGGTACACCTTAATGTCGGTCCGGCGGTTTCTTTCTCTGCCCTCCGGACTCGAGTTGTCGGCAACGGGCCGGTCGGGTCCGTTTCCAACAGCACGCATACGAGCTGCGGGAAAGGCGTATTTTTCGATCAAATAGTGCCTCACCGCTTCCGCACGCTCCTTGGAAAGCTGGATGTTGTGAGCGCGTGAGCCGGTCGCATCCGTGTTGCCGTCAATATCTACGACTGTGTTTTCGTAAGCTTTCATGAAAACGCCGATTTCATCGACAACCGCTCGTGAATCGACACCCATGTTTGCCGAATCGGTATCGAAGTAAATGGAGCGGCGTTGAGTAGCGATGGGCACTGCATTCCTTGCGGGTTCGCGGTACTCAGTCGGCGGCTCGGATGAGGCTGAGGCGAATTTGCCCTTCAGCGGGTCGAGGAAGCGGCGGTCGACACTTGATTCCGGATCGGAGTTGCGCTTAATAATGCGCTCCTCGCGATACATTTCTTGAGCCATTTTGAAAATGTTGTTGTAATCGGAATCCGAGCCACGTGTTCCGAAGAACGCTTTGTTGTCAGCGTAATCCGCGAGTTTGACGCCCCCGAGCATGGTCTTGGCAAGATCCTCGGGGATGTTGAAATCTTTGATGGTGCCGATTAGCGTATACGCGCGATTGGGCTGCGCTTTGATGAATTCGACGCCGCCCAGCCAGCCTTCAGCAAGATTCACTACAGCCTGTGGACAGCGGGATGCAAATCTATCGCTGACGACCAGAATATCCGCGATCAAGTGATTAGCGATCCGCGTGTCATAAATTTTCTTTGAGCCGGCGCGTTTGGTGACCGCATCGCTCATATCGGGATCCCAGGCCACTGCCGCGTCCACCTTCTGCTGAGCAAATAACGTTGCGGGTTCGATGCCGTCCTTCGTATGTACCGCCTTCGCAAATATCTCGTGACGCTGCTCAGTATCAAGGCCTGAGCTCTTCAGCCCGTTCCACAAAAGGAAATGAGACGGCGTATAAGGCGCGAAGGCGACCGTCTTGCCTGCCAGATCTTCGATGCTGTTGATGCCCTGTTTCCCGATCACACCGTCGGCTCCGCGCGACCAGTCGACCATGAAAAATGCGTGTGCGCCCACACCCTTGTCCTGAAACTGCGAATAGTCTTTTGCCCAGACATCGGCTGTGGTGAGCATTACGTCGACGTTGTTGGTGGCGAGAGCCGTAGCGCCTTCGGTCCAATCGTCTATGATCTTGAAGCTGACCTTCATGCCCTTCTTGTCGTAAATGGAGTCAGATGCTGTATCGAGTCCTCCATTCGCGACCAGGCCTGCGGCGCACCCGACCCATATGTTCACGCGAACTCGCACCGCTCCACAACTGGACTCGCTTGTCGAGGATACAGGCAATGCGAGCGGCTTGGATGTGTCGACCGGGGCACTGGCCGCGGCCCGAGATTTTGATCCGAACCAGCCACGTATATCGAAAATGCGATATTTGTCGAGGCTATAGCCGACGAGCCCCAGGCCGATCAAGAAAATCAGTGCCCACCCGCCTTTTTCGATTTTCAACGCCATGACTTTGTGAGCGATCCCCGTCACATGTGACTGTTGATCTCTCCCTCCTCACATGCCCTTCTGCGCTTCTCGGGCGCCAATGGTCTTCTCCGCCAGCTCTGGTGCAGGCTGTGGCGAGATAAGACCCATTTCTACCTTGAATTGCTTGATTAACTCGTTGGCGCGCAATTTTTCTGCTTCTTCCTCAATTTTGATTTTTTGCTGATCCACATTGCCTAGCGCCATTTCCATGCGCGCTTCATTAACGGCCGTGGTTTCCTCAATCTTGCGCACCATCTCGTCATGCGTGGCGCTGATACCAGTCACCTCGAACTGCTCCATCACATCGGCGACCTTCTTTTGCCATTGCGAACGGCGATAATCCGCAATCGCTTTTAGCGCCTCTTGAGTTTTGCGTTCCTTTTCGAGCATGAACGCTCTTTTCACCGCACTTGCTTTGTCAAAAGCGGCGCGGGCTGTGGTGAGTTGTCCTTGCGTGCGGGCCAGAGCGCCGCGAAGCTGCTCGAGTTGAATTGCAAAGCTGCCTGCGAGGTCGTCTCTGCCAGCCTGAATGGCAGCCTTCACTTTTGCGGTCAAATCGTTGAGATCGTTCTTGTATTTGCCTTCTTCCCTTTCGAGCAGCGTAACATTCGCTTTGACCATCGCAATGCTCTCATTCATCCGTGGAACCTGGTCGTTCATATCGCGAATGTTCTGTTCGAGAATGAGTTCCGGGTTTTCTGCGACCGAGATAAAGAATCCGAAGAACGAGCGCAACATGCGCGAAAATCTTCTAAACATAAGAGTTTTTCCTCTTCTCTACTACGAGCCCTTAGACTCGGGCGGGGTCTGCTACTTTGCCGGTTGTTATCGGATTTTCTGTCACAAAAGGGGAAACGCAATCGGCGATTTTTTGCTCCTCCTGTTGCTTCCGTAACCGCCAGCCGTAGAAGCGTTCTTTCTCCTTCGCCACCTCTTCCTTGTTGGCTTGAATACGCTGATTGTGCTCCTGCACTAAGCGGTCCAGCTCAGCTTGGATGGCATTGTTTTCTTTTTCTTTTCTTGCCTCGAGTTCATCGAGCGCCCGCTGCTGAACGCGTTCGAAAGCATCCAGTGCGCGGTCGCGCTTGACGGCATCCTCTATCACTTGTTCGATCTTTACTCCGGCAGCATCCAACGCGAGCAGGATCGAGTTTCTCTTTACATCCACGGGAAGTGATCGAATGCGTTCGCTTTGCAGCATTTCGGCGATCTTCATTATTGTGTAGCCGTGATCAGGCGGCTGGATTTCCGCAGCCCGGTAAATCTCCTCGAAATCGCCGGTTGTGCTTAGGGCAGCATCGAAATGGGGCTCGACAGCGGGAACCGAAGACGCGATCTCTGCCACACTCTGCCCTTGCTTCGGATCCGTTGCGTTCGACGCCGGATCAACCGAAACGAACAGGTTGTACCATTTTTTGCTGATGGGAGCCTCTAATACGCAAGCCAGTTTATCAAATTTACGAGAAATGGAACGAGCGGCGTCTGCCGACCAGCCCAACGTCCTCGTTCGATCTAGCCAGCCAATCGTGCTGGATATCCTATGCTGACAAATAAGGAGATCTGCCGTGATGCGTCTCGTCATCTGCTTGTGCGGCGCTGTAACCGTGTCGGCGGGCGTAACTCTTTTCCAAGCCCAATCGGATCACTCCTGGACAGCGGTACACGGCTCGGCAGTGATCGACACATCAGTCCATCAGAAGGACGCGCAATCACTGCGCCTCGAACGGACGGACTTCAGTCCAAACGCCGGCGCGCGCTCTGCTGCCGTTCAACTCAGTATTGGAAAGACGTATGAGGTTAGCGGCTGGGTGAGAACGGAAAATCTCAGTGTAAAGGATCTCGACCGCTCCCCAATCGCATCAGGCGCGACACTCACGATGGAGTCGATGCCGTTTGATGTGCATTCCGCATCGGTCGGCGGCACTCATGACTGGACGCGGCTTTCGCTTCGTTTCGTGGCGAGCCGTTCCGAGGATCACATCCTTCTTAGTGCAGGGAATGGCGGCGCGCTTCAAGGGAAAGCATGGTTTGAACACGTCAGTATCGATGAAGCATCCCCGGCAGCAAGTTGGCCGTCGCGGGAGGCAGTGCGCACCTTCGGCCCAGCATACCGCTATCCCGCTGCTGGATGGATCTATTTGCATATTGAAGGCAAGCCATATGACCGCGGTTATCAGCACGGTTATTTAATGGCAAAGGAAATTCCCGAATACCTCACGCGTTGCGCTATCGAGCTCGCCGGCAAGGCGGACAAACAAAGCTGGGACGCTTATCGTACTAGCGCGGACGCACTGTTCCTACGAGGCTTTGATCGTGAAATTCTCGAGGAGATGCGCGGCATCGCAGATGGGGCAAATGCGGCCGGCGCGAAATTTCTGGATGGCAAGCTCGACCTAATCGATATCGTGCTCGCGAATACGACCGTCGAAATGGGTGAGCTTGCATCTGCGATGCCCATGACGCCTACGGGCCTGGAGTCCATTCACTTCGATATTCCGTCGTACGGAAAACGACGGGATTCGGTGATGGATCACTGCAGCGCTTTCGCTGCCACGGGATCAGCCACGCGCGACGGCAAAATCATCGTCGGCCATGTCACGTGGTGGCCCCAGACCCTCGCGGAGCAGACGAATATCATGCTCGATATTAAGCCGGAAGCGGGCCACCGGATGTTGATCCAAAGTTATCCTGGGGGCATCGAAAGCGGAACCGATTGGTATCAGAATGATGCGGGCGTCATACTCACCGAAACCACAATCCGCCAGACACCGTTCAATGCCCAAGGCACGCCGGTTGCATTCCGCGCTCGGATGGCGATCCAATATGGCGGAAATATAGATGAAGTGGTTCAGCAGCTCGGAACTCGCAACAACGGCCTGTACACAAATGAGTGGATTATCGGCGACGCGAAGAACAATGAGATCGCCATGTATGAGCTCGGCACGAACCACACGAAGCTGTGGCGCAGCTCGAAAGATGAATGGTTCGGCGATACGCCAGGCTTCTACTGGGGAGACAACAACGCGAAAGATTTGACAATCAATCTGGAATACCTACCCGACCCACATGGCGCGCCTGAGTACATCCCCTATGTGGCGGACGTCCGCGATCTGGCGTGGATGGATCTTTACAACAAGTACAAAGGCCAGATTGACCTGCAGTTCGGGTTCAAGGCATTCGATCAGACACCACTGATCTCTTCGGGCACGATGGACGCGAAGATCGCTACCTCGGACATGGCGAATCACATGATGGTGTGGGCCGAGTTCGGGCGGCCTAACGAAAGCGTCGCACCTCCGCATGACAGCAATTATGGGCTTTTCCCGGGTGGCTACTATCTGCTCAGCGCAGAGGCAACTGAAGCGCTAACCGCTTCGGTTGCTGCCAATGAGCGGGCGCGCGTGGCGGCTCAAAACGCCAAAAAAGAAGTCTCTAAACAGGCAGCCGTTTCATGGAAAGACCGAACGGACAAGCTTTGGAAAGGGTGGGTTCTGCCTGCCTCTGATGGCGACACCTGGTTTGTGGCGGGCTCGGCCGCTTATTACCGGCTGCTGCAATCTGATGACATCAATGAAGCGATTGAGGCAAAGAAGATTGCCTATCGAAGACTTAAACTTTCGGTGGATACGCCTTTCTATCGCTTCCACCTCCAGGAAGCCGCAGGCACGCTTTTCCTTGACTCTCTACGGCGCAAGATGGGCAACGATGCCTTTTTCGCACTCATGAAGCGCTATTTCGACGCCAACACAATGAAGACTGTTACGGCACAGTCGTTTCTCGAAATGGCGCGAGTGAAATATGAAGTTCCCGATCCTGGTGAAGGGCCTGCCTATATTCCCGGCGATTCTGTACGGAGGCTCTCACCAACTTTGATCGTGTACGGAACAGAGCGCGAGGCGGGAACGAACCGGTATGTGGCTGAGCAGGTGCAAGCTGGGTTCCGCGAATATGGACAGCGCGAAATACCAATCTACAAAGATTTCGAGGTCCCTGAATCCGCCTTAGCTCACAACGATGTGATCTTCATCGGCCGCCCGGAAACGAACTCGGCGCTCGCCATGTGGAGCGACAAAATTGGGCTGGATTACCACGGCGCAGTTTTCAAGGTAGACGGTGAGACGTATGCCTCCGAGCGGAATGCAATCGTCTATGCGGCGAAGAATCCGCTCGATCCACGCCACATGCTTGCCGTGTACGCCGGCAATTCACCGCTCGAAACTGCCCGCGCGACGGACACACTACGCAATCGAAGCGACGATTTCAAGCGAATGCATTGGGGCCGCGACGGAGTTGCGGTCGTCTTGGAAAACGACAAAGCCGAAGGATCTGCCGATCAGCGGCCGTAAAGTATTCGCGACGCGTGTGGAAGCCGTAGCGCAGTGAGACTCGCGAGAACAAACATCTCTCGCAGTCGAACTCTGGAAAACCGCAGCGCCTCTTTGAACGCCGTTGTGAGCCGCGAAGCCGAGAGCTGGGCGGAAGCTAATGGGAGTCGAACCCACCCGCAACAGCAAATGTGCCGCACTCCGGTTTTGAAGACCGGGCCCTGCACCGGCAGAGTTTAGCTTCCGACCGAGATTGTATCCTGCGTGGTGCTTCCCAATAGCGCAGAGCTGATGGCATAACGAAGTTCGTCGATTCCCTGCCCTGTTACGTTCGAGATCTCCAAGAACGGTAGATTGTGCTCGATGGCTTTCGGGCGCACCGCTTCGACTCGCGACGCATCCTGACAAGCATCTATTTTGTTGGCCACTACAATCATGGGCTTCTTCGCAAGCTCGGGACTGAATTCCGCAAGCTCGCGAAGAATGATGTCGAAGTCTTCACCTGGGTCGCGTCCGGTGAAATCGGAAACATCGACGAGGTGCACAAGCAATCGCGTGCGCTCAATGTGCCGCAAGAACTGAATTCCCAAGCCATGGCCTTCGTGCGCGCCTTCGATCAGCCCTGGAATGTCGGCGAGCACAAAGCTGTGATCTCCGGCCTGAACAACTCCCAAACCGGGTTCGAGCGTGGTGAACGGATAATCTGCAATTTTCGGGCGCGCGGCGGAAAGTCGCGAGATGAGCGTCGATTTACCGGCGTTCGGGAATCCGACGAGCCCGGCGTCCGCGAGTAGTTTCAGCTCAAGGCGCAATTTGAAGGATTCGCCCGGATGCCCTTGTTCGTGCTCTGTTGGGGCCTGGTGCGTCGAAGTGGCGAATCGCGCGTTGCCACGTCCTCCGCGCCCGCCGCGAGCCGCTGTGAAACGTTGCCCGGGAGCAGTAAAGTCGAAGAGCTGCTCACCGCTAGCCGCGTCATAAACTATTGTGCCTACCGGGACGGGCACTTCAATCGAGGCGCCGTCGTGGCCGGTTCGGTTACTTCCCTCACCATGCCGCCCGCGCTCCGCCATGTGCTCGGGATTGAAGCGGAAATGAAGTAGCGTGTTATAGTGCTCGCTCGAAACCAGAACGACGTCACCGCCGCGACCGCCATCCCCACCGCTCGGACCACCTCGCGGGACATATTTTTCACGCCGAAACGCGAGACACCCGTTCCCGCCGTCGCCCGCTTTGACGGTGATTGTGACTTCGTCGATGAACACGTAGAGGATCGCCGCAATTTCCGCGGCTTCAATTTCAGAGGATCAGCTTTGCGCGATGATGTTGACGAATTTTCCGAGTCGCCCTCGATCACGAAACTCGACGGTGCCCGGTACCGTTGCGAATAGGGTATCGTCTTTTCCTAGCCCGACATTCTTACCCGGCTTGTAGCGCGTACCACGCTGCCGGACAATAATGGATCCACCGGTCACAAACTCGCCCGAGAATACTTTCACTCCGAGCCGCTGCGAGTTGGAATCGCGCCCGTTCTTCGAACTGCCTAAGCCTTTTTTATGTGCCATTACAAAATACCTTTCAAGCGCGGCGCGAGCCTACGGCAGAATCTCCTGCACCTCAACTCGCGTGTAATTCTGACGATGGCCGATCGTGCGCTTGTACTGCTTCTTGCGCTTAAATTTAAACACGATGACCTTATCGCCCCGCCCATGGGCGGCAATCTTCGCCCGCACGCGAGCATTCTTGAGCGCATCGCCCAGCAAAAGCTCATTCGAATCATTTGAGATGGCAAGAATGCGGTCGAACTCGACATCGGCGCCGATGTCGCCGGGGAGCGTGCCTACTTCAATTGTTTGACCGGGCATCACGCGATACTGCTTCCCGCCAGTTTCAATTACGGCATACATAACGTTAACTCTTTGTTTAGCTTTTTGGCTCTGAAGTCAATAATCGCGCGCACACTACAAGCGCCTCTTGACTCCAGCCAGAACTCTTTTATGATACCGAACCGGCTGGTGGTCTGTGACTCATCAACAGAATCTTTTCTCCGTTCAGGATTTCGACGCAAACGCCTCAAGTTGGCGCACGTGATTCAGATCATGGCCCGCCATGGTCTCGACCAGGGTGCGGAACGTCATGTGGCCGCGCTCAGGATGCGTTACCGGCTTCGAGAATGCTTCTTTCGGAACTGATCGAATGAAGGCGAGGTTCCAGTTGCGAAGCGAAGAGAAGGTATCGAGCGCGGTACGAGCTTCGTAACCCATGTACGTATTCGCCCACTTATCTTGATCGAACGGCTGGATAACGTGATGATCTTCCGCTAGCGCCTGGCGCAAGCGAAACGCAAATGCCACTTCGGCATCGGCGAGGTGAGAAACGATCTGACGCGGGCTCCACTTTCCGGGAACCAAAGACTGCTCGATGCGCTCCGGACCGAGCGAATCGAAGAGGCGGGCCAGTTGTTGAGGCGTGTTCGCCACGACTTGAAAAGGATCGCGATTTCCTAATGCGGATGCGTACGGATTCATATGGAATCGATGATAGATCCGCTTGTCTGGGTTCAGAATTCCAGATGGTTCCTGCCCGGTTTCAGGACGTGCGCTTTCCCCGCCCAGCCGAATTCACCTTGGGTATCAGGCGGCAGGTCGACTTCGGCCGTCAGTTTTTTCCCTTCCCGCTTCAAATCGACGCGGATCTCGCCTTTGGGGTGCGGCATCGTGGCACGAAGATGGTTCAGTTTGCCTAGATTTGGCGTGATGCGAACACGCGCAAAGGTGGGTGCGCTGGATTCGATTCCGGCAACGGTTCGGAACAACTCATAATTTGGACTCGCACCCCAGGCGTGGCAATCGGAACGCGCATCCGGGCCGCTCCACTCTGACCACGTGGTCAGCCCTTGCGCAAGCATTTCCTGCCAGGGACTCAGCATATCCACGTAGGAATCGCCGAGGCCGATTTTCCGTAATGCCGCCCCCATGTAGGCACGAAAGTAAATCGAGCACTGTGCGAGCGATCGGTCGGTTAGCACTTTTTGCACAATTTGGGTGCCTCGTTCGCGACGTACGATCCCGGCGAGCACGGCCAACGTGTTCACCTGCTGCGAGTAGGTGCGATGCTCGGGTTGATCGGCAAATAGACCGCGCGCTGAGTCCCAATCGGTGTCGAGAATCGTGTGTTCCAGTTTTTTAGCCTGCGCCTTGTATTCATCAGCAAGAGCTTTGCTACCGAATGTGTTTTCGAGCTCTGAACCCCACTGGTAAGCGAGAAGGAGTTGCAGGTCCAAGGCCGCAGATGAAGAGCCATCGCTATTCGCCGGGGGCTCGCCATTTGGCCATTCCTTCACCCAATCGACAAAGTTCCACCAAGGCATGTGTTTCAGCGAGCCGTTGTCTTTCTGGAATTGAGAGTAAAACGCGAGAATGGCTTGGACGCCGGGAAGCATCTCTCTGACGAACTGCGGGTCGTCGACATACATCCAGTAGTCGTGGACCATGCCAATCCACCAAAGCGAAAATGGCGGGATATATTGCTCTAAATACGAAGGCGCCCGGCTGTAAGTAGCGCCTTCGGCAGTGCGCGACGAGTTGAGCAGCTCAATCCCGTTTTTCATTAGCCGCGCGTCACCGGACATATAGAGCGAAATCATCATTTGAATACGGGCATCGCCTGCATATTGCAGTTGTTCGTAGTAAGGGCAATCCATATAGGTTTCATGAGCGCAGAGGCGGGCGGTGCGCCATCCCGTAGACAGAATTTCGTCGAGCTCTCGATTTAGTGCCGGGTTGTCAACTTCAAAAGTCGCTCGCCTCTCGAAGGGATAGCTCGTGAAAACACCATGGATGTCTTCAATTACGATGGGTTCATTCGCGGACTCTACATTCAGCTCAAGATAGCGATACGTACGCCAGAACAGGGGACGATAAATGCGCTGCAATCCGCCATCCGATATATACGTATCCGCGTAGCCATAAAAAACCTTGCCTTCGACATCATTTCTGTTCCCTTTATTGACGGGAGTCTTGCCGATGTACAACGTTTCGGCATAGCGCAGCGTGATAGTGGCGCCTTTTCCTCCACTCACCATCAGCTCCGGGTAAGCGGTCGTGAGGCGGGCCTGATCGAGTAACATCGATGCTCGCGTGTGAGCCGGAATAGTGAAAGGCGAATGCCGCTCAGGAAAGCCGTCCGGCGGAGTGACGCCCCCTGCTTTGCGGAGCTTCGAAATCCGCTCCGGCTTCAGCTCTTCCAGGGGAATCGGGCGCGGCGTTAGCATCCAGCGGTTCGGCGAGTCACGCGAATCGCGTGGAGCAGCGACGGTGCTCTCATGCGCGCGAAGCCAAGCGGAATCATCGTACTCGACGCGCTCCCAGCCCCACGGATACAGATTGGCGTTTAGTCTCTCGTTCGGACCCAAAGCGTGATAACCCGTGTCCTGATCGGATGGCAGAGGCTGAGGCGAGTACGCCGTATCTTGGATGCACCTCCAGGAAGCTCCCGTGTTTACGAACGCATGCTCGGCTCCATCCGCTTGCAAGACGAAACCGGTTTGGTTCGTGACTTGGGCAACCGCTCTGTAGATGCCGTCGTTCCAGACTACGGCGGCAAGGACGTTTCTTCCCGAGCGCATTTCCGGAGCAATATCTACCGTTTCGTAACGCCAATGCGTGAGGTCGCTGCGAGCCGGACCCCACGAGACGCGCTTGCCGTTTGCGTAAAGCTGATAGCGGTTGTCTCCGGAGACGTGAAGCACGAAGTGCTCTGGCTTGTACGGCAGGTCGAAGGTTCGCCGAAAATGGTAGATGCCGTAGTCTTGCGTCGAAGTGTTGGGCACATCAATCCATTTCGCCGGCCACGGAAGGTTGAGTAACTCCTGCTGTTGAGCCTCGACAGGCATTGCTCCTAAGAACGCCAGACTACAAGCGATCAGCGTTCTGGCCTCCAGCCTCAACAACAATGAAACCAATGCCGAATTTGCCCGTACGGTCTCGCATGGCGTGAAGTAATCGGCGCCGGAGAAATGGCCAACATCCCCTGACATAAAAATCTGATATTATGCGATCGGTTGTTTTCCGAACGGGTACCCGGTGGGGGAGGGACAGAGAATGTCGAGACTACTGAGGCGAATATTGGGCGAGCGAGTAACATTAGCAATCTTCGGCGTGGGATGTGGGGTATTCGTGTCACTGCAACCGATAAATCCCCAAGAAAACGACTGCTTTTTCAGCTACGGATATCAGAATGGTCCGTATGCGGACTCCTACATCGACCGCGAAAGCACGTATTGTTCATCCCATATTGAGAATACAGTCTGTGAGGTAGACCAGTGTAATCCGAGCCGGCAATGTAAGCCAACGGGAACAGGGATTTACGCCTATTGCATTGACATCGATTATTACGGAGACTACCCTGCCTGCTATGACTGCCGGATCGCGTGAGTGGGCTGTATGCTGGACCGTCTTCATCTTCCATGTCTCTACCCGGCTGGTTGCCTGTTGCTCGCCATGACTCAGCTCGCCTACGGGCAGGTCACGCCTTTCAAGCCCGTCATTATTTCGTACACGGACTCATTTTTCGAGAAGTCGGATCCGACGAAACCGTTCCAGACAATAGCTGAAACGCTTGCCATGAGATCCGATGGATCGATTTCTATCGCGCGTCCGCATGTTCGGGTTAGCACCGTGCCAAACAGCGAGCGACTGTTTGTCATACGCATCCTAGATCTGGAGTCAAGCCGTTTCACGGTTGTCGATCAGCTAACCCGGTCCACGACCACGTATCCCTCTGGATCCAGGGGAGCCGATCCAATGTTCCAGATTTCTGAGAATTGCTCGGGCAAATCGGACAATTCGATACTCGGGTTTTCGGTGGTTCGCCAAGACCACGTCCAGACAACTCCTTCGAGACGCTTTACGTCTCGGGTCTGGCGCAGCGCCCAGTTGAACTGTTTACCGCTACGTATCGAGAAGACGGTTGAACACACGCCGGCTGAGAAGGGGACTCTGGAAATTCGAACGGCAAATTCCGTACACCTGCAATCGCCGCCGGCTTGGATGTTTACGGTGCCCTCCGACTTCACCGAGAGAAAGCCTAGCGAGGTCTTTGCCGAAGCCGCCAGAATCAAGGGCGGAGGCGGAGAAAGCGGCGGCGCGGCGGCTGCTGATAAGGCGTATGAAAGGAGCAAAGCCCAAGTCCCGCACTGATCAATGTGGCGATTATCAGGAGGCGCCGTCCATCCCCCAATATACCCGCTGGTTCAAAAGTGAAACCTGTACCGCACTTGTCCGTAGATCTCGCGCGGATTGAAATAGTGCGTGCCGCCAAATGTCAGGCTGTTGTCGAGCAGAAAATGCCGGTTCGCGACATTCACCGCATCCACGGAAAACGTCCAGCTCTCTCCGAAATTCTTGCCTAGCGCGAGGTCGACCATTGTATGTTGCGGCAGGCGGGCCGGCCCGCCATTGTCCGGAAATCCTGAGCCGTAATACACATTTCCCGCGAGCCAAGTTCGCCATAGTAGATTAGCGAATCCTCCTGCGTTTAGCGTGTGCCGCTGATCATGATCCAGCAGGAAGAGGCCGTTCACCGGGGGTGAAAAGTTCGTCAAGCCTCCGGTCACATTACCTGAACCTACGGCCTTCTGGCTTGAGTAGGCAAGATGAAACTGAGCGCGCCTCATCATCACGGGAGAGCGCAATGTTACTTCCCAGGCGTCCACCGTCGCCGCGCTGATCGTCAGCGGAAGAAAGATATTTGAGTTACCGAGAGCGTCGTGGTCGAACACGTTCGTCCCGTGCATGTGCGAGTGATTGCCATCGAGCAGCCAGCCGCGCCAGGGCATTGCAACCCCGAACTGATATTCTTCATCCCGCTCTCCGCGCAACGGCAAGAAACCGAAGCCTTGCGTGACTGCGTATTCGAGCAGGGGCCCGGCAATCGTCGACAATGGGGGCGGTTGGTAATAGGCGCCGTAAAAGCCGCGCAAAACCCAATGTACCCCTGGAAGTTGAATCGCTGCTCCAACCCGCGGATCGGCCGCATTTTCTGCAATCGAGCCGGCGAAATGCGTAAGCCGCGCTCCGCCTGTGAGCGTTAGCCATTCCGTTGCCTTGAACTGATCTTCAAGAAATGCGACCGCAAGGAACCCAGTGGGGCCGGTATGTTGCTCAAGCGGCATGCTGCCCGGATTGGCCGAGCTTAGCGCAAATAATCGGGAGTCCTGCTGGGCGAATCCGTACACGCCCGCTTGGGCATTGTTGCGCCCGGTCACCGCACTGTAGGCGATCTGCGCGCCTTCATATTGGGACTGTTGCTTGTCCACTGTCCTGACGCCGGGATCGTTTGGGCCCGCTTCGTAATTGGCCTGATTGAAGTGATAGAAGGGCGAAATCGTCAGCAACTGGCCTGGAGATACGGTATGCACCCATGAGAAATTAGCCAGGACATCGCGTTCCAACTCGCTATCCCGGACTCCAGCGGCCTGTTCTTCGGGACTATTAGGGACTTCATAGTCATCGCGCCGCGCCGAAACAATCATCCGTAGTTGATCCTGTGGACTGAGGTTATAGAACAAGGTCCCGAATCCGCCCGCGCCATATTCACTGTCGTGAAGGATTGCGGAGGTGGGAGTCATCAGCCCCAGATCGCTTCTATTTCCATTCATGCTGCCATACCAGGCGAACTTCTCGGTGTGGTTGCCGAGGCTGAATTCATCATTTGTCTGGTTGAAGTTGCCGTAGCTTGCGACGATCTCCGCCTCGTTATCCCGCTCGAAGCCGCTGCGAGGCATGATGTTGAATACACCGTACGTCCGCTCACCAAGATCAGCCGAGTAGCCGCCGCGCTCGACTTCTAAAGTGTCGATGTCATCCGGATTGAACTGCGGCCCCACATTAGTAGCGATGTTTGTATTCGGCACGGGCACGCCGTCGATTAACCAGTCGACTTGGTGGCCTCCGCGGACGTGCAGTTGATCGTGCGCGAGATACGCCCCGGGCACGAAATCGGTGATCATAGCAAGACTATTTGCCCGATCGGCTCCGGGCGTGCGACTGATATCCAGCCGGTCCACCGTCGTGGTCGGAGTGGTAGACATAGCGCCCGCGACACTGCCACTTTCTGAGACCTGTACAGTTTCCGTCCGCTGCGCAATCCTGAGTGCGAAGTGAAGAATGGGCGCTGATGTGCTTGTGATTGTGATGGGCTGTCGCTGGGAAACAAATCCGGTGCGCTCGACTGTGACAAGATATTCGCCGGCCGGCACAGCAGTGAACTGGAAATCACCCGCCGCGCCAGTTTCGGACGTGAGCTCATAGGAAGACGTGACGGATTGTAAGACAACTCTGGCGCCCGAAACTGGGAGATGGCTCGGATCGTGCACGACTCCGCGAATGGAGCCAAGCGACGCAGCGAAAGCCACGCACGCCACAAACATCGCCGATCCGAAAACAAGCCGCAATCGGCGCGCAGGCCTCAAGAAGGACACAGGCACAATACACCCCCTAAAACTGAACTTTGTGAATTAGTTCTTACGAGTTGGTGGGCGGGGGGCGTTGCCAAAGCGAAGTATCGAGATGTAGCTTTATCCGCTGTGGCTGATAGCGAACCAGGATGTCGCGGGTTGAGAGCTCAATCGCAAAAGGCAAGAGCGCCTGAGTGATTCCGGTTTTCTGGCCCTCTGCACGAGCTTGTCGATTGCAATCATCTAAACACTTCGGGACGGAAGACCAGCTAGGTTGCCCATTAGATGAATGCCGGTGGCAACAACAGGCGTGGTCACGACGACAGCAGGACTGGGCGCCTGGGGTTGCCGGAACGAGATCGGGAGCGCAAGGCGCGAGAGCAACGCATAGCAGTAGCAGAAAGGCTGCAATGCGATTTCGCGCGATTCGCGACGGTTGTCCGCCCGTAATCATCTGAAAGTTCGCTTCAGTGTAGCAATCAGACCGGCGGCAATAATTCGAGGACATGGTTAATATCCTCCGGGCTGATATAAAAGTGCGGCGACATCCGTATCCAGTTCTGCCGGGTCGCGACTACAACGTGATTCCGTTTGAGGTCGTTTGCAATGGAGTGGGAATTGATGGAGGGATGCCGGAACGTTACGATTCCCGACCCACGCTCGGGTGTACGTTCGATCATCAGCTCGTATCCCCTCTGGACGAGACCTGTCGCCAATTGATTTGCCCGAGACTCCACGGCCTCAGCTATGTTTCGAATCCCAACCTCTAACAAGAACTCAATTGCCGCTTTCAAACCAAAACAGCCGGCGGTGTTCAAGGTGCCGCATTCAAAACGGCCCGCATCGGGGCGCAAAGTCATATCGCGCGAGCTGTAATCGGCGTAGTGAGCCGTATTTGTCCAGCCGAACTCGATTGGTTTCACCGCGTCCAGCCACTTCTCACGAATGTACAAAAAGGCGTTTCCTTCTGGTCCGAGCATCCATTTGTGCCCGTCGGCCGCGAGCGCGTCGATATGGCAAGCTTCGACATCCAGAGGGAATGCGCCCAGGCCTTGAATCGCATCGACAAAGAAGAAGCATCCATGCTGATGGCACAACTTTCCGAGTTGCCGCAAATCGATTCGATATCCACTCAGATAGTTCACGTAGCTGATCGCAAGCAGCCGGGCGCCTCGGATGTTGGCGGCGATCCTGTCAGGCGGATCGTAAATCGAAAGCCAAGTCACTTCGACGCCTCGCCGGGCGAGCCGGTGCCATGGATTGTAATTGGCGGGAAACTCCTCTTCAAACGCGATCAGCCGGTCGCCGGATTTCCAGTCGAGACCCTCGGCTACTGTCGCGATTCCTTCCGAGGTGTTTTTCAGAATCGCGATCTCAACGGGCGCGGCATTGATCAGACGCGCCGCAGCTTGGCGTAGGCCCGCATACGTTTCCAGCCACTGGTCGTAATGGAGCGATCCGTATTCGCAGACGTCATCGGCCAGAGCCTTCATGGCGGTGGCAGCCGGACGGCAAAGCGGCGCCACTGCAGCATGGTTCAGGTAAATCAGCCTATCGGCGACCGGAAATTGATCGCGATACCGGGCGTAGAGCGGCTCCTCCAAAACTCCGCTCAGTTTTTCGTAACCCATGCTTCCGAGCATACGTTAAGGTTTATGAATCTCTCCTGTTTGGGTGCGCATCCATGCCTTTAATTTGGCCTTATACTAAGAACAGACAGGGATTCGTGTTCCGGCTGTCTTCACACCTAGTTCGCGTGATCGTAAAAGGAGTTCTATGCGGCCACTGACCCACCTCAAATCTCTCACCAGCATCACGATGGCGCTGGCGTTGACCCTCCCGGTAACTGCGTTTGCGGGCGACAGCAAAGAAAAGGACCCGGATGCCATTGGCGACCGGAACGTCTCAGGCAAGGTGAACTTCTATTCGCTCGAGAAGGAAATTGCAATCGGCAAGCAATTGGCGCAACAGGTGGAGCGCCAATCGAAAATTATCAATGATCCCGTTGTATCGGAATATGTGAATCGCATCGGCCAGAACCTGGTGCGGAACTCCGATGCTAAGGTGCCTTTTACGATCAAGGTCATTGAAGATCCAACCGTGAACGCGTTCGCGCTGCCGGGCGGCTTTTTCTTCGTTGACTCAGGTTTGATTCTGAAGGCCGATACGGAGGCGGAACTTGCAGGTGTTATGGCGCATGAGATTGCGCACGTTGCTGCGCGTCACGGGACACGTCAGGCTACGCGCGGTGAAATCGCGCAACTCGCGACCATTCCGCTGATCTTCATGGGAGGAGCGGCGGCGTACGGAATTTATGAAGCGTCGGGTCTGTTAGTGCCGATGACCTTTTTGAAATTCCAGCGCGGGTTCGAGGCCGAGGCGGATTATCTAGGCGTCCAGTACATGTATAAGGCAGGATACGATCCCACCGCGTTCGTTGACTTTTTCGAGAAAATACAGACGCTTGAAAAGCGTAAGCCCGGCAGCGTCTCAAAGCTTTTCTCGACTCACCCCATCACGGACGACCGCATTGTGAAATCTCAAAAAGAGATTTCAGATCTTAAGGCAAGGCCGGAGTATGTAGTTACTACGTCCGAGTTCAACGATGTGAAGGCCCGGCTGGCGATGCTCGAGAATCAGCGGCGGCCCGATCAAGCGAACGAAGATCCCAATAAACCAACCCTGCGCCGCAATCCAAACTCTAATGCGCCCATTGAAGATGAAACGGATCCTTCGAAGAAATCGAAGGGTGACGATGAGGATCGTCCGAAGCTGAAGCGTCGTCCGTCCGATACGGGCGATAATCCAACGACCTCGGATCCGAACACGAGCAATCCGAGCAGTACACCCGGCCCGGGCAGCAACAACTAGTCTTTGCGATTTGGGTTTCGCCAACGGTTGTCCAGCGGTTGGCAGAACATCGACGTACAAGCGCTCACGTTGTCAATCGTCTTTGCAAGTACTCTGTTCGCTCATGACATCATCACGACTAACCTGAGCTACACTCGGGATGTCTCGCGAATCCTCGCACGCCGGTGCATGGAATGTCACGGGCCGTCGTCGTCTGTCCCTTTGACAACTTACGAAGAGGTTCGCCCTTGGGCTGTCGATATCAAGGAACAGGTTCTTTCCCGGTCGATGCCTCCATGGGGAGCAGTGAAAGGGTTTGGAGACTTATCGCCTGACCATGCCTTAACGCAGGAAGAGATCGTGATCCTATCTTCCTGGGTGGTTGGCGGGGCGCCGAAGGGCGATCCTGCGCTGCTTCCAAAGTCGCAGCCGGCTCCTGTTGCGAACCCGCCTGCGTTAAAAGATGGGTTCTCGGTCCATTCGAGAACCACTCTGACAAAGTCCGTGAGCGTGGCCGGCGTAAGGCCCGTGGTCACGAGGATTGTGGATTCAGTGCAAGTCACTGCCCGTCTGCCGGATGGGCGCATCGAACCACTCGTTTGGCTTTATCACTTCGATCCAAAAACGAAAATCACATTCTCGTTCCGCAAAACGCTGGCACTGCCGGCCGGCACCATCGTGGAATCGTCAACTCCGCTTGAGTTCGCGCTCGAAGTTCCGGCTTTGGATCCCCAAATCCGCACTAAGCCAAGTCCTTCACCGGCACGGTAAATACTGTCGTATTTACAACGCCCTTTCTTTGGAATTGGCTCCAGATGCGGTAAAACCCGCTACGCGGAAAGACGACATTAAACTGAATCGTCGAGCTCTGATCCTTTAAAAGTGGATGCACATGAAGCATGTCGATGAGATCGCTACTGACTATCAGCATGTGCGCCCAAACACCAAGGTACGGCTCTAACCCTTCTGAGGGATCAAGCGTATAGAAGAGCTTTGTTTCCAATCCTGCCCGAGGCTGTTCAGGATCCATTCGCAACGAAGCTATCAAATTGGCGCCTTTTGAAGGGGCCAGCGATTCCGTTATATTTGCTGGCAATTGTGGCCCGGAAACGAAAAAGGTGCTCAGCGCCAATTGCGGAACGGAACCAGCCGGATAGAAGTCGGCCAGCATACGATACATGCCGCCCAGAGGGAGAACAACAGGGAGCTGAAAGGACCCATCTTTCTGGGCTACCGGATGCTCATGCGCGAAGTACTCCAGATTGCCACTCACCAGAAACACGTGCATCAGCTTCTCATGCACAATTTCAAATCGCTCCACCGCCCGATTTGTGGCCGGATCGATCACGCGAAAATTTAGTATCGCCGTTTGGTTTGCACGTAGTAGTTCAGGCGTATGTGAGACCTCGAGAGGGTATTCCACACGATCGGGAACGTGCAACACCAGCGTCATCCCGCAGCGCGGGCATTTCCCCGGCTTCGCAGAATGATAATCCGGGTCCATCGGACAAACCCAGTCGTCCGGAGGCGCCACATCCTTTAGCTGCGAAAAAACGGGAAACCCGCTGGACAGCAACAGCACGCCCAGGCAGGCACGGCGGCTGACCTGCTTCGACACGCCGCCTATACTTTCTGCAATCTACTCACGCGGCCGACTTCCACCCACTCGACTACGTAGATGTTGCCTTTGTGGTCGAAGCACGCTCCGTGAGGGCAGACAAACTTACCGGGCTTGAAATGGTCTCTTGTCAACTTGCGCGTCGTCATGTAATCGCTTTGTGAATCATCGCCCAGGTTCGCGATGATTTTGTTATCACGATCCATCAGCGTGACTCGCGCAAAAAGGTCGGGAACAACCATATCGCCATTCTTGTAAACATTGAAATGGCAAGGCGCAAGCGTTCCGTAGATAAAGTCAGTGTGTTTCCCATCCAGTGTGAAGCGCTGAATGCGTTTGTTGCTGCGGTCCGCGACTGTGAGAATCGGCTCGGATCCTCTGGTGTCCACAAATATTCCGTGTGGACACCTCAGGCGGCCTGCTTCAGCTCCCGGGCCGCCGAAAGTGCGAATGTATTCGCCCTTCCTGTTGTACTGGATGACATAACTGGAACCATATCCGTCGCCTACATAAATGTCAGCGTTGGGCGCGACCGCAAGGTTCGTTGGGCTGTACTTCAGTGGTTTACCATCCGGTCCTGGTTGCGCATAGACTTCCGAAACCTTCGGATACCCCAGCGTAAATACTTCTTCGCCTTCGAGCGTGGTCTTCACTACGAGTCCACGCTTGATATCGCAAAGATAGAGAAACTCCTGGTTGCCTTCTTTGCGAATGTAGAGGCCGTGTGCGCCACCCCTAAATTCCTTGCCCCAACTCTTTATAAATTTGCCTTTGTGATCAAAGACAACCATCGTATCGGAGCTGTCGCTTGTGGCGTGGACCGTGTGATGAATGTAAATACGGCCGTTCGAGTCCTCGCACACTCCGTGAGTGTTGCCATATTGGATACTGGCCGGCAGGTCTCCCCAATCGTGCGTGACTTCGTAGGTGTGTTCGCCTTCTCCAATAACGGGCTTCTTGGTGCCGGATTTATTAGCGGCTTTGAGGATCAGAGGCGCGCCAAGTCCTGTACCGATGCTGGTTAGAAATCCGCGGCGCGATTGACTCATAATCCCACCGTTTCCCCGCTTAATGCGCTATTTTTGCCTCCGCTGCACTCGCGTCGACAGGAGTTACATCCGCGTAAGCTAACCAGAATCCCATCATTTCCTCGGTACTTGGTTCACCCCACCGAATGGCTTTGGTCGGATCGGGATTCAAAGGATTATTTTGGGAGTTATCGAAGTAGGCCGTTGTAAATAGGGTTGTACCCTTCGGCAGCAGAAATTGATGCTTCAGAAAGTAAGTCTCCTGCCAGCGAAAATCATATTTAGGTACATCGAACAGTAACTCACGACGGCCATCAGGGTAAATTGCTTCCGTCTTCATGCTCTTACCGCGGAAGTGCATGTGCGCGGTATATGCCACCGCAGTCACATCTTTGGGCAGCACAAAACAGGACGTGACGCGATGATTTCCGTCGCCCGGCGGAATGAGGAATAAGTTGTTCCAAATTTCGTACTGTGCTACCTCATACTTCACCGGGTCTTTTGCAAATACCAGTCCAACGCTCGTGCGGTCTTTCACAGGCTGGCTCAGCCGGTTACTGTAATGAATCTGGAACTGAAGGTAAGATCCCGCCGCAACCCTCAGTGCATATCCGGGAGGACGCACTTCCGGCGAATGTCCTGGCAAGTAAATCGCCGGTACGTGATTCACGCCTCCGGAAGGCTGGCCGGGCAAGCCACCGCCGTTCGGCACTGAGCACCCGTCATCCAGCACCATCACTTCCGGTCTCAAGTGGTTTACCTGACCGGTCCGGTAGTAATATGGACTATCCGCCTTCGATTGATCGGCGTGACTTTGCCGCAGCTTTGGAACCTCATCAGCGTTAACAATACTCACAGTCGCATGATGAACAACGCGGCGATCCCCAGGAACAACCTCACCCGCTTGGACCCATTTGTCTTCTTTGAAGTTAGTAGGTACGTAAATGTATTCGTAATCATCCTGGTTGCCGGCAGCCACATTGGTTTCGGGAATTGTAAAGATAATGTCCGGGTTGATATGCCAGCCAGCTTGGAAAACAGGTGCTTTAGGCAGGTCTTTCGGATCGCCCTCCTTCGCTCCGCCCTTTACCCAGGCCACAATGGTTGCGATCTGGTCATCTGATAAACGAGCGTCGTTCATGAACTCCCCAACGTGCGGATCGGCATGCCAAGGCGGCATAATTCGCTGCACCACGGCTTCGCGGATAGCAGCCGCCCAAGGGCGCGCTTCTTTATAAGTCATCAACGACATGGGCGCGATATCGTTCGGATGATGGCAGGTGACACAGTTCTCATAGAAAATAGGAGCGACATCTTTGTTGAAGGTAATTTCTTTCGCCGCATCCGCATCCTGCGCACTCAGGGCAACACCTGCCATCAACAAAAAATAAAGGGCAAATCCGACGCTCTTTGCCGTCACGGCAAAACTCCTCGTCCTTATATTATGAGACGCCTGTATGTGGGTTTCACGAGCGTGGGCCAGCACGCAAAGAAGCGACCATTGCGTCCGGTTTCAGAACGCTTTGTGCGGATAGAACCGGCACCAGAGACAGCAGTCCGTGTCCCTGACTTAACTAGAAGCCTACTGGACGCTTGCGTGCTTGTTCTGCGCGAGGATCTCGTTCATTTGATCCTTGACGCGTAATTTCAACTTCTTGAGGCGTTGCTCTTCCAGCTCGTCCGCCGGTGTAACGTGCGGCTTGGACTCAATTTCCTCTATCTGCTGCTTCAATTGCGCATGCTGCCCGGCAAGCGTCCGAAATTCTTCATTAGTCTGGAGCAGATGCGCTTTCAGCTCTTCGTCTTGCGTGTGATTCTCCATCAAGGATTCTCCTCTTTGAGTAACCACGCCGAGTCGGGTTCTGGGGGTTGAGAAAAGAATCTGGCCCGGTGGGTATGAGTGCATGAATTCACTCGCGGACGGTCACCAGCGGCCGGCCGCAATCAAACCTTAACATTTTCTCACTCTCATGACAATAGCGCTTTCGGCAGGGAGCTCGTAGTATTCTGGGCGGCGGCCAACCTCGACGAATCCGCACTTGCGATAGAGGGCCTGGGCCGCGATGTTGGATTCGCGAACTTCAAGAAAGTGAATCGCTTCGCGGGTCAACTCGTGATTCAGCAGCGCAGTGGCGATTCCCGAACGACGAAATTCGGGAGCAACAGCAAGATTCAAGATTTCGTGTTCGGCGGGAGCCCCACCGAGAGCGGCCGCAGTTTCACGCGATACAACGAACCCGGCGACGCGACCGTCAATTTCTGCAACTATACAGGCATACTTCTCGAAAGTGTGGACATCCCAATTGGGATTCGAGAAGGACTGCTGCTCTATTTCAATGAGAAATGCGACGTCGGCTACCGTCGCGTCGCGAATGACCGGGCTCACTGGAAGTTGATGCTCACAACATCTCCGGAGGTGTTAAGACGATCGTCATCGCGGGGCGAGTAGGCCACTGAAACGCGGCGTGGTTGCTGCTGGGGTCCGCAACGAGCATCGAGTTCAGCCGGGTTTTTCAAAAAAAGTTGGATGCTTTGACCAGACTTATCCTTCAGCCAAAGGCGTTCATGTCCACCCAAGCAATCCACGCGGACCAATGTGCCCTGCATCTTTCTTTGCCGAACGGTTTCGTCCCAAGGGACTACTTTCTCGGGTTTGACACCGCCGCTTGTCTCATCGAGCTGTTGATTGGCCTTCGCTTCTGCAGCGTGTATGCGCGCCTCTTCAGCTCGTTGCGCCCGCTCATCATCAAGCCGTGCCGCTTCGCGCTCTTTTTGGCGAGCAGCTTCAGCAGCATCGAGGCGCTCCTGCTCGGATTTGAGCCGCTGCCGATGAATAGCCTCCCGCTCAGGACCGGGCGCAGCGGAATCTTCAGCGCACAGCCACGTTCCTTGTGCTTCGAGCGCGTGCCCATCGTTCATTTGTGTGTCCGCCAAAGCAATCCACGCTTTGGTAGATCGGGGATTGAGCTGGAGCGCCTTCTTTAGCAGCGCCTCGCGTTCTTTCAGGTCAGATGTCAATTGCGCTTCAAGAAAAATGGGCTCGGCCCAAAGGGGATTTAGCTGCGCGGCCTTTTTGAGCAGAGGAAGCGCTTGTTCGGGCGGACGGCCTTGCGCAGCTTGTACATACATTATCGGGTTCTTAGTACCGGCTCTGATTTCATCCTCGGGAGACCTCGAGTGGGAATTCCCGACAAGGTATGCGGTCACGGCTTCGCCGTCGATGGAATGCTCGCCGAAATCGCGCTTGGGATCGAGCGGGCGGCCAGAAACGGAAACGGGCTGCCAGTTTCCTGCAGCGAGATTCGACTTCGCTTCCGCTTCGAGCGCAGTTGAGTCTTTGCCGAAAGCGTTTCGCTCGGCAACGCGAAGCGTGCTGCCGCCGCGTAGCGCAGTCAAAAAGATGTGAAAGCTGGATTCGTACTCGAATTTAGTGGCGAGCAACTGCATGCGGGCCCAATCGAGATCGGGGTGAGCGGGAGGACCTCCCCAGGTGACGTGACTTCCATGCGCCTGAAGCGTGTCGAACAACTGACGAAGCCCGGACTCCACTTCGGGCGGCAACCGGGGCGTATTTTCATCGAGCAGAATCCCTGCAATCTCGCCCAGCGGAAGTTTCTGACCCGGTGCGAGGATGAAGACGTACTGGCCTTTTTGCGAGACGAACCGGTCGCCGCCATCATTTGGGTTTGCTGTTTCATTGGCAGTCAAAATCACGCGAATCGGCCACACGCTGGCGAGGTCCTTCGATTCGAGTAAGCCGCCTAACACCCAACGAAGCTGTTCGAGTTGAGTAAGAGCTTCACGAGCGCTGCCCGGATCTTGAGAATCGATGTAAAAAGGACCGATATTCAGTTCGATCCAGCGGTCGCGAGAAAAAGCGAGGCATGCGAGGCAAAAATACGAAACGAACCCAATTAGGAAAAGGATCGAACGTGAGGCTCTCTTATGGGCGAAGAACGGGTGGAACAACGGACTCGCTTGCTAGTTTACCGTGAGTGCGCCGCGGTATTCGCCCTATTTGCGCTAGGGTTTCAGGTTTCAGGACAGATCATCACGATTGACGCTGACGCTGCCGTAAAACCTTTTCCGCACTTCTGGGAGCAGACGTTCGGCTCGGGACGGGCCATCCTTTCACTCCGAGAGAGCTACAGACGCGACCTTCGGGAATTGAAGAAAGTCACGGAGTTCCGTTACGTGCGGTTCCACGCGATCCTTCACGATGAGGTGGGCGTGTATGACGAGGATCGGAGCGGCAAACCGGTCTACAACTTTTCTTATGTAGATCAGATTTACGACGGCTTGCTCGAGAACGGGGTCAGGCCCTTTGTCGAGATCAGCTTCATGCCGAACAAGCTGGCGGCTTTTTCGGCGATTCACCCGTTCTGGTATAAGCAGAACGTCGCACCGCCGAAAGACTACGCGAAATGGGACGCGCTGATCAGCGCTTTCGGGAAGCATTTGGTAGATCGATACGGAATGGATGAGGTGTCTCAGTGGTACTTCGAGGTTTGGAATGAGCCGAATATTGATTTCTGGGCGGGCGAACCAAAGCAAGCGACGTATTTCGAGCTTTACGACCACACGGCGCGGTCACTGAAAGCGGTAAACCAGCGGCTGCGTATCGGCGGACCCGCTACTGCCGCAGCGGGATGGGTTGTTGACTTTCTGAAGCACTGCGCGAGCACCGGAATTCCGATTGATTTTGTTTCGACGCATGGATACGCCGACGATACGGTCGAAAATCTTTTCCACTCGCATGAAAACATTCCGATGGACGAGCGTGTTTGCCGGGCAATCCAGATGGTGCATGGGCAGATTGCATCATCGAGCCGTCCCGAGTTACCGCTGATGTGGACTGAGTGGAACGTGCCGTCGTTCGGTCCGTTGAATGCGCGGGACACCATTTATGTGGGCGCAGCACTGGCGAGTGACATCGGGCAGTGCGATGGGTTCGTCAATATGATGTCGTTCTGGACGTTTGATGATGTGTTCGAAGAGACCGGAGTGGTTCAAGATCCCTTTCATGGCGGTTTCGGACTGATCGCGGCCGGCGGGATCAAGAAGCCTAGTTTTAACGGATTTGCTTTGCTCCACAAACTCGGCCATCAGCGGATCGCGCTTGACTCGGCGAATTTGCTGGTGACGCGTGAGGGCGACAATTTAGTTCTGGCGGCGTGGAATTTGGTAGATCCGCCTCAGACAGGCAGTACGGTCCATCTGAAATTGCAGTTCAAAGGGGTAAAGCCCAATGCAACCGTTGAGCTCTCAAGTCTTGATGAGAAGCACGGAAATACACTCACCGCGTACGAGGCAATGGGTAAGCCGAGATACCCAACACGCGCACAGATTGATGAGCTCAATCGCGCAGCCGAATTACCGCCTCCGTCAGAAACGAAACTTCAAAACGGCTCATTTGACATTGCTCTCTCGCCGAACGAGCTCCTGATTCTTGAGTTGTTACGATGAAGCGGGATGGGCGCCCGCTCGCGTTTGGTCAGTGTTTGGCTGACAATTACATTGGCCTTTTTCGCCGTGCAATGCGCTATATCATGCGCCGCCTCGGGCTGCGAAACCAAAGCGAATGCTCCCCCATGTCATCGACATCAACATGGCCCCGCGCAGAAGAGCGGCAGCATCTGCTCGCACGATACCCTGTTGGCCCGCGCCGGACGGGGGCATGCAGACGCGCTGTTTCAGGGTTTTTCAATCCTGACTTCCGATAACGCCGCTCTTCTAAGATCTCGGCCGTTTGTTGTTGAGTCAGGAATAACGCTCGAGAGTCTTTCCCCTCCTCATCTCGCTGACTCGTCTCATATCGTCCTACGCATCTGAAATCCTCCTCGGGCTGTTTAACGTTTTTGACGCAGCTTCGAAGGAGGTTTTGTGTTTCGAAAGATATTGTGGATCGCATTCACTTGCGAGCTCTCGAATATCGGTGCATTTGCACAAGATACGGAGATGTTCCTGATGAATTTGTCGTCGGGAACGTCCGTTAACCCGGAGAGCGCATCCATGCCGATGATTATGGAATCGCTCGGCTCTTGGAACGCGATGCTGATGGGGCAGGCGTTTCTAGTCGAGATACAGCAATCGGGGCCAAGAGGAGGTGATAAGCTCTATTCTCCAAATCTATTCATGGCAAGCGTCGAGCATAGCTTGGGAAAGACAGGTGCGTTCGAGGCGCAGGTGATGCTCAGCCTCGAGCCGGCCACGATTACGGACCGGCGATATCCGCTTCTATTTCAGACTGGAGAGACAGCATTCGGAAAGCCGATTGTAGACGGTCAACATCCGCACAATTTTGTGATGGCGCTGGGATTTTATTACGCCCGGAATCTCAGCAAGAGTACGACGCTCGAACTCTATTTCGCGCCAGTTGGGGATCCGGCGCTTGGACCAGTCGCTTACCCGCATCGCGCTTCCGCGCTCGAATTGCCACAGGCCACGTTATCTCATCACTGGCAAGATTCAACGCATATCTCGGATGAGGTGATCACGGCAGGCATTGCTTACAAAAAGGTCAAGGTCGAGGCGAGCGGGTTTTATGGCTCAGAGCCTGGTGAGAACCGCTGGACGACTGCAGCCGGTCCGATTAATTCCTGGTCGACGCGGTTGTGGTGGTTTCCGACTGAACAGTGGGCGGCACAAGTTTCGGTAGGACGGCTCACACACCCGGAGGCACTCGAGCCCGGCGATCAAGTGCGGAGCACGGCATCAATCGAGTACACAAAACAGATTCAGAGCGGAAGCTGGTCATCCAGTCTGATTTGGGGCCGGAAACACGAGACGGCAACAAAGCGCAACACGAATTCTTATCTGGTTGAGTCCGTTTATCCGATACGCCGCGGGAATTTCATTACAGGAAGGGCAGAACTGGTTGATAAAGATGATCTTTTTCACGATGACCCGGAGACAGAGCAACGCTTGGATGCAGCGTACGGGAGTACCTTCCGAATCGGAGCTTACACGATTGGCTACACGCGCGATCTTGGGGTGTTCTGGAACGTTGAGACTGGGATCGGAGCGAATCTAGAGCTCTACTCATTGCCAGGTTCGCTCAAGCCGTACTACGGCGACCGACCGGTTGGCGGTAACATTTTTCTCCGGCTTCGCCTGAAACCTGGAGCTTAACGAGCGCTGGCCAATGTTGGCCGCGGTATCTCGCTTGACAGAGCTTTTTCGAGATTGGTGGGATTGAAGCCGAAGGGTCCGGGTTCGCTCTTGAAGCGCACTCGTCCATCCGTGCCTACGAGGAACAGCCGATCGGGCCAGCCGGTATAGGCTTTCTCGACGTGATTATCGATGGAATCGATCAGAGCTGGAAATGCGATGTGGAGCTTGCGAACGCAAGAGTCCGCGACATGTTCGCGCTCGGAGTTGGTGGTCGGATTGCGGAACAGGACGCCTTCTTTCACATTGCTTTCCATCTGCCAGATGTCGGTGGGATGCGCCTCAGCAATGTACACGACATAGAAGGCGGCTTGATCCTTGTAATCGGTGTAGAGTTTGTTGAGCGCGGGAACCTCCCGGCGAAATGGCGGTCAAGTGTAGCTTCCGAAGACGAGAACCACCGGTTTCACGCCGCGGAAGGATGACAACGTGACCTGACCTGAATGATCGAGCAGAGGAAGCGTGAAATCAGGGGCTGTGTTTCCGACGTGGACATGTCCTTGACGGGCGCTCTTCCACATGCTTTCGAAGGGAAACAGCAGAAAAGGCGCCGGGCCCACATGCTTCATTACGCGAGCGAATGTTTCAGGCGGCTGGCGCATGGCAAACGCGAAACCGGCCATCAAGATGAAATAGGCCGACAGGACGAAAGTGGCGATTTTCAGGAGCCGACCGGCGAGTGTTGACTTTGAAGACTTTGCCATAGGAGCGTAACTTTACTGATTTGCGGCAGTTAGCTTCTCAATCACCACGGCTTGCGACCCACCTTTCGAGTAGACCTTCCCGGTCGCGGTGACGCGTTTGCCTGCGTATGGCAGAAGCCGATCATTCTGGCCGGCAGCCGGCATCGATTCGGAGATCGGCCAGAAGACGGTTCCGTCGTCTTGAAGAATGACTAGAGGCGAACCTTTTCGGGCGCAAGCAAGCGCGCAATCGCGGCTGATCGGTTTATCGAGGCCTTTCGTGAAGGCACAAGCTGAATCTAAAACCCAGCCAGTGATTGTTTTTCGTTCTTCTGCAGGCGCAGCGTTGGCGATCCCGAAGATGAGCAAGAAGCTTAAAGTGAGTTTGGAGCAGAACATTCGAAAGTGGATTATAACAGGGAGATCGTATTCGTGTCGCAACGCAACTGTCGGATCGAGTTTGGCCGCTCGGTGAGCTGGAACATAGCTGGCCAATAAGGCGGATGTAACGAGGGCCGCCGCAGCAATCGCCAGAATCAACGGATCTGCCGGACGCACACCGTACAGCAGGCTGGAAAGAAACCGCATCAATCCAACTGACCCTGCAAGGCCCAACGCCAAGCCGACTGCGACGGACGGCAGCCCTTGTCCTGCGATGAGTTTCAGGACATCACCGGAGTGAGCTCCTAGGGCGATCCGCACACCAATTTCTTGCGTGCGCTGAGCGGTCGCAAAGGAGATAACTCCGTAGATACCAACCGCAGCCATGATCAGGGCCATCACAGCGAAAATTCCGAGAAGAATACTGATCACGCGCTGAGGCGCGAGCGACTCTGAGGCCAGGTCGGCCATGGGCATTACGAACGAGACTGCCTGGTCTTTGTCTATCGCCCAGATTTGCCGCTCGACGGCATTAGCCAAGTTCATTGGATAGCCAGCAGTCCGGATTGCGAAGCAGAGGAGCGGAGTTGGAACCTGCGAAAACGGGAAATAGATTTCTGATGTCACATCGGAAGTCATTCCCAATTGATGGACATCGCCGACTACGCCGATCACCTCGACGTTAGACTTGAGGCCGGCTACTTTGAGGCGCTTGCCCAGGGGATTCTCATTCGATACGAGCCGGCGCGCAAACGTTATGCTGAGAATCGCAACTGGCACGGCGGCTGCGTCATCGTATTTCGTGAAGGAACGGCCTTCAATCAGCGGAATGCCCATGGCGCGAAAGTAGTCAGGCGTTACTGAACTCCACACTGCGTCTCGTTGCTGATTGGCGTCTGATCCGGCGGCTATTGACACGTTACGAGTCCCCCACCATCCGCTGAGAGGAAGAAACGTGACGGTTCCTGCCGATTGGACACCCGGCAGCGATGAAACGCGATCGGCAACCTGGTTGCCAAAGGCAAGCTGTTGCGCTTCACTTTCATACTTCAAGGGCGGCAGCATGAGACGCGCGGTCAGCACGTTTTGAGGATTGAAGCCTAAATTGCCTCGTAGTAGCTGGGCAAAGCTTTTTAAGGTCACGCCCGCGGCAGCCAGCAAGATGAGAGACAGCGCAATTTCAAGAGTTACGAGCACACTTCGAAAACGGCGTCCCGAGATGGTGCCGGTCGACGTTCGGGATGACTCCTTCAATGACTCGCCTGTATCTGAGCGCATCGCTTCGAATGCGGGGATCAACCCGAAGATGGTGCCGGCGAGCAATGAAGCGAGGAGCGAAAAACCAAGCACATGGGAGTCAATCGGGATTTGATCTATTCGCGGGATGCTGAGGTTCGCAATGGTTGGTGGAAAGAGCGCAACCAACGCTCTTGTGCCCTGGAAGGCGAGCAATAAGCCGAGTGCTCCGGCAGCGAGGGCGAGCAGAATGCTTTCCGTCAGGAACTGGCGTATGAGTCTCGGGCCTGCAGCCCCGAGAGCCGCCCGAATAGCGACTTCCCTGCGCCGGTCCACGGCTCGCACGAGCAACAAATTGGCAACATTCGCGCATGCGATTAACAGCACGAAACCAACAGCGCACATCAGTACGAGCAGAGCGGGACGAATATCGCCACTGATCATCTGTCGAAGGCTGATGATATTGATGGCGTCTTCTTCTTTATTCGTCTTCGGATATTCGCGCGCAAGATGGCGTGCGATGGCGTTCATCTCGGTCTGGGCCTGGTTGATGCTCACGCCCGGCTTCAACCGGCCCAGCATGCGGAGGAAACGGTAAGCGCGATCGTGGATAGCTTCGGGCGGGATGGTGAGTGGGGTCCATAGTTGAACTGTCCCGGGGTAATCGACTCCCCGCGGCATGACGCCGATTACGGTGTACGGCGCGCCATCCAGCCTGACTGTCCTTCCAACCATGCTTCGGTCTCCGCCGAAACGGCTCTGCCATAGCTGATAACCCAACACCACGACGTGATCTTTTCCGGGTTGCTGTTCCGCTGGAAAGAACGTGCGGCCGTGCAGAGGCGCGACTCCGAGAACGTGAAAGAAGTTTGCCGAGAAGCGATAACCGATAATGGCCATCGGTTCCCCGGAGCCGGTCAGCGTGTACATGACATCGGTGGAAGCAGCCAAGTCTTCGAAGACGTGATTTTGCAACCTCCAATCCGCGAAATCCGGCGCTGATACTTGATCGGTGTTAAATCCGCGCGACCGGTTATAACCCCACACTGTCATCAGCCGATCAGCGTCTTTGTATGGCAGAGGCGCAAGGAGAACTGTATTTACAACACTGAAAATTGCGGTGTTCGCGCCGATCCCGAGCGCGAGCGTGAGCGCTGCGATAGCGGTGCTACCACGATGGTTTCGCGTCGTGCGCAGTGCGAAGCGAGTATCCTGCCAAAGGCGCTCGATCGATATTCCTGTCCAGATGCTGCGCGTGTCTTCTTTGATTAGGGTCGGGTTGCCGAAGGAGCGCCGTGCTGCATAGCGAGCCTCTTCCGCAGAGGCACCGTCCTGCTGCAACTCTTCGGCCTCGAGTTCCAGATGGGAACGCAACTCGCGCTCCAGATCCTTGTCGCGTTCTCGTCTGCGGAACCAACGCATGTCACTCTTCCTCCACCGGCCACATGATTCGCGCGATCGCGGTGGTTAATTGCTTCCATTTCGACTCTTCCGCCACGAGTTGTTTCTTTCCGGCCGGAGTGAGTCTGTAGTACTTGAACTGGCGCTTTAGATCTTTTCCGGCGGGCTCCCATTTGGCGACGATCCAACGCTGGCGCTCCAGGCGGTGCAGCGCCGGATAGAGGGATCCATGCTCCACCTGCAGCAGATCTTCCGTAGTTCGCTGGATATGCTTCGCGATCTGATGACCGTGAGCGGGGCCGAACAGCAGTGTGCGAAGTATGAGCATATCGAGAGTGCCCTGCAATAGCTCAATGCGATCTGAAGAGCTTTTCGCCATCTGGTTAGTAGATATTCTACCCAAATTCAGCCGGGGATGGTAGATCTTCTACCAAACCGGGGGCGTGGACCAGTGAACGCAGTTCGCGAACGGAATTCTATCGGGGTCTAGCATATTAGCCGAGTGACTGTAATGAACTTCTTCAAAATTGCTCTCCTGGGCGCGTTTGCAATGGCCGACGTGGGAGCGGAAACAAATGGCTGGCAACCGCCTGGGCACGTGCAGGTCCCCATCTGGCCCAACGCTGCTCCCGATCCACAACCAGTCAGGGGGCCAGAGGTGGTCGAGCCCTCGGGGAATACGTTTCTAGTTGCAGGCAAGCAGGTAATTGGAGTGAGCAATGTGACGCGACCTACCATGACGGTCTATTCGCCAAAGGGGAAGAATACCGGCGTAGCGGTTATCGTCTTCCCGGGTGGAGGGTACCAGACTCTTGCAATCGATCTGGAAGCCACGGAAGCCTGTGACCGGATGACATCGAAGGGAATCACGTGCGTCCTATTGAAATACCGGGTCACCGATGTGGGTCCGTATCCGAAGTCGGGACCATATCCAGAATCGGCAATGGCGCTGCAGGACGCGCAGAGAACGATGGGGTTGGTGCATTTGCATGCAGCCGAGTGGCACATTGATCCGCACAAGGTCGGAGTGTTGGGGTTTTCCGCGGGCGGGCATCTCGCCGCAGCGATTAGCAACCACTTCGAGCGGCGGCTTTACCCCCTGATGGATGCTGCCGACAAAGAAAGCTGCCGTCCGGATTTCGCGGTCCCTATTTTTCCCGGGCACCTGTCGTTGGCCGCTGCAGAATGGGATGCCAGGCAAGGCACGAAGAAATTTGCGATTTCTCATTCTGGGCATGAGTCGTCAACGGATGCAAATCTTGCGCTGAACCCCGACCTGCACGTTACGGCGCGGACACCGCCGACCTTTCTGCTGCAAGCCGAGGATGACCCCGTCGACAGCGTGTATAATTCGCTGGCTTACTTCATCGCGCTGCAGAAGGCCGGTGTTCCCGCCGAGATGCATGTGTATGCGCAGGGCGGACACGCGTTTGGGCTGCGGCCAACGAAATATCCGATAACGGAATGGCCGCTGTTATTCGAGAGGTGGCTCAAAACAATTCGAATGATCCCGGATTGAGGGTGACACTGTTCACTGCAGTTTCGACAAAAACTCCTCTACGGTATTCACCTCTCCATACGAGAATCCCGAATCGCTAGGATCGACTGGCCCTGGGGGCGCGGCGAGCACATAGAGATTCCAGTTTCCGTTGGATTCCGTGATTTGTTTACTTGAAGACAACTCGTACCGCGCACCATTCGAAGAAAATGAGAGCTTAGACCCGCTTATCGTTCCTGTTTTTTGAAATGGATGTCCGGCGCGCGGCGATAGAGAGAAGAGAAATCGTGCGCGGCCCGGAAGCGACAGCCAAATCAGTTTACTGTGGAGCGACCGATCCGCGACTCTTACGGACACCAGGATGTCTTTACCATTCACGCGCACTGAGGGCAGGAAGATGTGAAGAAGCACGTCGGAGGCCTCGAAGTCTCGGGGTTCAGCTTTGCTGGGAACAGAGGTTGGTTCGAATTCTACTTCGATGTAGTCCACTACCTTTTGACCGGTGGCGGCATTTTTCAGCACATCAATGGCGATCACTTGTCCCGATTGAAATGTCCCAGCCGGAAACTGAGGGGGCGGAAGCTCCCGAAAATTCGCGACATTGGGGACTTGAATGGGATGGTAGTCCTTGGGCAGTTGATCGGCACGAAGACTGAAAGGCCTGAATCGCAGCCGGGCCGAGCCCGTTTCGCCGACCGGTTCCACTTCGACGTCGTATCCCCAGTAGGTCTGAGCCGCCGGGTCCACAAAGACGCGATGGAAAGTGTCCGGCCTGCCGTCTTTCGCATCCGTGTGCATCACGTCAGTTACGCCTTCGATACTAATGTGCTGCCCGGGCGACCACGGTTCGAGCACGTACGAGGCGCTGAACTTCCACCCATCGCTGCAATATGTCCCTGCTCCTCCCAAGATGCCGTGCTGAGCGTGGGCAGATCCAACAAGGAGACTCGCCACGAGTAACGTGGAGAACGTATTTTTGCTATTGGCCATCGCGAATGCTCCCTACTACGCGCGGCGTAATCTGCCGCACGGGTTGAAATTCTTTGAAAAGGCTGGCGACTGGAGGGCTCGATTCTTGCCCGGGGGCCAGGCAATCGCGAGAAATAACGTAATCCCGCGCAGTCCGCGCTTCCAAAGTATGGTTATCGCGGGTGTTGGAAAGCCGGCGCAAACTGTGGTCGCCTAGCGCTCCGATCGCGACCAGGAACACTGCGCCCAGTAGTCCAACCGGTAAAGGAATGGAAACAGGGCGCAGGAGAGCGCGCCAATTTTGCCGGCTGGCTACGCTCTGCCGATAAGCAGAGACGGCCTGTCTTGTTAAATCAGAACTCGGCTCGAGTGGTTTGCTTTTTGCCTGTTGAAGCAAAGAATTTAGTTCGTCATCATTCAATGGACTCATAGAATAGTTCCTCTTGATAGCGGTGTTCGCAGTTGGCTCCGGTATGGCGCGAGCTGGCATCGGAGTCTTTCCCGCGCTCTATGCAGCCGTGACTTAATAGTGCCGACATCGGTCCCGACGATCGCGGCAGCTTCGCGAAGCGATAGTTCCTCGAACTCGCACAACACGATCGCTTCACGTTGTAGAGGCGGCAAAGCTGAGATCGCCGCCTGCACGACGGCGTTTAACTCGACGGAGGTTATCGAATCCGGACAGCCCGCGGCCGTAAACTTTTGATCATCTATAGGGAGGTCATCACAATTGACCTCACGGTCGCTCGCGTTCTGGCGCTGCCGTACGAGATTCCTCACTATGCCGTACAGATATTGGCGTAGCGATCCGCGTTGTTGATTGAATCCCGGCTTTCGCACTAACTGAAGAAAACACTCTTGTGTAACGTCTTCCGCAATATCCACGGCTCCGGCAAGGCGATAGGCGAAGCGGAACATGGCCAAATGATGATCTTCAAAGATTTTTCGGAACGCTTCTGTATCGCCTTTCGCGGCTCGTCCTAGAAGTCTTGCTTCGTCTTCGCTCTCCATCCACGCCCTACACACTATTCAATGGCAAGGCGAAAAAGATACGGCGCTCGCTCAATTTTTCTGGATGCTTGTACGATTTTTCTTGGGCAAAGAGGCGTGTTCCAGTCCGCCCCCTCACGTGCAGATCGATGCCGGGGAAAACGAGGAGGAATTATGTCGAGCGAAGGAAATGCAACACGATCAAGAGTAACCTTGCACGTGGTTTCAAGCCTTGATGGGTTCATCGCGAGGAAGGATAACAGTGTCTCCTGGCTAGAAGCGAAGGGAAGCGTCTATGAAGCCGGAGTTTCCATTTCGGAGGAAGAAGCCGCAACCTTCCTCAAAGCCATAGATTGTTATGTGCTCGGTTCTCGCACCTACGAACACGCACTTGAACTGGGCTGGCCTTACGGCGACACTCCGACCGTCGTGGTGACAGGAACGAAATTGCCGTCGATTAGGAACACTGTCGAATTCTACTCGGGGGATCTCAAGACACTCCTTTATGAGAAGCTCGCGCCTCGATATCGAAATATCTGGCTCGTGGGCGGAGCGATGTTATCCCAGCGTTTTCTCGAACTCGGCTTGGTGGACGAAATCAGGTTGACCATAGCCCCAGTCCTATTGGGTGACGGACTGCGGCTATTCGGTGGTTCTCTGACGGAGCAGAGATGGGCTTTGAAGAACGTGGTTGCCTACAGGAACGGATTTGTTGAGTTATCGTATTCCCTCTCCACAGCGTGAGAGCCTCTTCGCGGTTCTATCGCGCGAAGACCACGACGCCATTTGCGGGTATGACGATTGAGGCGGAGGCACTGAAGCCGTGCATTGCCGGACCATTAGCCGATATGCCACTACTATTTCCTGCGACGATGGGGTTTACAAAATGATCGTAGACATCGCTGTTGAAGATCTCTTTCCAGAACCCAGCCGCGGGGAATCCGACGTCGTATTCCCAATACGTGCTTTCCGCAAACGAGGCGACTACGACCACATCTTGACCCGTGCCTTCTAGCCAACGGTGAAAGGCAAGAACACGATCCTGGTCGTTCGAATAGAAGGCGTGAACCCAATCTGCGCGAAGCGCCGGTTGCTGATTCCGGAGGCAAATTAAATCCTGTGTGAAGCGGAGATGATCTTTCGCGGTGTGGTCCGACAGATCATTTAGCCGGTCCCAGGCAAGAAGGTTCGGTCCGGCTGGATTTTCATCCCACGGGTGGTCCTCCAAGAACTCCTGCCCCATAAAAAGCTGAGGGATGCCAGGGGCAGTCAAGAGAATGGACATCGCGACACGTGTGCGGCTGCGCGCGTACCAGGATCTGTGATCGGACCGATCGGCAAGTACCGGAACTCTGGGGTCGCGTCCAGCTTTCACGATGTCGTGATTTTCGATACATGTTGCGGCGCGCCAGGCATGGTCCAGGTTGGGGGGATACAGGGCGTCCGCTATAGCCGTCATGGAAACAGCAGACGCCGCTCCGAATGAAGCTGCCTGGACCGCGCGCCGCAAAGCGTATCGAAGCGTATCGTGCTGCACAACATCGAAACCAGCGCCTCCGGTCGAAGCGGGCGCGATTATCGGGAGCACTGAATTCGGAATGTCCGGGAATTCTCCCGGCCAGAACTCGGCGTTTTGGAGGAGCCGCGGCCGTAGCTGGCGATTTTGATTGGTGAGCTTTCGACAGAAGTCCCAGCCATTGCCTTGATTCGTAGAGAGCAGGATACTGATCTCGTCATAGCGGAAGCCGTCAACGTGATACTCCTCGATGAAGAACCGGGCGTTATCCAGAAGGAACTGACTGACAGGGTCATTCCAAAGGGCGAACGCTAATCCGCCTGTGCCACGATCCTGGTCGGTGAAATAGAGACTATCGTTGTTGTTGCCGAGGTTTTGGAGCCGGTCCATAAAGTACAGGCAGTTGTCGTCCGCTTTACCGCCTGAGGAGAAGCCTCCTGCGTGGTTGTAAACAACATCGCATGCGACCGCAATGCCATGTAAATGACAGAGGTCGACCAAAACCTTGAGCTGATTCGGGCCTGATCGAATGTGCTCTAGCCGCAACTCGGGTTGTTGTTTGCTAGCAAGCAGGCTGTTGATAGTTGCCAGATAGGTCGCGAGCTGCGTAGTGTTTCTGCAGACGTAAGGGAAGTCGGGTGAAAAGAGATCGGCACCCGCGTAACCCATGCCGGGGTTGTCTTCCTGCTCATCGATCGGAAGCGGTTGCAGCATATTGCATCCGAGCGCTTCGAGATAGGGGATCTTGCCGACTATGTCGAGAAAGTTTGAGGCCACGCCCGGAGTTCGTATCGAGTAGGTACCTACGTGAAGCTGATAAATTACCAACTGTGAAAAATCGGGCGTGAGAAATCCGTTATCGTGCCAGGGATACGAAGCTTATCCCTTTCAAGCAGCCTGTCGCCGGTCGGCTGGTCAAAAGTAGTTCCATTGAAGGTTCCGAGAAGGTAGACGGCCGTGGCGCGGGGCGCCCATACGCGAAACGAAGCTCCCCTCGAATTGAGAGTCGCGCCAAGAGGTGTGGAGGGGGAAATCTTTTGTTGCGAAAGCATGTGGCTCTCCCTTTTGCCTACACTGCCTATGTAAGGCTATCGCGGTCACACCAGCGGACTCGAAAAATTAGGAGGGAAGCCTAATTGCTCCTCTACTGATAGCGCAACGCTTCGACTGGATTGACGCGGGTTGCGCGAATGGTGGGGATCAGCATTGCCGCTATCGAGACGGCCGCCAACAGAGCGACTACACCCAGAAGAGCTAGCGGGTCCGCCGGTCTCACATCGAACAGCAAAGCCTCGAGCTCACGGCTCACCGCTAACGAACTCATCAAACCGACAGCTAACCCCGCCATCACGGGGCGCAAGCTTTGGTTCAGAACCATGCTTGCAATACTCGATTTGCCGGCTCCGAGCGTCATTCGTATTCCGATCTCACTCGTGCGCTGCGCTACTGAATATGCCACGACGCCATAAATCCCCAGACTCGCCAGTAACAGCGCACAGATCGCAAACAATGTAACCAATTGCGTTTGAAAGCGCCGTTGCGCCACGGATTCGTTTAGGCGCTCGGCCATGCTCTGGAAATGCTCGAGTGGAAGCTCCGCGTCCACTTGCCTGACGGCGGCGCGCAATTCCCTACTTGCAGCACTCGCGCTGACTGAGGTTTTCAACACGAACGTCATGTCACTGTCAGACCGTAGCCAATACGGCAGGTAGACCGTCATGGTTGGCTGCTTGTCCAGGCTGGCTCCGCGCACATCGCGGACAACTCCCAGAATCTGTATTCGATTCTTCTCGTCATCGCCCAGCACGATCTCGCGTCCAATCGGATTTTTGCCAGGCCAAAGCTTTTCCGCTGCCAGCACTGATAGTAGTGCTACAGGGTGGCTGCGATCGGCATCCCTAAAGGTTCGTCCCGCTTGTAATGGAATGCCGAACGCGCGGAAATAATCAGGGCTAACCGCGCGCATATCCCCAAGCGGCCGCTCTCCCAAGGGCACAATATGATCTGCGCCGGTAAATACGTTGTTATTACCTTCACCGGACAAAGGAATCCGATCTATGGCTGCCGCGCTTTCTGCGTCCGGCAGCTCGCGCAAGCGATTTAGGATCGTCTCAAGAGCGGCGGATCGCTTTTCCTTGTTGGGATAGCTTTTCTCCGGGAACTCAACATCCGCTGTAATGAGCCGGGAGGTCTGAAAGCCCTTGTCTACGCTCAAGAGCTTCACAAAGCTGTGCACCAGTAATCCGGCGCCGACCAGGCACATGGCGCTTAAACAAACTTCAGCGCCGATCAGAAAGGAGCGTGAGCGCCATGCAGCCCTTACTTCCGTGCTTCCGCGTCCGCCCGCTCTCATCGCTTGCTGGGCATCTTCGCGTGCGGCGCTCCGTGCGGGCATAAGTCCGAAAAGTATCCCGGCCATGACGGAAATGGCAAACGTGAACAACAGCACATGGCCGTCGATGCGAACATCCTCAAGTCTTGGCACGTCCAGCGGCGCTACGGCGACGATCACCCGGGCTGCGGCGTAAGCGACGGCGATGCCGAGTGCTCCGCCCGCAAGTGCCAATGTCAAGCTCTCCGCAAGCATCTGGCGCAACAGTCGCGTAGCGCTCGCCCCTATAGCGCTCCGAATTGCCATCTCCGTCCTGCGTGCGGTCGCTCGGGCCAGTAAGAGGCTCGCCAGATTGACACAGGTAAGCAGCAATAGCAGTGTCACGGCTCCAAAAACCAGCTCCAATCCCGACCGTACTCGCTGTGTGATCTGCTCAATTAACGGAACCATGGCTGCCGACAGCGTTATGTGAATCGGAGCTCGCTTCGCGATGTTGGTTTGGAGCGCATTTAATTCTTGCTGCGCCTGGAAGAAGCCAGCAGACGGCTTCAAGCGTGCAATACACGCAAAATTGAAGTCGCCGAGTTGGGATAATTCTTCCTTACGCAGCGCGAACGGCTTCCAGAAGCGCGCCCGTTCTTCGGGCAAGTCCATCGCAAAAAGCTGGCTGAGTTTCGGGAGCCGGAAGGTTTTCGGAAGCACGCCGATAATCTCGTAAGGTTCGCCATCGAGCAGAATCTTTCGCCCAATCACACCCGGATCGCCGCCAAATCGACTTTTCCATAGATCGTAGTTCAGGACCACTTCGTGATCCCGGCCGGGCGCGTCTTCCTCTCGGGAAAACGTCCAGCCCAAGAGAGGATTGACCCCCAGCATCTGAAACAAATTGGAGGAAACCCGTGCGCCGTAGAGCCGCTCTCGGGCGCGAATGTACCAGTAAGGTTCAGCGATATACCGTCAATCAGGGCCATTTGATCGAACGACCGCAGATTTGTACGCCACTCCTCGAAGTGCATCGCATTTACCGGCAAAAGGGGAGGCACCTTCGCGGATATGCCGCCGAGATGCTCGTGAATCACGTATAGCCGTTCGGAATCGCGATACATCAACGGCCGCAGAATCACATGATCGATAAGGCTGAATATGGCGGTATTCGCCCCAATTCCGAGCGCAAGTGTAGCGATGGCGACGACAGTGAATGCGGCATTCTTCCGGAGAGTTCGGACCGCAAACCGGATATCTAGCCAGAGCGCCTCGAGCATGTTCTGTATACGAGAACCAGCCCGGCAGAGTTCACATTTTTGGGCGGTCGCCCGCTTGGCGATGAAAGACTCGACTCCTTCCGACGGACGGATGGGTTGACATGTCTCCCAAGTTCACTGATACTTAGGTGAAATGTCTACCCAAGAGGAAAGGGAACGGCTTGAGTTACTTCAGGGAACGCTCGATCTCCTAATCTTAAGGAGACTCATCTTCGGACCACAGCACGGCCAGGGTATCGCGCGCGCGATTCAAGAAGTTTCTCAAAATGAACTGCTGGTTGAACACGGCGCTTTATATCCAGCGCTTCAACGCCTGGAGGATCGAGGCTGGGTTGCTGCAGAATGGGGCACTTCGAGCAACAATCGCAAGGCCCGCTTCTACACACTGACGAAGGCGGGACGCAAGCAGCTTGTCAAAGAGACGACGAAATGGCGGCGGCTTGCGACCGCGATCGGGCGCGTTCTCGGCCCGGAAGCAGAAGAGGGATGAATTCATGTTCGGACACCGAAGAAAGCCGGCTGATTTCGCCGCGGAGATTGAATCTCATCTGCAGTTGGAAATCGACCGTTTGAAGGAGCAAGGACTCACTGAGGACGAAGCGCGGCTGAAGGCCCGCCGCAATTTCGGAAACGTGACTCGCGCACGCGAGCGGCAGTACGAATCGCACCGGTGGTTGTTAGTCGATATATTGGTGCAAGATATCCGGTTTGGACTGCGAGTACTTGGGAAAACTCCCGGTTCAACAGCTATCGCCATCCTGACGCTCGCGCTGGGGATTGGCGCAAACACGGCTATATTCAGCCTACTGAATACCGTATTACTCCGTAATTTGCCAGTGCCTCATCCGAAGCAGCTCGTTCTATTCGGCCACGGCATGTGGGTGGGCAGCCAGAATACTCTACCGGATCGAAGCTGGCAGCTCTTCTCCTATCCGTTCTACAAGGAATTTCGCAAAAAGAATCAGGTCTTCGCGAATGTCGCGGCAATCAACAGCATTCTGTTTGACTCGCACGGACGCGTCGCCCATGAATCGGAGTTCGAAAAGATAAGCGTCGAGTTGGTGTCCGGCACATATTTCCAAACGCTTGGTTTGAATCCCGTTTCCGGACGGCTTTTGACTGAGGCCGACGATCAGAAACCCGGCGGGCATCCGGTCGCCATTGCCAGCTATTCGTGGTGGCAGCGGCGTCTTGCAAAACACACCGACGCGGTCGGCACAAGTGTAGAAATTAACCAAACCGTGTACAACATCATCGGAATTGCTCCGCAGGAGTTTTCCGGAACGACCTTAGGGCAAGCGCCTGATCTCTGGATTCCCCTTGCGATGGAAAAGCAGATTTCTCCAGGCTGGAACGGCCTCGAGGACAGGTTATTTCAATCGCTCTATATCATCGCACGGAGAAAGCCGGAGGTCAGTATTGAACAAGCCAGTGCCAATACCAATCTTCTGTTTAAGCAGTTTCTGCACGAATGTGCCGGGCCACAACCATCCAGTAGTCAAGTGAAAGATATCGAACACGCCCGAATTGAGCTCGTTTCCGCTGCCAATGGGTTACCCGGCTTGCGCGTCGGCTTTTCTTCTCCGTTGAAGATATTGATGGTTCTGGTTGCGCTTGTGCTTCTCATTGCGTGCGCCAATGTCGCTAATCTCTTGCTGGCCCGGGCCGCCGCTCGACAGCGGGAAGTCGCTGTACGCATGTCCCTCGGTGCTGAACGTGCGCGGCTTATCCGGCAACTCTTGGTAGAAAGCGGTCTGTTGGGCACGGCCGGAGCGCTGCTGGGTGCGCTGTTCGCTTGGGTCGCTATTCGTCTCTTTCTTGCAACGGCAGCTCCGAATTCTGGGCCGATTCCGATTCATATCGCGCCTGATGCGCAAGTATTGGGCTTTGCACTGGCAACGACGATACTCACGGTGATGCTGTTCGGAATGGCTCCTGCGTTCTATGCAACTCAGATAGAGCTGACTCCATCGCTGAAGGAAGGGCGAGGTCTGACGGGCGGTTCCGTGCGCAGCCGTCTTTCACGCGCCCTTATCATTGGTCAGGTCGCGCTCTCGCTCATGCTTTTAGCAGGCGCGGGATTATTCCTTCGCAGCTTCCGCAATCTGATGAACGTCAACACCGGTTTCGACAAGAAAGATGTCGTTATCGTGGCGGTGGATCCGAGCGCGGCCGGATATGGAGTGCACACGCGTTGGGAAAACATGATGGACACTATCGAAACGCGCGTGAGCTCGCTTCCAGGTATCCACGGCGCGAGCTTTGCCTTCGAGATCTTCGGTGGCGGGTGGACGGACCCAGTGAGCGTACCGGGACGTCCGAGGTCAGACAATGATCCCGAGGTCTTTCACGACATTGTTGGGCCGCAATACTTAGACGTGATGAAGACGCCTATCGTGATGGGCCGCAGGCTGAGCCCGCGCGATAACGCGGCGTCTAAGAAAGTCGCTGTGATCAATGAAGCGATGGCGCGCGCCTACTTTCCCGGTCTCTCATCGATCGGGCGAACCTTCTCTGTGGGACCCGAACCAGAATGGCAAAACATCGAAGTGGTTGGAATCGCGAAAAACGCGAAATACATGAGGCTCCAGGAACGCTCGAGGCCTGCTGCCTTTTATCCGCGCGCTCAGCATGGAATGTTTCTCTATAATTTCCTGGTACGCTACACGGCCGATCCAGCATTCCTCATCCCGCAAATCAGGAAAAGCATTCATTCTGTCGACCCGAACCTTCCGATTGGCGAGCCAACCACGCTTGCGGAGCTCGTCGATAATTCGGTGCGCAATCAACTCCTTGTCACGCAGCTTTCAACTCTTTTCGGCGCACTTGCAGCTTTACTGGCCTGCATCGGAATTTACGGGGTTGTCTCTTACGGAGTAACGCGGCGAACCAACGAGTTCGGGATCCGAATGGCGCTTGGCGCCGAGCGCCGCACGGTACTTTGGACGGTGCTTCGCGACGTCGTGCGGCTGACCTGCATCGGTATGGTTATTGGCCTCCCGTTCCCCTTGGCGATGTCATTTTCTCCGATGGTCAAAGACCAACTGTACGGTTTGAAAACGTATGACCCGGTTGTTACTTGCATGGCACTTACTGCGATGCTCGCGGTAGCGCTCTTCGCCGGCTATGTTCCTGCCCGGCGGGCGACGAAAATCGATCCGATGATCGCGTTGCGGTACGAATAAGCGGGACGACGGTGAGGTGATCTGGTACTAGACCGGCTGGCGAGAGCGCAATTTTTGGCTGGACGGCGAGGTTGTAAATCGGTGATACACTGAAGGTGTCAAGCGGATTGCGTACGGAAATTAGCTGCAACCTGGTTTTTCGCATGGCGTCCAATAAATACCAGCCGGCGTGCGTGTCTGCCCGGATAGCGTGCCGCAATCCCCAGTGAAGTTGATAGAGAAGACATGACGGAGCATCAGAACGCCGGTCAGCCGGATGCCCACTTGGATCGGCTACTCATTCCCGCCGATCTGCAAGAGCCCCTTTACAAATCGATGGTCCGCCGGATGCGGGAAGTTTTTAACCCGCCGAAGCTTCCACCGTTAGAGATCACTTCAATACCCATTGAAGGCGCTGAGATGGGCGGTGTGAGCGCGGTCGAAGTGCCTTGGTACAAATCACTCGTCAGCAATGTACGCGATTTGATCCGGCCGCCTAAGCTGCCGCCCTTGGAGGTGACGTCCAAACCGGTCGAGGTGAAATCGATCTGGGGCGCTTACCGCGGCGGCGAGACAAGAACCGGAGCCGTTTCGCTTCTAATTCACGTTGGGATCGTAGCGCTTGCGCTCATCATATACCAGGTTCCTGCCGTGAAAAAGAAGATGAAGGACGTAACGGACATTTACTTCCCCATACAGCCGTATAAGCCGAAACTTCCTCCCGCTTCAGAGCAGATGCACGGCGGCGGCGGTGGCGGGAATAAGATGCCGAAGCCGGTAAGCCGGGGCGAGGCGCCGAAGTTCGCTCCTAAACAGATGATGCCGCCCATGGCAGCCGTGCCGAAACCGGTGCTGCCGGTTGTTCCTACGATCACCGCGCCCGCGCCGCAGATCGTGGCTGATAACTACGGCGATCCTTTGGCGAAGAATCCTCTGTTCTCCACTGGACCGGGAACTGGCGGTTTTGGAACTGGCTCAGGAGGCGGTATTGGCAGCGGAAACGGGAACGGCTATGGGCCGGGTTCCGGCGGAGGAACCGGAGGCGGTGTCTTTCGCCCCGGCGGAGATGTTTCGATGCCGCAGCTCGTTTCAAAAGTCGAGCCTGAATACTCCGAAGAGGCGCGAAAAGCAAAATACTCGGGAACTGTCCTCCTTCAGATTATCGTCGACGAGCACGGGTTGCCGCGAGACATCAAGGTCGTTCGTCCGGTTGGGCTCGGACTCGACGAAAAAGCAGTTGAAGCTGTTTCGCGGTGGCGATTTCGGCCTGGTTACAAAGGCGGCCGCCCGGTGGCTGTAGAAGCTAACATCGAAGTCAGCTTCCGGCTGCTGTAATCCGGCCTGCCGATTCACATTCTTCACACGGACATATCTTTCGAAGGTGATCGAAAGAGTAGATTCCCGTGCTGTGCCCGTCATTCCAGTGAATGCGGATGGCATAGCTTCCGACCGGCTCGACCGAATTCATTCGCAAAGCGGGCTTAAACATCGGGAAGAGCTCCGGTTTTGAATAGCTCGATTTTTGCGGCTCCGTCCCGTGCGCACCCGTGCAGGTCGCGCACGGACATTCGTCGCGAAGATAAGCGAGCGAATAGTCGCTATGATGTCCGTCCCGCCAATCTATTTTGATGCCTGTGGATTTTGAAATTGCTATATGCTCCGGGTCAGCAACGGCGGTTTCTTCTAATCTGTCTGGCATTCCACACGCCTCTGCCTAGGACACATTTCGAACGCGCTCGATGTCTCTGACGCCCGGAACGCGGCGGAATGCAGTGATGACGCGCTCGAGCTGCTTCTTGTCCCGGACTTCCATGGTAATGTCGACAATCGCGCTGTCATCTGTACGGGACTGATCGCCCCTTGCCTCAAGCGTGCGGATATTGCTCTGTTCAGCAGACAAGATGGACGTGAGCTGATTGAGAATCCCGGGCCGGTCGTCGGTGAAGATAACTACTTTGACGGGCAGTGGCTCGCTTGCGCTGCGCGCCCATTCGACATCGATCTTACGCTCAGACTCATACAGCATGGCTTGCACATTGGGACATTGAACGGAGTGCACGGCAACGCCTTTGCCGCGAGTGATGTAGCCGACAATCTGCTCGCCGCGAATCGGATTACAACATTTCGCCCGGTAAACTAGAACATCATCGACCCCTTTGACGTGAATCGTCAAATCGCCCGGGGGTAAACCAGGCTGAAGCTGCGGTACGCGAGGCGGCAGCGAGGGAACAGGAGCAGCGGGCGGCTCCGGAATAACGTCGTCGGCAGCCACTTTTTGCAAAACCTGCCGCGCTGAAAATCTGCCAAAGCCAAGGGCCGCGAGCAAATCTTCTGTTTTACTGACACCGTATTCAGAGGCGACGTTCTCGAAATCATCGCGCGAAAATCGCCCGAGATTCAGCCCCAGGCGGCGTGCCTCTTTCTCCAGCGATTTCTGGCCGATCTCAACCGCTTTGGCACGCTCGGCGGTGTTGATCACATGTTTGATCTTGTTTCGCGCGCGTGAGGTTTTGACAACGCCCAGCCAATCCTTACTTGGCTGATGTCCCGGTTGAGTGAGGATCTCGACGACGTCGCCGTTGCGGAGCGCGTATTTCAGAGGCTTGATTGCGCCGTTTACGCGAGCGCCAACGCAACTGTTTCCGACGTCGGTGTGGATCGCATAAGCGAAATCGATGGGCGTGGCATCTCGCGGTAGCACAATGACACGGCCCTTCGGCGTAAAGGTGTAAACTTCCTCGGGATATAGATCGACTTTGAGGGTGGACAGGAAATCGCCCGAATCGCGCATTTCCCGCTGCCACTCCATGAGCTGCCTAAGCCACGCAATGCGCTGATCGTCCTGACCTGGTCCTTTGCTGCCCTCTTTGTATTTCCAATGCGCCGCGATTCCTTCCTCTGCATTGCGGTGCATTTCTTCCGTTCGGATTTGTACTTCGAAGGCGACCCCACCGGGACCGATCACTGACGTGTGCAGCGATTGATACAGATTAGGCCGCGGCATGGCGATGAAGTCTTTGATGCGGTCCGGGATAGGGTGCCATTCGTTATGAATTACTCCCAGGGCGGCATAGCAGTTTTTCACCGAATCCGTGATAATTCTGACGGCGAGAAGATCGTACACCTGATCGAGCGTGATCCGCTGGCGCTTTAGTTTCGAGTAGACCGAGTAAGCGCGTTTAACGCGGCCATCGACCCGGGCTGGAATAGTCTCTTTTGTAAGCCTCTGTGCGATTTCGGTTTGGATCTGGCGTACCCATTCTTCGTTTTCCTGTCTTTTTGATTCGATCTCGCGCATCAGCTCAGCCGCAGCTTCGGGTTGGAGTGTTTCGAAGGCCAGGTCTTCGAGCGCGCCGCGAATCTTGCCCATTCCAAGCCGGTGCGCAATGGGCGCATATATATCGATGGTTTCTTGCGCGATAGCTTCCTGCTTGTCGCGCGGAAGGGCACTAATGGTCCGCAAATTATGGAGGCGGTCGGCCAGTTTGACGATAATGACGCGAATATCACTGGTCATTGCCAGCAGCATCTTGCGGAGACTCTCTGCTTGCCGGTCCTCCCGGTTCGCGAGACTGATCTTTGTCAGTTTTGTGACACCGTCCACGCAGCGGGCAACATCCTCGCCGAATCTTTCCTTGAGGTCGTCGGGTTTTGTCTTCGTATCTTCAAGCACGTCATGCAGCAAACCGGTCTCAAGAGTAACCAGATCCATCTGCATGTCTGCGAGCAGGTCCGCAACGGCAAGCGGATGCGTTATATAAGGTTCACCCGAATCCCGCCTCTGCCCGTCGTGCGCGTGCAATGCGAAGCGATATGCGTTTTCGAGACCGCTCAGATCTTCGTTAGGCCGGCGAGATCTTACTTTCTCTTGCAGGCTTTTATAGAGTTGATCGATCTGAGGTTCCGCCAAGAGTGTGGTGGACATCCCGTCTTATTACTAGGTTAGAACAGCATTCACGTTTTTCGTCCGGCGGCTCACTCGAGAGTTTTCAGAAGCTCTTTGCGAATCGGCCAGTCTCCGATGACACGTTTCTTTGAGACTGCAAAACTACCCGCCACGAGCAAGCCTGTGAGATCGTCAGGGCGTGGTTGCCGACGCTCGCGAGCTAATTCCATCCGCAAAAGTCGTGTTTCGAGCTCCAATTGGGCTTTCATCGTCTCGGCGGCTGCGAAATTCGGACATTGAGCATCCAATCGGAGCACGAAGGGCCATGCGCTAGTTCCGCTCAAATCGAGCGACAAGAGTACGCGATCAGCCGGTTGCAGCGAGATGGCGAATATTCTGACAGCGAAAGGAAGCGCAACTGGCTTACGAAAAACAGCCGGCGCCACCCTGACCCAAACTGGATAAGGCGGCACCCGCTCTAAGGTCCGGTTTTGATTCGTAGAAACTGCCGTAACGGCCGCGCCATCAGAAGCCACCGCCAAAGCCATGACATCCGGTTGAATCGGAAGAAAAGAAATCCAGCGACCGGGATTCGCCGCAGGAAGGTTACACAGGGGATCCTTGCAGATGCCTCCATGGGTCAATGCATACGCGCGCAACCTGTTCCAATCGAACCTTCCGCGAATCAGCAACAGAATGCGATTTGTGTCGACCGCGCCTGCAATGGCACGAATGTCTCTCGTGTAATCGAACTGCGTTCGGCGCACAAAATCCTGATAGTCGGGTTCGATGCTTGTCTTGGACACAGCAAACATATTCAGCACGCCAGCCCTGTGAAGAGCCGAGGTATTTGCGAAGAAAACTGTGGCTTCCGACGAGGGGAGAAATGCCAGCATGTCCGAATCTGATCTGACGAACCGGTGCCGGTAATAATCGATTACAAATGCAAGTCCGGCAATCAGGACGGCCAGGAGTGCCCAAACGAGCGATGGTTTCAGTTGGATTCGCACAGAGGTGCTGTGGCCCAAAGAGGTTTTAGAAGACCATCCGGCTTGTAGCGGCGGACGGAGTGCGTTGTGGCGGTTCGCTGACCAGGATTGCGATCAACTCCCGCACGCGCTCCACCTGGTCGGGTCTAATGATCAGATAGCGGCAGTTACCTTGTGGATCTGGGGTAAACACGGTAGTGTCTTTAGGGCCTAACGTGACCCTGCCGGGCGGAGAAAGGTCGAAATAGCCGCGGTCGGGGCGTATGGCTTCGAGCACCGCCGTCGAGTCCCAATTCGGGTGGTCCTCGGGTTTACCCACGTAGATGCGGTAAGCCTCCGGAATCGGATGCTTATCGGCGTAGGCGAAGTCTCGCTGGATCGCTTCAAAGGGGAATGTTATTTTCAGTCCTACTTCGAATCCGCTGAAGATCATAGAGGTCGGCCACTGTTCGAAAAGCGATCTAGCGGAATCGGGATCTGTATAGACGTTGTATTCAGGCTCAGCTTTAACGAAATTGCCGGCCATTAGACAAAGCACTTTTACCTTCTGCCGGACGAGATCGCGGCCGCCGGATGTTTTTAGAAGCCGCACGAGATTAGTGCTAAAGCCGATTTGCGCAATTGTGACGGAGTGATCCGGTTCGCCGCGTATCAGCCGCGCCAGCAGTTCAACTGCATCGACGGCTTGTGAGCCATCTTGAATGTGGCGTGGGTAAACATATTGCCCGGAAGAGTCGCGGCGCTCAACCGGTACTTTGAGCATCGGCGAATCCTCGCGGGTTTTGCCATTGTGGACCACCCCGATGGGAATGCCGGGCCGTCCGTAAAACGTGTTGAGTAGATCCACGAACGGGGCAGCGTAGCGATTGTCTTTTGTGATGGTGACCGCAAGCAGGCGGACCTCGGCACGATTTTCGAGCGCGTGAATCATGGCAAGTGCAAGTGCGTCGTCAACATCGTTGCCAATGTCGGTATCTAAGATCAAACGTACCGGTTCAGCAGCGAGGCTCCGCCCGCTACATGCAAGGGTTAATAGGATGAGAGCAAGCAACAGCGAGCGAAACATGTTTTCCCGCGTGACTGAGAAATACCGTATCATGTCCGAAAAGCTTGTTTTGGTTGGGAGTTCGGCGGGTGAGAGCGTAGAAGAGAGGTGCACCAGTGATATTTGAGCAGTTCTATTTAGGGTGCCTTGCGCACGCGTCGTACCTGGTCGGGTCTGAAGGCGTTGCGGCCGTAGTGGACCCACAACGAGATGTCGAGATCTATTTAGAAGCGGCACAACAGCACGGTGTACGAATCGCTCACGTGATCGAGACTCATCTACACGCTGATTTCGTCTCGGGCCATCTGGAGCTCGCGCGGCGCACCGGCGCAGTTATCTATCTGGGCGAAGGATCGGGCGCGAAATTTGCACACCGGGCGGTGCGCGAAGGAGATGAGATTCACCTCGGGAAGTGTATCTTGCGATTTTTGCAGACTCCGGGACACACAATCGAGAGCGTATGCGTGGTGGTGACGGATCTTGAACGTGGAAACAGCCCGTGGGCGGTCTTTACAGGGGACACGTTGTTCATCGGAGATGTCGGGCGCCCGGATCTTGACGAAACGCATAAGCCTGCGGAACTTGCAGGGCTGCTTTACCAGAGTATTCACGAGAAGCTGCTTGAGCTACCGGACAGTGTTCTGGTGTATCCGGCTCACGGTGCAGGCTCGATGTGCGGAAGGAATATCAGTAACGACCGGAGCTCCACGGTCGGGCGTGAGCGGCAGTGGAACTATGCTCTCCGCCCCATGTCACGCGATCAATTTATAAGTCTTGTGACTGAAGGGTTGCCGGAAAGGCCCGAATACTTTCGCCGTGATGTGAATATCAACCGGGAAGGCGCTTCTGCATTGGCCGAGCTGCCTCCATTGAAACCGCTCATCGCGAGAGAAGTCGAGACGCTCACGGCCCGCGGAGCAGCCGTTCTAGATACGCGTCCGGCGAATGCGTTTTGTTCGGGCCATATTCCAGGGTCGATCAATATCGGCTTAGGAGGGCAGTTTGCCTCCTGGGCGGGATCGGTCCTCGGATTGGACCGCGACGTAATCCTCGCCTGCGAAGATACTGGATCGGCTGAAGAGGCGCGCTACCGGCTTGCGCGGGTCGGAATCGAGCGGGTCCCCGGTTACATCGCGGACGGAATTGCCGGATGGGTGAAACAAGGCCTGCCACTCGAAACGGTGGATCAGTGGACGGTCCAAGATCTACGGGATGAGATAGAAGAGAAAGGTGCACGCGAGGCTTCGCCGCTTTGCGTGTTGGACGTGCGGCGGGCTCCTGAGTGGAAGGACGGCCACATAGCCGGAGCGCTGCATCGTCCACTCGACAAGCTGCGGGAGAGTTTGGGCGCGCTCGATAAGCGTTCACGATTCGCAGTGCATTGCAAAAGTGGATATCGAAGCGCGATTGCGTGCAGTCTGCTGAAGGCGTCAGGATTCGATGATGTTGTAAACGTTCTTGGTGGTTACGATGCGTGGGCCGCGGCTGGATTTCCAACAGTACTGGAGGAGACGGCGGAATCGGCGGCTTTCGTTTAATAGGTTTTAAGTACGGACACTGATCGTGCGATAAGATTGGTGTCTGCGTGCGCTTGCGGATGTGGCGGAATTGGCAGACGCGCTAGATTCAGGTTCTAGTTTGGGAAACCAAGTGGAGGTTCAAGTCCTCTCATCCGCACCAACAACGTAGCTCAATCTGAGCATCCTCCTTTTGCTGCCACTGTGCAGTTTACTTCTCTATGTCACTGAAATTCCGATTTGTATATATCTCCGTTTTCTTCACCGGTGTTCTGCTCTCCGCATGTATGCGAAGCGGCACTAAAGATGTAACCGCGAAGATGGAAGAGTATATGCGAGCGCTCGAGAAGCTTCATCAATTTAGCGGTTCGGTGTTGGTTGCAAAGGATGGGCGGCCGCTAATCAGGCGCGGTTATGGAATGGCCGACTTCGAATGGGCGGCGCCGAACCAACCAAACACAAAATTCAGAATCGGTTCGATCACAAAGCAGTTTACATCGATGGCGATAATGATGCTTCAAGAGCGAGGCCAATTATCGGTAAGGGATCGAATGTGCAAGTATGTGGCAGGATGCCCCGCGTCCTGGCAGCCCATCACAATCGATCAGCTTTTGACTCACACATCCGGCATTCCCGATTTCACAGACTTTCAAGATTATAAGAGGATAGAGAGATTTCCGATCACTCCGGAAGCTCTGGTTAATAGTTTCAAAGATAAACCTCTAGATTTCCCTCCCGGTGCGAAATTCTCTTACAGTAACTCGGGATATGCAGTTTTGGGCTTGATCATCGAACAGGTTTCACACAGGTCCTACTCTGTGTTTCTAAAGGAGGAGATATTCACGCCGCTTGGGATGAAAGATAGCGGGTACGACAGCAACGACGAGATAATTGAACATCGCGCCTCAGGCTATGTCCGAAAGAGCGGAGCGATTCGCAATGCTACTTACATCGACATGACAGTGCCTTATGCGGCTGGTGGATTGTATTCAACCGTCGAAGATTTGCTGCGATGGGATCAGGCGCTGTACACCGAGAAGCTTGTAAGCCAGAAGTCGTTGACGGCTATGTTTACGCCGCATGTAGCGATCGCCGGGTATGGCTGGGCAATCGAGACGCAGTTCGGGCGCAAGATGATCAGCCATGAGGGCGGAATAGAAGGGTTTGTCAGCAAGATTGCACGATTTCCCGACGAGCATACGACGATTATCGTGCTAAGCAATTTGGAGACGGCGGCTATTACCAAGATCTCCAAAGATCTGGCTGCGATTGTTTTTGGGGAGAAATACGAGCTGCCTCACGAGCAACAATTTATTCACATGGATCCGGCGAAGCTTAATCGGTACGCTGGTAGATATCAGGTTCAAGAAGCACCCGACGTGATCGTTACCATCTCAGTCAAGGGCCAGAGTTTACTCTTCGGCGTGCAAGGGGAGTCGCTCGTACTCCGCCCCGAGTCGGAGACGAAATTTGAACCCGAGGATGGAAGCGCTCAGGTCGAGTTTGTCGAAGACGCGGCTCACAACGTCACAAGCCTGATCTTCAATGGACAGTTCAAGGCTAAGAAACTGCAGTGATTGGTGCGGCGGAAGTGCTTAGTCCATAGGAACACTCTTACCACGACGATTCGATAGAACTACGCAGTAGGCCCTCAAGCGTTTCCTTTATGTAGCCGATGTATCTTGTGGCGCGATAAAAGGCGGGCCTGAGGGCTACATGCCGAATAAGGGTAAACATCTCCGAATCGCATTGATGTTGCTTTGGCTTGCCGGAATCATCTGGGGGACGAGAATCCTTGTTAGATACGAGAACACTCCCGCGCAAGCGGCTCGCGTTTCAGAGCGCTGGCCGATAGAAAGCAAACTCTCGAGATCACGTGGGTTCCCTACGCTCGTGATTCTGGCGCATCCGAATTGTCCCTGTACACGCGCCACCATCGCTGAATTGGAGCTGATCATGGCTCAACTGAGAGGTAGGATTCAAACTTTTGTGATGTTCTACAAGCCTGGTGCGAACGGGACTGAGGTAGCAGGATCGGATCTGTGGAGAAAAGCCAGATCCATCCCAGGCGTTTCGGTTCTCTATGACAGAGCAGGAACTGAAACACAACTCTTTGGAGGACGAGTATCAGGCCAAACTCTGTTGTATTCGCCCGAGGGCAAGCTCGTCTTTAGCGGTGGAATTACGAGTGGTCGCGGACACCCAGGCGACAACGAGGGGGCGGATGCCGTAATCCGCTGTGTAAGGAGAAATGGATCAGAAATCGCGCATTCACCCGTATTCGGCTGCTCGCTTCACGATCCAAGCCGTCAGGCACTGAAAGAGGACAAGTCATGGACGAGAGAGTAACGGTCGCGGCGCTGGGGGATAGAATTCAACGGCGGGCAGCAGCTCTGTTCGTAGAAAACCGGCAAGCAATCTACAGGCGCACGGATCGACTCTTTGCCGGTCTCATGACGTTTCAGTGGCTCGCGGCGCTTGCTACGGCCTTGTGGATCACGCCTCGCACGTGGGCGGGACAGTACAGCCAAGTTCACCTGCATGTCTGGGTTACGCTGTTTCTCGGCGGCGGGATAACGCTTTTCCCGGTGGCATTGGCGTGGTGGAAAGCCGGCGAAACGGCTACACGGATGACTATTGCCACGGGCCAGATGCTTATGTCCGCCCTGCTGATTCATCTCTCGGGCGGCAGAATTGAAACCCACTTTCACGTCTTCGGATCTCTCGCCTTTCTGGCTTTCTACCGGGATTGGCGGGTGTTCATTCCCGCGACCTTGGTGGTCGCAGGCGATCATCTCATCCGAGGCGTTTTCTGGCCGCAGTCTGTTTTCGGCGTACTGACGGCCAGCGCATGGCGGTGGGTCGAACACGCCGGGTGGGTCATCTTCGAAGACGTTTTCCTTCTATGGAGCTGTTTTCAAAGCGTGGCGGAAATGAAGGATCACGCCCTTAAGCGTGCACAGCTCGAGTCCTCAAACGAGATGACCGAGCAGACCGTCTTGGAACGCACGGCCGAACTAAGAGCGAGAAAACAAGAACTGCGCACGGCAAAGGAAGCTGCAGAAGCGGCGAGCAAGGCCAAGAGCACGTTTCTCGCCACCATGAGCCATGAAATTCGCACTCCGATGAATGGCATTCTTGGAATGACGAATTTGGCGCTCGAAACGGACCTGACGGAAGAACAACGCGAATGCCTCGACCTGGTGCATGTTTCCGCCGAATCGCTGCTATCGATTATTAACGACATACTGGATTTTTCGAAAATCGAAGCTGGAAAGCTTGAACTCGATTCCATCGCATTCGATCTGCGCGAAAGCCTAGGCGAAACTGCGAAGGCGCTAAGTATCCGCACCTATCAGAAGGGCACGGAGCTCATTTACGAGGTGCAGCCGGAGGTTCCCGAAACGGTGCTCGGAGACCCTGGCAGAATTCGCCAGATTCTCATTAATCTAGTCGGAAACGCAGTTAAGTTCACCGAGCGCGGAGAAGTCGTCGTAACCGTCGAAGAACTATCGCGCACTGACGACAGCACTGAGCTGCACTTCGCGGTCCGAGACACTGGGATCGGTATTCCGCTGGAGAATCAGGCAAAGATCTTTGGGGCGTTTTCTCAGGGGGACGGTTCCATGGCCCGCAAATACGGCGGCACGGGGTTGGGGTTGGCTATTTGCAAACGTCTCGTTGAGCTGATGGATGGGCGCATGTGGCTCGAAAGCGAGCCGGGCATAGGTAGCACTTTTCACTTCACGACCAAGTTGCGGGTTCAAGATAGCCCGACAGCTCGCCCGGCGCTTATCCAACCGGAAGAGTTGCGGAATGTGCATGTGTTGATTGTGGACGATAATTTTACGAACCGGCGCTTATTAGAAGGAATGTTAACTCGTTGGGGGATGCGCGCCACAGCCGTTGAGAGTGGGCGGGCTGGACTCCAGGCGCTTCAAGTGGCAAAGAGCACCGGCCACCCATTCCCACTCGTCTTGCTGGATGGCCACATGCCGGAAATGGATGGTTTCATGATGGCAGAGATCATGCGGGAGGACGGTTCGATGAGCGAGACGGAAATCATGATGCTGACCTCGGCGGGCAACGTTGGCGACGGAGCGCGATGCCGCGAGCTTGGTATTTCGGCTTATTTGGTTAAGCCGGTGCGTCAAAGGGAACTAATCGAATCACTTTGCAGCGTGATTAACAGAACGAGAAGGCCGGACCGCCTGATTACGAGACATACCTTACGAGAGGACCGGAAGCGGCGGCGGATATTACTTGCCGAGGACAATCCCGTGAACCAAAAAGTCGCAGTAAAGTTGCTCCAACAGCGAGGGTACGATATCGCAGTTGCCGAAGACGGACAAGCTGCAATCGACGCTCTCGAGACTAGTTCCTTCGACTTGGTTCTGATGGACGTCCAAATGCCGAACATGGATGGGTTTAAGGCCACTGCCGCAATCCGAAAGAAGGAACAATTGACAGGTGGGCACATTCCGATCGTTGCAATGACTGCCAACGCAATGAAGGGGGACCAGGAACAATGTCTCGCGGCGGGTATGGACGCATATGTTTCGAAACCCATTCGCGCTGCTGAGCTGGATGCCACGATCCGAAATTGCTTGAACTGGCGCGTGCCTGGGAACCTTCGTGCTCTTGTGAATTAGGCTTTCTGCCCGTAGTACGCCGAAGGTCCGTGTTTGCGAAAGAAGTGTTTGTCGCGGAGCGTATCCGAAATTTGCTCGACGTCGACTTTGATGGTGAACGTCAGATAAGCGATGTGGGCGAGTTCTTCCAAAACCACTGCATTGTGCGCTGCTTCGGCCGCAGACGTTGCCCACGTGAATGGGCCATGGCCCGAGACGAGAACGGCGGGCGTATCCAAAGGATCCAGGCCGGCAAAGCGGCGCACGATTACTAACGCCGTGTTTTTTTCATAATCGGATTGAATTTCGGCCGGAGTCATCGGCGCAGTCAGAGGGATTGCAGTACGAAAGTAGTCGGCGTGTGTCGTTCCCAATAGGGGTATTTCGATACCGGCCTGCGCCCAGGCCGTTGCGTACCGTGAGTGCGTGTGCACGATACCGTTTACGCCCTCAAACGCACTATAAAGAGCTAAGTGAGTAGCCAGGTCGGAAGATGGCCGCAACGTCCCTTCGATAATGTGTCCGTCGAGGTCAGTAAGGACCAAATCCGCCGGCGTCATTTTCGCGTAAGGAACCCCGCTCGGCTTAATCGCGATGACGCCTGAAGATCGATTGAACCCGCTTGCATTCCCCCAGGTGAAAATGACTAAACCGTGCTGGACTAATGCTTGGTTCGCCTCAAACACTTCCTCGCGGAGCGTTTTTGAGTTCATTGGATTTGTCCCGCCTCTTGCCTTGTCTCGGCAGCGATTCTCCGAAGTTCGGGAAGAACATCGCCGATCGCCACAGGATTTGACTGCTTGATCCCAAGGGCAAAATATAGGCGCTTATATAAGGGGTAAAGCTGCTCATACGCGGCGACGCTCACTGGTTGCGGTTCAAACGTCCGGTAAGGGGGACAAAGTGCACTTTGTGCCTCCTCGATCGAAGGAAAAGCTTTCATGGCTATGAAGGCGAATATTGCTGAGCCAAGGCTCGTGAGATCGCCTTGCGGAACGAGGATCGGCTTGTTGAGTACGTTTGCGTAGATCTGATTCAGAGATTCGTTTCGTTTAGGGATACCACCTCCGTTAATAATGCGCCGGACTGTCACGCCATGCTCCTCCATGCGCTCTAATATGATGCGTGTGTGAAAAGCGGTGCCCTCAATTGCGGCGAACATCTCGTCAGCGGCCGTGCTCGTGAGATTCCAGCCGAGTGTCGCTCCACCAAGCTCCGGATTCACGAGCACTGTGCGATCACCGTTATCCCATGTAAGACGCAACAGACCCGTTTGCCCCGGTTTGTAAGACGCAAGCTCCTGGGCCAGAACTGCGGGCGTCGATGCTGCGCGGCGGGCGATTGCCTCGAATAGATCACCCACTGCAGAGAGGCCGGCTTCGATTCCAGTCAGATGAGGATCGACGGAACCGGGCACGACGCCACACACGCCTGGCACCAGTGTTGTTCCGTCGCTCAACCCAATGATGCAAGTTGACGTTCCGATTACATTTACTACGTCGCCGAGCTTTACTCCGGCGCCGATTGCGTCCCAGTGAGCGTCGAACGCTCCAACCGGTATCAATACGCCAGGTCCCAAGCCGAGCTTCTCAGCCCATTCGCTGCATAGTGTCCCAGCTAGTTTGTCAGATGTCGAATATTTTCCGGCGAGCTTTGCCCGAATTCCACTCAAGAGCGGATCCACGGATGTCAAGAACTCTTCCGGGGGCAAACCTCCAAGCGATTTATTCCACATCCATTTGTGACCCATCGCGCACACGCTGCGCGGCGCGTCATTGAGGTCATTAATCCCGCACAGAACGGCAGCAACATAGTCGCAGTGTTCGAAAGCAGAAACAAGCTCGTGCCGACGGTCAGGATTGTGCCGCAACCAATGCAGAAGCTTCGAAAAACCCCATTCCGACGAGTAGACCCCGCCACACCACTCGATTGCTTCAAGTCCGGTCTCGTGCGCTTTCTCCGTGATTTCCGCAGCCTCTTGCGCGGCGCGGTGATCACACCATAAGTAGTATTCGTCCAGAGGCTCCAGATTTCGACCGACGGGAATCACGCTCGATCCTGTTGTATCGAGCGCAATTGCTTTTATGTCCGCACCTTCGAGACCGGCCGCCTGGAGCGCCTCTTTCATTGCAGTAGCTAAGCCGTTCATGTGATCGGTGTGACTCTGCGTCGCGTAATCGGGGTCACTTCTCGTGCGGTGTAGCGGGTATTCGGCAACACCCGCCCCCAGTCTTCCCCTCTCCTGATCAAAGATTGAAACGCGAACGCTGAGAGTGCCGAAATCTACTCCGGCCACGATGGTGCTCATGCCTGATGCCAGTACAGCTCCCAGCCCAGGTACTTCGTTGCCGCTTCGTAAACGATGCTGGATGTGTGCGCGAGATTTGCCGCGGTGTGATGCTCAAACCCATGCTCGCAGATGTAGCGTAGAAGAGCCTGAAGGCGCGGGATCTCGACAACGCCAGCGCCGCCGAAGGTGTTGAGCGAATCGTCGGTGAAGCGGCCGTCACCGACGTAGCCTCGAATCTTACCTTCGCGATCGCGAGTAGAGAATCGGGCATAGCTCATAGGGGCGGCTTTCACTTTGCCATATAGCGTGCCGAAGGTGTTCATCTTTCCGACTGTGCCCGCAATGATCTCCTGGTATTCCATCTTCACGCCCGCAAAGAAATGCTTCGGAAGGTTGCTGCAGTGGAAGCACACGGCTTTGTTCGGATCGTCTCCGTAGTTGTTATTCCAATCCAGAAGGGCACTGGGTGTTCCCGATGCCAATCGCAAGGCATGCATGCTGAGCACGCCGGCGATGTCAGTCTCGCAAGCGCTCGACATGAGACTTTCGCTCATCATGCTCATGACCGAGCAAGGCACCACACCGAAATTTTCTTCCAAAGACGTCCAGCACTGGACGGCGCTTATACTCACTTCCTCCTCGCGCATCCAGCCATCGATTACGGCCCCCAGCTTCGCCATTTTCATGAGCGATTCGGATGGCACATCCGCGGTCGAAACATAGCCCTTGATGTCTCGAAGCTTATTCTGAGCCGCAGCATCGTTATCATTCATGCGGCTGATCCGGCCGAGAACCTCGGACAGATCCAACGTGATGACGGAAATACCGTTCGCCTCCAGCAGCTTTTCGCTGTACCGCACCGTGTTGAAGGCCGCCGGCCGAGCTCCAATCGCGCCAACACGCAGCCTGCGCATACCCCGAACTACTTTGCAAACGGCAATGAACCATTCGAGATCTTGTTTGAACTCCGCAGAACCGGGGGCCTCCGTGTGCAGTGTCGTGAGCGAGTATGGGATTCCGTACTGCATCAGATTGTTGCAGGCTGACATTTTTCCGCAGAAGCTGTCGCGCCTGTCGCGGATGCTCATGCGTTGAGGATCATCCGGCGTGGCCTGTATCAACACGGGCACATTCAGACCGGACAATCGCATTGTGTCGGCGATGGCACGCTCGTCGCCGAAGTTCGGCAGAGAAACGAGGACGCCCTCGATGGTCTCCCGGTGACGCTTGAACAGATCGGCGCAGCGCTTTGCTTCTGCAAACGTTTCGACTGCGCCAAATTTGGACTCGTTGGCGATGAGGGCAGGATCGGTGTTTGAGCCTTGTGGGGTCGGCGCGACCACCTCCACGCCAGCGGTTTTGAGAACACGGATCATTTCCTCCCGGCCGCTTGCTGCCAAGTGATCCGGGAAGAAACCGCGATTCCCGACGATAAGCCCGAGCGTAGTTCGATGCGAATTCGATGTTGGCATTAGCGCTTCCTTGGAAAAAATCGAATGAAATAGAAGAGACCAACGGCGAGCAGGGTGGCGCCCCACCAGACGGGCGCGTGCAGGTTTGCAAGTACGACGGCGTGTTCAGGAGGCGACGTGAGCTCGTAGAGCCCTGTTCCCGTGATCAGCAGACCATAGATTGTTAGTAAGAGACCGATGAAGAACCAGATCGAAAGAGAACCATGCGTGCCGTGCATCCTCCGCTCCTACCAGAAAATGATATTCAACACAAAGAAGATCACGATCACGACTGCGGCCCAAAACATTGGACGGTGGTACAGCGGCAGGCGCCCTTCTGACGGTATTTCGGTTGCTCCGTAAACCAAGCCTACGAGCTCGGTTTCAGGTTTGGGCTTTGTCAGAAAACTGATCAGCACAGTGACAATGACGCAGATGAGCCATGACCACAGAGCGCGGTACATGTTTTCGGCCATCTGTTTTGCGGCCGGTGACAGCGCGATGTAGCGCAACGCAGCCGGATCGCGCTGCACCCACAAGAACATGCCGATCGACGAAACCGTCCCTGCGAGCAGGCCCCAGAATCCCGCTGCGGGCGTTGCGCGCTTCCAGAGCATACCGAGCAACACTGTTCCAAATAGAGGAGCGACAAAAAAGCTGAAGAGAGCCTGGACATAATCCATGATGCTGAGGAATTGCATCACGAGATACGCTGTACCGATACTGACGAGCACGCCGAGCACGGTACACCAGCGCCCCATAGCAACGTAGTGTTCGTCGGAAGCGCGCCTGCGAATAAACGCCCGATAGATGTCATAGGTCCAGACGGTCGCAAATGCACTGACGTTGCCCGCCATTCCGGACATGAATCCCGCAATCAGCGCGGTTATGCCTAATCCCAATAGGCCCGGACCGCAATAGCGCGCCAGCATCAGCGGAAGCACTTCGTTATAGGTGTGACCTCCTCCATGAAGGGCCTGTGATTCTCCGACGAGCTTCTCGGGTAAAACGGCGAGCCCTAAAAGTCCAGGCAAAATGACGATGAAGGGAAGGGCCATTTTGAAGACAGAGCCGATGATGGGCGCCATCTTCGCGCTGCGGAGATCCTGAGCCGAGAGCACGCGCTGAACCACTAGAAAGTCGGTGGTCCAGTAGCCGAATGAGATTACCCATCCGAGACCCAGAACGATACCGGTCCAATGGATGCCCATCGGATTAGTGCTGAAAGAGCCGAGTCCACTCCACAAGTGGGTATATTCCTGTCCGGGAAATCGCGCCGCAATGCGATGGACCATCCCGCTCCAGCCTCCCGCTTCGATAAGACCAAGAATGGGGATCAAAAGCGCGCCTAGCCAGATGAGAAAGAACTGCAGGACTTCGTTAAAAATAGCCGACAAAAGGCCGCCCAAAAACACATAAACTGCCACCGTAAGGGAAGACATCCAGATACTGAAATGAATATCCCAGCCGAGAATGATCTTCATCACCAGCGCCATGGAATACATGTTGATGCCGCTCATCAGCACGGTCATGAAACCGAAGGTAATGGCGGAGAGCGCACGAGCAGGCTCGCCGAACCGCAGTTTCAAATAGCCCGGCACCGAATGCGTTCTCGAAATGTAATAGAACGGCATCATCACGATGCCGAGAAAAAGCATCGCAGGAATGGCGCCAATCCAATACCAATGCGTTGCGAGAATCCCGTACTGATATGCCGATGCGGCCCATCCCATCAGCTCGAGAGCGCCAAGATTCGCCGCTACAAAGCTAAGCCCGGCGATCCAGGACGTCATATCACGTCCGGCGAGAAAGAAATCTTCGCCGGTTTTTGTGAATCGTTTCAGATAGAAGCCGATGCCTAGCACCATCACGAAATACGCCCCGATCACGAGCACATCGATGGAGCTCAGCGTAAGGAGCTTTTCATTTCCTGACACAACGGCTAGGATCAAGCGCATATGAGGCTGCAAGCGATTACATTATCAGTGGCAGTATAGGGCCACCGGATTGAACGGTCAAGGTGAAAGGCATCACGCATTAGATTTGAAGAGACGAATCAGAAAAAATGCCAGGGCGGAGACCAGAGCAGCAGCCGGAATCGTGAGGACCCAGGCGATTACGATGTCGCTCGCTACGGTCCAGCGAACCGCTCGAATGCGCTGAATTGAGCCGACGCCGGCAATCGCACCGGTAACGACGTGCGTCGTAGAAACCGGCAGACCGAGCCAGGTTGCGAAAAGAATCGAAGTGGCGGCGCCCGCCTCAGCGCAGAAACCGCTGCGAGGTCTCAGGCGGGTTAAGCGTGTTCCCATAGTATGGACCACTCGCCAACCGCCGCTGAGAGTGCCCAATCCCATTGCGGCAGCACAGGCAAGAATGACCCACTCAGGAACTCGAAATGTCTTTTGAAGGCCGGCGGCGAAAAGAACGGCTGTGATGATGCCCATGGATTTTTGCGCGTCATTCGTGCCATGAGCGCAACTGAGCAGCGACGCCGAGGCGATCTGCAGATGTCTGAACCAGCGATCCATCTGGGCAGGAGAAAAGGTGTGAAAGATCCAATAGACCGCGAGCATCAGCGTATAGCCGAGAACAAGGCCGATTGCAGGCGCTATTACTATGAACGCGACCGTGGTGGGCCATTTCCCGACTACCAATCCGCTGAATCCAGCTTTGGCAATAGCGGCGCCGGCATAGCCTCCGATGAGCGCGTGAGAGGAACTGACCGGCAGTTTCAGATACCAGGTCAGAAGATTCCAAAGAATCGCACCTGTTAGTCCCGCGAGGATTACGAAGGGAGTCACAATTTTTGTGTTGACGAAACCGCGTCCGACTGTTGCAGCCACCCCCGTTCCCAGGAAAAAGGCGGCTATGAAGTTAAACAGAGCAGCGAGGGCCACCGCCTGAGCTGGAGTAAGAACGCGTGTCGCAACTACGGTCGCAAGCGAGTTCGCAGCATCATGGAATCCGTTTACAAAGTCGAAGCTCAGCGCCACGATGACGATAAAAACCACAAGACCGAGCAGCGGCATACCTCTAAAGGTTCTTTACCGCAATATTCTGAATTACATCGGCAACATCTTCGCAGCGATCGGTCGTGCTTTCAAGAAGTTCGTAGAGATCTTTCAATTTGATCAAACTAACTGGGTCGGTGTCGGAGCGGAAGAGCTTCGCTAATACCGTTCGCTCCACCGCGTCTGCCTCATCTTCAAGACGGTTTACTTCAACACAATCCTCTACGACCGAGTCCTTTTTCTCTAAAGCGCGTAAAGCTTTGTCCAATGCGCGACAGGAATTCGCGATCATCTCCCCTAATTCCACAGCCGCGCCGGGAATGGGATCGATTCGATACGCCACGATGCGAAAGGTTGTGTCCTCGAGAGTATCCAGAACGTCGTCAAGAGCGGCGGCAAGAGCCTGAATGTCCTCAGGATCAAACGGCGTGATGAATGTTTTGCGTAGACGGTCAAAGAGCCTATGTGTGATGTCGTCGCCGCTACGCTCCAACGCTTCCATGCGTTTTGAAACCTCGCGCATACCGCCATAGCCGCCTCGTAATCCTGAAAGCAGCAGACTAGACGCTTGGCAGAGAATGTCCGATTGCTGGTGAAAGTATTCGAAAAACTTTTCATCTTTCGGTAAAAGGTTCAATCGTTCACCTCGGATAGGGCGAAGAAACGGCTGCTCGAACTCTACCGCACTCCTAATTTGAACAATGCTCCGAATGAGAGTTTCGCGAAACTGCGGCGACGGCGATACGATGAGGAAAGCACCAAGGCAGGCATGAGTCTCGAAGAAGTCGCTCGCCGAGCGAAAGTCTCGACCGCTACTGTTTCGCGGGTTCTCAATAACGTAGGAGTCGTGCGGAGTTCGACGCGAGCGCGGGTTATGAAGGTCGTCGCGGACCTGAATTACCATCCCAATCTGCACGCCCGATCCCTGGCTGCCGGCAAGAGCCGCACGCTCGGAATCGTGGTGTCGAATATGGAAAACCCTTTCTTTTACGACATTGTTTGCGAAGTTGAATCAGCCGCACACAGACGTGGATACGAGATTGTCGTCGCGAACACGAATTACCAGGCCGAGCAGTTAGTCAAGAGCATTCGATTGATGGTGGGCCGAAGGGTGGCGGGGTTGGCTGCTATTGTGTCGGAAATCGAGCCCGGAATTATCGACGAGCTGGTTGCCACCCGATTGCCGGTTGTGTTCTACGATGTCGGCACAGCTAGACAGAACATCACAAATATCCGGCTGAACTATAGAAAAGGCATGGAAAGAGTGGCTGAGTACCTTTACGTTCTCGGACATAACAAACGGATCGCCTTTGTCGGGCATCATATGGACTTCGCGCCTTTACATGAGAGGCGACAGGGGCTGATCGAGGCTTTCGCGAAGCTCTCGCCTACTACAGAAGTTAGGACGTTTGCCGGGAACGACAATTTGGAAGGCGGCTGGCAAGTAGTCCGGGAGATCGCGGCAAGCGGGTTTAAACCGACTGCGATCGTATGCGTGAACGATTTTATGGCAGTCGGCGCTTTGCGAGCGTTGCGCGAGCAGGGGATCTCCGTCCCCGAGGAGGTTTCGGTTACTGGGGTCGACAATATTAAGCTTTCCGAATTCTGCCACCCGACGCTAACCACGGTCCATGTTCCTCGTGAGCGCATCGGACATATTGCATTCGAGAAGTTGATAGCGGGAACCGGAGCGCCGCCTACAGACGGATGCGAGTTTTTGATCGATCCGGACCTGGTAATTCGCGAATCAACGGCGGCAGCAAGGCGCAGCAGCTAAATTCAGGCGCGGCTCTGCGCGTCGAGGCGCGCTCATTCAGAGGTGAATTCAGGATGTCGGGCCAATGCAAGCAATTCTGAAACGAAGTATGTACCGGGCGTTGACCTGTTTCGTTGCGTTACTAACAGTAGGGTTCGCTTTCTGGCGCTGGGCTTCAACGCAGGCCCATGCTCAAACCGGCGAGCCGCGAAAACCACAAGAACAAGCGCAAGGAGGAATGTCGACGGCGGGAGCACACGCGGCAATTTACGATGCGGAGAATCGTCCGATAACTGCCGGCGGATTCGTCGACAGTGGCCCGATTGTTTTTCAAGATATCGCGGAGCAATCAGGACTCACGCATTGGCATCACGTCATGGGCACTCCGGAGAAGACATACATTCTAGAAACGGTGGGTTCGGGGGTGGCGCTTCTGGATTTTGATAACGACGGCTGGCTGGACATTTACTTAGTAAACGGCTCAACGTATGAAGCCCTTAAGGGCAAGGCAGCAGCGCCACATGCAGCGCTATTTCATAACAATCATGACGGGACGTTTACGGATGTCGCGGCCAAAGCGGGCGTAACAAACGACCGGTGGGGCTTCGGCGTCGCTGTGGGCGATTACGATAACGACGGATGGCCGGACATCTACGTCAGCAATTTCGGAAAGAACCGGCTCTATCACAACAATCACGATGGAACCTTTACGGATGTTGCCGAAAAGGCGGGTGTGACGCTCGGCAACTGGTCCACCGGGGCAACTTTCGGCGATTATGATGGCGACGGGCGCTTAGATCTCTTCGTTCCTGGATACGTTCATTACGACATCGATCATCCCCCGATCGCCGGATCGCCCGCCGTACGGTTCAGTTACTGCCAATTCCGGGGCCTAGACGTTATGTGCGGTCCGCGAGGGCTCAAGGGCGAGCCGGATCACCTCTTCCATAACAATGGCGATGGCACATTTACAGATGTAAGCGAAAAGCTCGGAGTCAATGACCCGCAGGGTTACTATGGCCTAACTGCGGTCTTCGCCGATGTTAACAACGACGGAAAAGTTGACTTACTCGTCGCCAATGATTCGAAACCGAATTACTTGTATCTGAATAAAGGAAACGGCACATTCGAAGATGCAAGTTATGCATCAGGTTACGCGTTCAACGAAAACGGGCGCGAGGCGGCTTCAATGGGAATTGCAATTGGCGATTATCGCAACAACGGGTTGCTTGATGTCTATAACACAGTTTTTTCAGATGATTACAATCCGCTTTACCGGAATGATGGTGGCGGAAATTTTACGGATGTGAGTTACCAGCTCGGAATCGCGGAAGTAACGATTCCATTTCTCGGTTGGGGGACCGGCTTTCTGGATTATGACAACGATGGATGGAAGGATCTATTCGTGGCCAATGGCCATGTCTATCCAGGCGTTGACAAGACCGACTGGGGCACTACTTTTGCGGAGCGCCCCCTACTCTTCCACAACATAGAAGGAAGAAAGTTTGAGGTGATTCCACCTGTCAAGAACACCGGGCTGGCACAGTTATTTGTGGCTCGAGGCGCGGCCTTTGGAGATCTCTTCAACGACGGCAGGATCGATGTGGTTATTAATCAGCTCGATAGAGTGCCCGCTTTGTTGCAAGATGTAGCTCTGATGAAGGATCGCCATTGGGTGGGACTGAAGTTAATCGGAGGACCGAAAAGTCCGCGAGATGCCGTGGGGGCTACCGTGTATCTGCGAGCGGGAAATATGCGCCAGCGTGGGGATGTAATCAGCGGAGGTAGTTACGCTTCTTCCAATGATCAACGTCTCCATTTCGGTTTAGGGCACTGTTCAACGATCGACAGTGTCGAGGTCCACTGGCCGAGCGGCAGGATTGAGAAGCTTTCTTTGCCTGAAGTGGATCGTTATTACTCCATCGAGGAGGGCAAGGGAGTTGCTCGTAAAATCCGGCAATGAATCTCTTGTCGGCGATCCATGGCGAACATGTTATCGTCGCCGTCCAATTAGTTGATATTTACGGATTTACCGGAAAAAGCACGAGCAAGAAAAGGATTGACTCAACAGGAAATCTGTAGGATACTGCAAGCGCTTCCGTCGCTTGGAAGCATAAGTAGGGAGAGCAATGGAGTTCAGGGGCTCCGTCGCCCGTATTGTCGCGCCGACAGTCTTGCTGCTCGCACTGCCTCCAGCGGTCCACTCTAAGAATTCGCAACAGGACGAGCAGCTTCAGGCCAATTTCCAGCAAGGGACCGAGGCAATGCGCAGTGGTCATCTGGACGAAGCTGCGAACGCCTTCTCAAAATGTATCGCCGAGCAGCCCAATTTCGCGGAATCATATTTCGATTTGGGTTTGGTCCGGCTTCAGCAGGGGCAGTCCGGGGAAGCAGCCGCGCTATTCGAAAAAAGCCTGAAGCTTAAGCAAGGGATCCATGGCGCTTACTTGTTCCTAGGCATTGCCCGATACCGGCTGGACAACTACGGTGAAGCCGCTACGGCGCTCAGCAAGGCGGTCCACGAGGAGCCCACGAATCCTGACGCACTGATGTGGCTAGGCCTGGCCGAGCTTGGCGCAGGCGATGCGGGTTCCGCTGTCTTACACCTCGAGAATGCATCGAAGCTCAAGCCCAATAGTGTCGACATTCTGTATCACCTCGGTCGCGCGTACATGCAGATGTCTAAGGAAACTTATGAGCGCATGTATCAGGCCGACCCGAAATCATGGCGCATCCATCAGGTGCTTTCGGAGTCTTTCGAAGAGGCGGATCGTTTGGACGATGCGGCCAAAGAGTGTCAAGAAGCGCTAAAGCTGAAACCAGACGAGCCGGGATTGCACCAGGAGCTGGGCGACATCTACTGGAAACAGAATTATCTTGAAAAGGCTGAAGCGGAGTTCGAGACCGAGATCAAGCTGAATCCCGAAAACGTTACAGCGATGTATAAGCTGGGCGTTGTAGATATTGAGCGCTCAAAATCAGATGTTGCATCGGCCCTGCTGGCGAAGTTTGTCGAGAAACATCCGGAGTCACGCGATGCTCATTACCAATTAGGGCGCGCGGAGGCGCAACTGGGGAGCAATGACGCTGCAATCCGGGATTTTTTGGCAGTTGTGAATGGCAAAGGGGAAGCGGGTCCGGACACGGTGCGCCAGTCGTATTATCAGCTATCCCAACTGTACCGGCGAGAGCAGCGTCCCGAAGAAGCTCGTCTGGCGTTGAATTCATTTCTCCGGTTGAAGCAAGAGGCGGATGAACGTCAGGATCAGAAATTAGAGGACAAGATTAAGCGGTCGACGGAGCCGCAGGTCCAATGAGAAAGAAAAGCAAGAGCACAGGACCAGGAGCATTAGTCATGGGATACAAGCACGGCAGTACTTCAATAATAGTGGCTCTTTTTGTGTCGTTCGGGATCGCATCGGCGCAGACAAACCAAGGGTCTATCGCCGGAAACGTGCAGGACGCGAGCGGAGCTCTCGTTCCAGGCGCGAACGTCACTGCTAAGGGCGTTGGAACTGGCACAACTTATCAGACAATCTCGAGCAGTGCCGGAGCTTATGTGTTCCCTAACGTTCAGATTGGGAACTATGATGTTACCGCCACCGCTCCGGGATTCAAGTCCGCTCAAATCACGGGCGTAGTGGTGCAAGTGGGCACCACGTCTTCGATCAACATCACGCTTGAAACCGGTCAGGTCAACGAAACCGTAACCGTTACTGGCGACGCACCCACCGTGGAAACCGAGACTTCGGACATCGGAACGGTCGTCACCACCAAGCAGGTGCTCGACCTGCCTCTCGCGTTGGGCAGCGGTCAGTCTAGTCTCCGCTCGCCGGAATCCTTTGTCTTCCTCACGCCTGGTACCATCGGTCCCGGCACGAACGGCGTAGGCTCAAACAGCTCGACGAACGGTGGAACGTTCCAGTCGAAGATTACAGGCGGCCAGAATTACGCAACCGAGATTCTGCTCGATGGGGCGAGCACCTACCGGTCTGAGAACGGCTCTTCCTTCGACGAAACGGCACCATCCGTGGATGCCCTGGGCGAGTTTAGAGTGGAAACGTCCACCATGCCGGCGGAGCTAGGCCGAACAACGGGTGGAATTGAGATCTTTAACACCAAGGCAGGAACGAACACCTTCCACGGCACGGCATACGACATTTTCCGCAACGAGGATCTGGACGCGAACACGTGGAACAACAACCGTCTCGGTTTGGCGCGGCCGCTAGACAAACAGAACGATTACGGTGGAGTGTTAGGCGGTCCCGTCTGGATCCCAAAGCTCTACAAGGGTAAGGACAAGACGTTCTTCTTGTTCTCCTGGGAACAGTACCGACAGAATCAGGGGGGCCTGAACACGAGCACGGTGCCGACCGCGGCCGAACTCGGCGGGGATTTTACGTCGTCGCTGAATGCGACACCTAAAGGTTTCCTGGGCACCAACCCGTGCGATGGCACCCCTATCTATCAAGGCGAGATTTTCGATCCGAATACAACGAGAACGGTCAACACTCCGAAAGGGCCGGTAACTTGCCGTATTTCTTTCCTAGCGGAAACCGGTAAGAACGCGATTCCAAAATCCCGATTCTCTCCGATTGGCCAGAAACTGCTCAGTTTCTTCCCGGGGGCGCAGAATGGCAATGTAGTGAATAACTTCGCGTTCCCGTTCAGCTTCCCGATTGTATCGACCACGATGACTATGCGCTTCGATCAGAACCTGGGGCAGAAGGATAAGATCTACGTCACGTACAGCTCGCGGGACAATGTAAGGCTCGCGAATACGCCGTTCCTTCCCGGACCGGCGGGTGCTGGCCAATCCCAAGACTTCTTTACTCATTACTATCGGCTGGGCAATGACTATACCATAGGACCCACGCTGCTCGACCACTTGAATATCGGTTTCAATCGCACGAATAGCAAGAACGCGAGTACGCTGGTTTCAACAGGCACAGATTACGACGCATTGCTCGGCATCACGGGAGTTTCTGGGCCCACTTTTCCACGCATCAACGTAAATGAAGGGCCGATCACGGGCATCGGTAACATCGTCAGTAACGACACTATCGACAATGGCTGGAGGTTCAACGATAGCTTGGACTGGGTCACGGGAAAGCACAACTTTCGATTCGGTTTGGATTTTCGATACCAGATATTCGAGCCGGGGTCCCTCAGCAATATGGCGGGAACGTTCAATTTTGCTCGCGCGGAAACCGCTGCAACCCCGTCTACAACTGGATTGAGCGGAAACGGCGTTGCGAGCATGCTGCTCGGGTTGGTAGACAATGCGAACCTTACTGCGTATGCGAGTCAGCCGAGATGGCACTCACACTACTACGCGTTGTTTGGACAGGACAGCTATAAAATATCCCCGACATTCACGCTCAACTATGGCCTGAGGTGGGACGTGGACGCGCCTCGCTTCGAAGCACACGGGAATACATCTAACATCAGCCTCACCGCGCCGAATCCTGGTGCCGGCGGCCGCCCGGGGGCATTAGTGTTTGCCGGCAAGGGACCGGGACGAAACGGCATTGTTGACGAGACTTGGGCCAACACGTTCCATAAGGACTTCGGGCCGCGAATCGGATTCGCGTGGGCACCTTCGGCCGCAAACGGAAAAACGGTGATTCGCTCCGGATACACCATTTATTACGCTGCGATTACTTATGCCGATTTTGGCAACGACCTCGAGACCGGATTCCAGGCCAACCCGAGTTTCAACAGCCCAAACGGCTTTGCTCCGGCGTTCAATATCGCCTCGGGGGTGCCGGCTTACACACCTCCACCGAATCTGGATCCGTCTCAGGTCAACTTCCAGGGCAATCCGGCCAATGCGTATGTCGACGCGTCGTACGGTCGCCCTGGAATGATCCAGAACTGGAGCTTTGAGATACAGCAGCAGCTCGCCACTGACCTGATTGTAGACGTGGCGTATGTAGGCCAGCACTCTACTCACTTACGATCGAACATCGATCCGATCAACAGTTTGAACCCACAGTACTTCGCATTGGGGACCCTGCTCACCGATACCTTCCCGTCGCCGACATCTGCTGTCGCGGGAATCCGGCCTCCTTTCCCGGGGTTTCCGACCGGCCCAAAGGGCCAAACCGTGGCACAGGCCCTGCTACCGTATCCGCAGTTTTTTGGGCTTAACACGGACTGCTGCCTCGAAAATCTGGGACAGTCCACCTATCACGCTATGGAACTTTCGCTGCAACGAAGGTTCCATAGCGGACTGAACCTGATGGCCGCCTACACCTGGTCGAAGACGCTGACAGACGCGGATAGCGCGCTTCCGTTTTTCGCTCAAATCACCGGCCTGGGCACAGTGCAAAATCCGTTTGATCTAAAGGCGGAGAAGGCGCCAAGTCAACAAGACATTCCTCAAAACTTCGTGTTGAGTTACATTTACGAACTGCCTGTCGGCAAAGGTAAGAAGTTCTTAAATCACGGCGGTGTCGTCAATGCGGTGCTCGGCGGCTGGTCCGTCAGCGGCGTCCAGACCTATCACAGCGGTCAACCCACGAACTTCTGTTGCGCGACGGGCATCCCGGGCTTTAATCACAATATCCGGTTCAGCTACGTGCCCGGCCAGCCGCTGTTCAGTTCGCAGTACCTGAGCGGGAACTTCAATCCAGTAACAGACCCCGTCTTTAACAAAGCCGCGTTCTTCGATCCAAACGCCAATATCGGGGCAGGCGGTTATCACCTTGGCAACCTCGCGCGTGAACTCGGCACGGCGCGAAGCTTCTTCTTCTACGCGGAAGATTTTAATCTGCTGAAACGCACACAGATCACGGAGCGAACGGACCTGCTATTACAGGTCAGCTTTTTGAACGCGCTGAACAGGCATATCTTTGACGCTCATAATTCTGTCGACCTGAACCCGAACGATGCCGCGTTTGGAATCTTGAACACAAACAACACGCTGGAGGGGCCGAGGCGAATACAGCTTCAACTCAAGTTGGAGTTTTGAGCAACGGAGTCGCGGCCTATTTTGCCGGCCCGGCTGCTTGTTCCTTCACTGTCACTATCTGGTCAGCTGCAATGTCCCTTAGATGCGAGACAATGCCACTCGGCCAACGAATTTCGATATCGCGCACTCGCGTATCTGGACCCAATCCGAAGTGCGCGCGCACATCGCTTGCCGAACAGTAGCTGCCGCCCGTCGTGACGGTTTGGTATTGAATTCCCTGCGAATTTGTTAACTGTATGGCTGCCCCGATTCCATCGCGATTGCTTTTCGTTCCTACCAGCTTTACTGCGAGCCAGTGATTTGCGGCCTGCGTCTCATTGCGCAGAATGTAGGCGGGTCCGTTCGTGGTTGTAATCACCACGTCCTCACGGCCGTCGTCATCCAGATCGCCCAATGCCAAGCCGCGAGCCGCCCATTTCTCCTCAAACATCGCGCCTGAATTCTTGGATACGTCCACAAATCCGTGACCTGTGTTGCGCGCAAGCAGCGGTGGTTCTTTGTAATGGAGACCCGGCGTGCTGATATCGATTGTGTCGAGCACGTGGCCTTGAGCGATGAAAAGATCCTTCCACCCATCGTTGTCGTAATCCATAAAGCGAACGCCCCAGCCTGAGTGCAGAAGCGTCATTCGAGCAATTCCATTCGTGTAACTCGCGTAAGTGAAGCTCCCGTCGCGTGAGTTCGTGTAGGTGGCATACTTCTCGTTACCCAAATCCGTGATAATCAAGTCCGGCCAGCCGTCATTATTGTAATCGGCAAAGTCAACTCCCATACCGGCATACGTGCGGCCGTCGCCATCAACGGCCACTTCGCTTTCGAGGCCCACTTCTTCGAAGGTTCCATTCCGCTTGTTGTGAAACAGGAATTCCGGCATTGAGTCATTGGCGACGAAGATATCGGGGTATCCATCATGATCGTAATCGGCTATGGCGACCCCCAAGCCTTTCCCCGGTTTCGTCAAACCCGCCTGCCTTGAGACTTCCCGAAAATGTTTCCCGTCCTCGTTATGATAGAGAAGGAAGGTAATCGGCTTGAAGATATCCGGGTGGCAATATGCGCGATGGCCTTCCTGGCGCTCCCCGCACCAGATATCCGTGAAGTCCCAGGTCAGATATCGCGCGACGATTAGGTCTAATTTACCGTCGTTGTCATAATCCACCCAAGTGGCGCTGGTCGACCAACCACTGCCGCCCACCCCAGCTTCAGCCGTAACGTCCGTGAACGTCCCATTGCCGTTGTTGTGATACAGCGTGTTGTGTCCATAGCCCGTTACATATAAATCCTCATAGCCATCGTTATCATAATCGCCAACGGCGACTCCCATTCCGTATCCCACTCCGGCAACTCCGGCGCGCTCCGTCACATCCTCAAAGGTTCCGTCCTTCTTTTGGTGATACAGCCGGTTCCAATACTGCGGGCTATCTTTTTGAGGTACAGTGCCTGCTGCAGTTGGATCATCGATTCGCGCTCCGTTGACGAAATAGATGTCCAGCAATCCGTCATTATCGTAATCAAAGAGCGCGACACCAGATCCCATCGTTTCGGGCAGATACTTTCGCGTGGTCGGAGAGGCCTTGTGGACGAATTTGACACCGCACTGTTGAGTAACGTCGACAAACTTACCTGGGATGACGTTCGGCGGCTCGCTAGCGATCAACAGAATCGCTGCAATCACTCCGGCGATCAGGATGCAGCGTAGGAGGGTCACCGTTCAGTTAATTCCAATCGCGCATTCGCGGTATGGGTCTTCTGCAAGGATCTGGAAATTTCGAATTCGCGATCGGCTTTCGTCTTATCTCCTGTTTTTGCGAGCGTCAACGCATAGTAATAATGCGCCTTTTGATAAGAGGGCGTGCTCGTAATAGCGCGTTCCAGATAAGTTCTCGCTTCGTTATACCGCCCGGCTCGGTAAGCGAGAATGCCAAGATCTGTCAGAGCTCCTCCGTGTTTGGGATCACGTGCCAACACCTTCGTGAAGTCTTCTCGAGCTGAACCTTCGCCTCCCTGCTCCATCGCGATCTCGCCTAATTGGAACAATGACTCCGTTTGCTCAGGTTGTAATACGAGCGACTTCTGGAAAGCTGCTTTGGCTTCCTCCAGCTTCTGTTCTGCCATTAGGATGTAACCCAGTCCGTAGTGAGCGGTTGCATCATTGGGTTTTGCGGCGAGATATTTGCGCATCAGCTCTTCCGCCTGACCCGCCCGGTTCTCCGATAGATATGTTCGCGCCAACGCATACATCGCATCACAATAATCAGGCTTGGAGCGCAGGGCTTCTTCAAGAGATTGTTGCGCGTCCTGATATGCGCCAAACTCTAATTCCACAAAACCCAACTCATAAAGCAGTTCCTGATCCCGGGCATTGGCCTCACGCGCCCGCATTAAAATCGCAAGCGCTTTTTCTTTATCTCCCGAGCGCATCGCTTGCAAAGCCGATTCTTTGGCGATTTGACGCAATAGAGATTCGGCCTGTGCGTTACCCGCGCTGAGCCGCAGCGCGTCTCTCAACTCCTCAATAGCATCAAACGGCCGGTTCGCCCCGTAAAGTATCGCTAGATTGATATGCGGACCGGGAATGCGCGGGTCTGCTCTGATAGATTTCCGGAATAGCGCTTCCGCCAGATCCCGCTTTTGTTGCTCGAGGCGCACGAATCCGAGAAGATTGAGCGCAAATGCATCGTCGGGCGCCTGATTCAGCAGTTTCTGTAAGAGCGCATCAGCAGAAGCTAGCTCATGATGCGCAATGAGGTCCGCGGCTCGCTCGAGAGCCTCAATCCGGTCGTCTGTTCGCCCGGACAAGGCAAAAATCAGGAAAGACGACAAAAGCTGAAGCTTTACGCGCAATCTTCACTGTATCGTTTCGCTACGTGCCCTGAATCTCTACCTCAAGCGCCCTTTTAGCATGGTGAACGAGTGTGCCGGGAAGGAGCATTTCAATGTTGCGCCATTCGGGGCGATCGGCTTTTGTGTTGTTGTCTTGACCAGAGTCGATTCGAAGCTATTCTCAGACTTTATGTCCGGTCCATTTACTTCAAACACCTGAAAGTCCCCGTTAAAATGCTTGCTCTTCAGCTCGAAAACAGCATCCTGGGACTGCTCGCGATGCCGGTTGGTCACGTTCAGAATCAGCGTGCCGTCGTCGTTGTATGCGGCGGAGACGTCTAAGTAAGGCACGGGGCCCAAGCGCTTGGAGTTGTAAGTAGGACTTTCGACAACTAATTCCAGCGCGCGGCCATGGGAGTTACTCGCAAATAGCTGAAGCGGGTAATAAATGGTTTGAAGGAACAACCCGGTTTTACTCGTAAAAATAGGAGCAATGACGTTCACGAGCTGAGCCATATTGGCAATCTTTACAATATGCGCGTGATTAACGAACGTATTGAGAAAACTGGAAATGACGAGCGCGTCTTCTAAGTTGTAGCGCTCTTCCAAAATCCGGCGGCCCCGTTCGCTATCGTTTCGCGCTCGATACCAAACATTCCACTCATCCCATGCGATATAGATTTTCTTATCTCGCGGAGCATCCCAAAGAGCGTTCCGAATAACTCCTTCCGTGATTTTGATTCGGTTCGCTAAACCGACTGTGCTAGCCTGGAATTCATAGTAATCATTCTCTGGATTCCCGACATATAGATGCAGCGAAAGATAGTCGACATGCTCTTTCAAGTAACTCAGAACGGTTCGATTCCAGCCGACCCAATCAACTCCCGAACTGTAATTGGATGATCCTGAAGCGACGAGCTTAATACTCGGATCGGTCCAGTGCATCAACTTCGCGGCCTCGAGCGCGAATTTGCCATAATCATCCGCCGTTCGATGGCCCATCTGCCAAGGCCCATCCATTTCGTTACCGAGCCCCCAGTACGTTACCTTCCACGGCTTATCGCGTCCGTTCTTCTTGCGTAACCGCGTGGTTGCGGTATCACCATCAAAGTTGACGTACTCGACCCACTGCTGCGCCTCATCCCAGGTGCCTGTTCCAAGATTGGCGCAGATGTACGGCTCGGCGCCGATCTTGGACGTATAGTCCAAAAACTCGTGCGTACCGAAACGGTTGCTTTCAATGGTGCCCCAAGCCATTTCCAACCGGCGCGGTCGCGAATCTCGCGGGCCGATCCCGTCCATCCAGTTGTAATTCGAGCTGAAATTACCTCCCGGCCACCTCAGAATCGAGACATGTAGATCTTCTACGGCCTTGAGCACATCGCGGCGAAAGCCTTCGGCGTCGGATAGCGACGAGCCCTCATCAAATACGCCGCCTTCTATACAACGTCCAAGATGCTCGAGGAAGTTGCCGTAAATCTGGGGATCAATCTGCCCGATCACGCGGTTTGGATCGATGGAAATCCGCGCTGCCTGAGAGCTTACTTGTGAGCCTTTCAGCAGAACCGGAGCAGCGAGTGCAAGAGCCGAAAACTCGCGACGTGACAGGGCATGTTTTTGCATTGAAAACCAGGACGCCGCAGGTTGCAAGCGCTTGCAATCACTCTAATCAGCGCCACCTGCCTTGTCAATATGTATTCTTAACAAGAGATCATGCCTGACGCTCCGACCTCAACTGGAGTCCCAAGTTCCGAATTAACACGTGGACTCGGTTTTTTTGATTCGACGATGATTGTGGCCGGCTCGATGATCGGCTCCGGAATCTTCATCGTCTCCGCCGAAATATCGCGCCAGCTCGGAAGCGCCGGATGGCTGCTCGCGAGCTGGGCCATTACCGGCCTGCTGACGATTGCCGGCGCACTCTCTTATGGCGAGCTCGCATCCATGATGCCCCGCGCGGGCGGGCAATATGTTTACTTGCGGGAAGCGTTTTCGCCGCTCTGGGGTTTCCTTTACGGCTGGACCCTGTTTCTTGTCATTCAGACGGGCACGATCGCCGCAGTGGCCGTGGGCTTCGCGCGTTATCTAGGGACTTTGGCGCCGCAGGTCTCTGAATCGAGCTACTTGATGGCACCGATTCACATCGGCAGCAGATACGCTCTCTCACTTTCGACGGCACAGGTGATTGCGATACTGCTCGTTTTACTTCTCACCTGGACAAATACGCGCGGTCTCGATTATGGCAGGCTTGTGCAAAACACGTTCACTACGGCAAAAATCGGCTCGCTTCTCGCGCTGATCGTAGTCGGAATCGGCTTAGGATGGAACGCGCACGCGCTGTCTGCAAACTTCAGCGCTCCTTGGACTCCGCGAGGCGCGACGCAACTAGCGCCGGGCCTTGCGGCCGATACCGCCATCGGTGTCTTAGTCGCGCTCTGCGTGGCACAGGTCGGATCACTCTTTTCAGCGGATGCTTGGAACAACATCACTTTCACAGCGGGCGAGGTGAGAAGGCCGAGCCGCAATGTACCGCTTTCACTGGCGTGCGGAACTATTTTAGTCATTTCGCTTTACCTTCTGGCAAATGTTGCTTATGTCGTGACACTGCCGCTCGATGCAATCCAGCACGCGCCATCAGATCGCGTTGCAAGCGCAATGCTGCAGGCAATCTTCCCAAGACTGGGTGGCCCGCTAATTGCGATTGCAATCATGATCTCGACTTTTGGGTGCATTAACGGCATGATTCTCTCCGGAGCGCGAGCGTATTTCGCAATGGCCAAAGACGGCGTATTTTTCCCGCGCGCGGCGACTGTGAATCGAGCCCATGTTCCCGGCGCTGCATTGATTATGCAGGGCGTGTGGTGCGCATGCTTAATACTCGCGCGAACGTACGATCCCCAAAGCGGAACGTATGGAAATCTCTACAGCAACCTTTTGGATTACGTAATTGCCGCGGCGCTGATTTTCTACATACTAACGATCGCGGGCATTTTCCGCCTGCGCCGTTTGCGCCCGAACGTGGATCGTCCTTACAAAGCTTTCGGCTATCCGGTTGTTCCTTTGCTCTATATCGCGAGCGCAGCGATTATCTTGGCGGTGTTGTTCACCTATCGACCGGCGACTACATTTCCTGGTGTGGTGATCGTGGTAATCGGAATTCCTGTTTATGCGCTCTTCAAAGCGCTTGTGGGTAAGCAATAGGGGCCGGACATGCCCGGCCCCTACCAGCTTTAGTGATGCGGATTAAAGAAATCGGCAAAGGCCTTGCCATTTGGCGTGCCCAAGCCGGTGACGTTGTCCCAGCCAGGAGTGGTCTTGAGGCCACTATCTGTGCCGAAGGTCACCAAGTAAACAAAATTTTGCTCCAGCGGAATGTCCCAAATTGCGTCGTAATACTTAGTCGTACCTTCAAGTGGCGAAGCCAATTGGTCAGCGGTGTAGTGATGGATGACGCTTGGTTCCTGGATCGTGGCAGTCACGTTTGTTGACGAAGTCTTCGGAAGCACGTCAGTAATCGTTCCTGCCGGCATAGTGTAAAGATAACTAGCGGCCTGGCCCAGAGGCGCACTCGCGCCAGCCTCCTGGTTGGCAATCGCCCATAGAGCAGAAAACATCGGACAAGAGACACTCGTTCCGCCCACTACTTCCCATAACTGAGGAGGATATTGAAATGGAACTGTGAGCTCTACGATCACTCCGGTGAATGGATCGGCAACCCAAGAGATGTCCGGAAGTTGACGGTGGTGCCCAGGCAAACTCTTTTGGAATGACGGTTTCGCAAAGAAACCGCTGGGACCTCCGCCTGACCCGTATACGAATCCAAAGTTCACGGGTGGATCAAATACGAATCCTGGCTCGACGAGGAGGGTCTCATTATTACCCCATCCGGTTTGCCAAGCAATGCTGTTGTCGGGATTCAGCGCTAGAGTGACACCGCCGACCGCGGTCGCCCAAGGGCTGTCGGCCGGAGCACTGACCGACGGAGGGTTGAACTTCGGGAAATCAAAAGTGAAATCACCGGAATCGCCTGATGAGTAATCTGCTGAGATTCCTAGCATAGCCGCAGCTTCATTAATCATGTTCTCGGCTATTAGTACTGACTTAGGGGTGTAAAGTTCCTCACTGCCAAAACTGCCCGACATGACATTTCCTAAACCCACAGTTACCGCAAACAGCGTTGCAGCATCCACGTCGAGGAACGACGCGGTCGGTGGAACCAAAAGATCGATGTTGGCTCCCGGAGCAATCGCATGCGCCCACTCCACATCGAGACTGATTTCCACGTTCGGACTTGAACAGGTGGATGCCGTCGGGTATTCGATGATACTGAAGTTCCGCAGCGTGAGCGGAGGCAGACCAAACCTGGCAGAGAACGTGTTCGCATCGTCCATGATCGTTTCTGAACCGCACCAGTCAATGATGACGATGGTTTGCCCCGTGCCATCAAATCCCGCTTTGTACAGGGCGTTCAAATTGTAAGCTTTGTAAATCTCCTGCGGTGTGTAGCCGCAACCTGCGGAATTCTCGGTTCCGTTGTAGCTGTTTCCTGTATAAGTTCCTATCGGGTAGGAGCCGTCCGAGGAAAACGTCTGCGTCGTGACGCCGGTGAAGCAGTTGGACGTAAAGAACGAAGAATCCGCTCCGTTCGCCAACGACTTAAGTTCCGGATTCGCTGTCTGTTGCAAAGTTGTTCGCACAGAGAGCGGGTGCTCGTATTCCAGATCGTCTAGACCATAGATTGCTCGTACGAGCGGGGCTACGCTCCCCTCCACATACGGATCGGAGGTGTTTGCACGCCGCGTCGTTCCGTTTACGTCAAACTTCTCGATGTGAACACTGAACGCCTTTTCAACAGCAGCTACTGTGCCGCGCGCCCGCACATACCAGTTTTGTGGACCCACTTTGACTACCCGGAGGTTGTGTGAAACCAAGAATTCTTCAACCGCCCTGGCTTGCTCTGGGGTGGGCGCAAACCTTTCGCCGAATTCGGCAGGCTTCAGCCAGCGATGATAATTGACTGATTCCCGATTATAAAGCTCGCCGGCGAGAGCATCCATTTCACTCTGGTTACGCGAGTTTAGCCACATCGCGACTTCGATGATCTTGGACGAATCTTCCGGACCCAGCTTCTTGGCTGTCTTGATAAAACCAGGAGTATTGTCGGCGATGAACTGTCCACTGACGGTTGGCCCGTTCCGAGCAACTCCGAACGCCGACCCAGCCAACACAAATCCAACCGTTACATTTAGAGCTGCAAAGATTTTTTTATTCGACATGTTTCCTCAAAAGTGAATTTTCCTCTCACACATGTACTTCTGGGCGAGAAATACTTTTCCGCCTAGCCTTACTTGTGCTCGATCAGAATACCTGTGTTTACGGGCAAATACCAGGGTTACTTAGTACTCGCGGTACTCGTAAACATTCGGCGAAACTGGAAAAATTTGGAATTACTGCGAAACGGGGATAAATAGTGGCTAAGCACTAAACCGAGTAGCTCGGTTGGCCAGCAGCTTTCGCCCGGGGACGACTAAAAACTACACGCGGGGTGGTGGATTCGGAACTGACGACGGCGAGAATTTCCCGCGCAACCTCTTCCGGGGACCGGTTCGCGCGAATTCTGTGGCAGCCTCGCTGCCTATAAAACCGGAGCAGCGGATTTGCATTCTTCTCATACAGCCGCAATCGCTCCGGAATGCAGTTGGCATCGTCATCTGGGCGGTGAACCAGCGTTGAGCCGTCGCGATCGCACAGCATCTCTCTATCTCCGGCGGTTGCACTCATGCTGAAGATCCGGCCGCATTTGGCGCACTGCAAACGCCGGGTCAAACGAGATACGACGTCCTTATTCGAGATATCGAAATGAAAAACAACCCGGCCCGGAACGTTCAATTCCACAAGCAGATTTTCCAGAAAACGGGCCTGTGCCACAGTGCGTGGATACCCGTCGAGAATAAAGCCATTTCGGCAATCGGATTCGCGGAGACGTGAGGCAACAACTTGATTCATCAAATCGTCACTGACCAATTGCCCGGAGGCAAGGATCGCCTTCACCGCGTGACCAAGAGCAGATCCAGATTGGCATTCACGTCGCAGCATCTCACCCGTAGAAACAGTGGGAATGCCTAAGACGGGAGACACCCGCGCGGCTTGAGTCCCCTTGCCGGAACCGGGCGGGCCGACCAGAATGATCGCTTTAGGCTCTAAGTAACTCCATTCAGGGCGTTTCATCGACACCGCCTTATAGTTTCTTATGAGAGTCATTTAGATTTCAAATACAGTGGTCCGAACTGGACTACTTGTCCGCCGAGCCCCTTAGGGCCTAGTGGGGTTTGAGGACGATCTTGATGCAGTCGTCCTGCTTTTTCAAGAATATCGCGAATCCTTCCGGTGCTTCGTCGAGCCGCATGTGGTGGGTGATGACGAAACTCGGATCGATTTCACCCTTTTGAATTCTTTCAAGTAGCGGCCGCAAATATTTCTGTACGTGAGCCTGCCCGGTCCGGATTGTTAACGAGCGGTTCATGACCGAGCCCATTGGGAATTTATCGACGAAACCGCCGTAGACCCCAATTACGGAGACCGTTCCGCCGTTACGGCAGGCCATGATGGCTTGACGAAGCGCGATGGGCCTGTCGGTCTCGAGCATTAACGCTTGCTTCGCACGGTCATATGCGTGAACCAAGCTCGGCGTGTGAGCCTCCAGGCCGACAGCGTCGATGCAGGCATCCGGCCCACGACCTCCGGTCATTTCTTTAAGCGTTTCCAGGACATCGACCTCTTCGTAGTTAAGCGTCTCCGCCCGTCCCTTCTCACGAGCCATTTTCAGGCGTGGGCCGAACCGATCAATCGCAATCACGCGCTCGGCGCCCAGTAAGAATGCACTCTTGATGGCGAATTGACCAACGGGCCCGCAGCCCCAGATCGCGATCGTATCGCCGGACTGTATGTTGCACATTTCAGCGCCCATGTAGCCGGTGGGGAAGATGTCGGATAGAAACAAGACCTGGTCGTCGCTCAAACCCTCCGGGACCTTGATCGGACCAACGTCGGCGAAAGGTACTCGAGCGTACTCGGCCTGCCCACCGGCGTAGCCACCCATCAGATGCGAATAACCAAAGAGGCCTGCGGGCGAATGGCCCCAGAGCTTCTCGGCCATCCAGGCGTTGGGGTTGGAGTTTTCGCAGAGTGAGAATAACTCCCTTTGACAAGAGAAGCAGCGGCCGCAGGCGATCGGAAACGGAACGACTACTCTGTCGCCTATATTGAGATTCTTCACCTCACGCCCGATCTCGACAACTTCGCCCATGAACTCGTGACCCAAAATGTCGCCGCTCTCCATGGTTGGAACGAAGCCGTTGTACAGATGCAGGTCGGAGCCGCAGATCGCGGTTGACGTAATCTTGACGATTGCGTCCTGCTGATTCAGAATTTGCGGATCAGGAACCTGTTCCACACGTACGTCGTGTTTGCCCATCCAACAGTTGGCTTTCATCGGCTTCTCCTCTCTTGTGATCTGGCTCCGTCACGCGGTTGCAGCTTTGGCGGCCGCTTTCAAGCAAGGCTGAGCAGGGTGCATTCCACGATGAATGCTTGCGTCCGACTTTGCAATCTCGCCAGTTTCCAAAACCTGCTTCAACGCCCGCAGACTGTCCTCCACTTGTTGCGCTGGTTCTGCGCGAAAGAGCTTGGCCACAGCCGCGCCTGCGACGCCTGCAGGGGGTGCATACGCGAGTTCCACAGTGACAAGCGTCCCGCGCCCACCAGTTGCACGCTCAAAACGCACCGATCCGGAGTTGTCGACATCGGAGCCGGGGATGGAGCGCCAGGTGATGCTGTTCGGTTGATCTTCAACAATCTCGGCATCCCACTCGACGGTTCTGCCAGCGGGTCCTCTTGCCTTCCAGTGCGATTGACGGTCACCCGTGACCTCGACCGATTCGAGGTGCTTCATGAAGCTAGGCAGATTGCTGAAGTCATGCCAGAATCGATACACTTCGTCAGGCGACCGGCCGATGACCATAGCCTTTTTGACGCGAACAGATTTCCTGGTTTCGATTTCGCCGTTTTCGGAAACTTGGCTGAGCTGTTTCGCGCAATAGACGTCGAGAGCGGTTACGCCGAGCACTGCTGCCGCCGCGATGCTCGCTTTTGTCCGGTTCGTGCGACTCGAATTGAAGGCGGAGCCGAGTGCACTCAAATCCAGGAGATCGCCCGCCACTCTGCTCCACACCCAACCTGGCGATTGAGGCCGCGCCAAAATCCCGATACCTGCCGTGAGCTCGCGCGCTCCGTAGATCCGCAGCAAAGCGCGTGTTCGGTCGTCATCCCTCACACCGATCAACTCTGCGATGGTTCCTGGTGCCGCGATCTCGGCGAGCCCAAGACCAACACTGAACCAACCCAGTGCGTTCGCGAGCTGCTCCGCATTATTGTTTTCTGGTTCTTGCCGCTGGCTCCAAGGGTTAGGTTGTGTCTGCGCAGACATGAAATTCACGCTCCAACTTGATGGATGGACTCGTTCCGCTCATTGTGACCCTTCCGCATACCCGAAAAATTCCAGGGCGAAGAGCGGGCGACAATCAATGCGGCCTGCCGGGTACACTTGCCGAAGCAGAAATGAGTTACATTGTTGCGAAATGGCTGAGATAACCAGCTTGCGGGAAGCCATTACCGATCTAGTCCATGATGGCGACGTGCTCGCGATGGAAGGTTTCACGCATCTTATCCCATTTGCAGCGGGACACGAAGTGATCCGGCAACGAAGAAAGAACCTTACCTTGATTCGCATGACGCCTGACCTGATCTATGACCAGATGATCGGCATGGGTTGCGCCTCGAACCTGGTTTTTTCGTGGGGCGGAAACCCGGGCGTTGGATCGCTGCACCGTTTCAGAGACGCAATCCAATCCGCTTGGCCTGCACCTCTGCACATTGAAGAACACAGTCACGCCGATATGGCGGCACGTTATCAGGCCGGCGCTTCCGGGCTGCCTTTTGCTGTCGTGCGTGGCTATGTCGGATCCGATCTGCCCAAATTCAATCCGAAAATCAAATCTGTCACTTGCCCGTTCACTGGCGAAACGCTAGCCGCAACGCCCGCCCTGAATCCGGATCTCACGATTATTCATGCACAGAAAGCAGATTTCGAAGGCAATGTGCTGATTTACGGCATCATCGGCATTCAAAAGGAGGCCGTGCTGGCTGCAAAGAAAGCCATCGTAACGGTGGAAGAAATCGTGGAGAATCTCGAAGCGCCGATGAACAGTTGCGTGCTGCCGCATTGGACCGTGACCTACGTATGCGAGGTTCCAGGCGGGGCCCACCCGTCTTACGCACACGGATACTATCAACGCGACAATGCGTTCTGTAAAGCTTGGGATACCATTTCGCGCGAACGCGACTCGTTTCGAGCGTGGATGACACGGCACGTCCTCTCGACTGCGGATTTTTCAGAATTCATGCGTAGCCTGGAAAGTGAAAAAGTGAAGATAGATGCCTGACGCACCACACACGCCAGATGAAATCATGACGATCGCGGCTGCGCGCCATCTGCGCGACTGTGATGTGTGCTTCGTTGGGATTGGGAAGCCCAGCGCAGCGGCCAATCTGGCTCGTCTCACGCAGGCGCCTCGCATCGTTCTGATCTATGAATCGGGGACTATTGGCGCGAAGCCCGGTCTTCTGCCGCTTTCAATTGGCGACGGTGAATTGGCACAGACCGCCGATAGCGTTGTTTCGGTTCCTGAGATTTTCAGGTATTGGCTTCAGAGCGGCCGTATTGATGTTGGATTTCTCGGTGCCGCGCAGATCGACCGCTTCGGGAACATTAACACGACGATAATTGGCGGAACCTACGAGAAGCCGCAGGTACGCTTGCCGGGAGCCGGCGGGGCGCCAGAGATTGCAATAGCCGCGAAGCGCGTGTGCATCATCCTCAAGCAGAGTCGCAGAACATTCGTAGAGAAGGTCGATTTCGTGACCTCATGCGGATGTTTTGGCGATCACCGGTCCGAGCACGCGTCAACCACAGTTATCACAGATCTCGGGATTTTCATTTCAGATTCGACGACGCGAGAACTTGTACTCTCGTCGCTTCACCCTGGCGTTACCGAGAAAAGAGCGCGCGAAGCAACGGGATGGGACTTGAAAGTAAGCCGGGATTTGAATGAGACTTCTCCGCCTTGTTCGGAAGAGCTCGTGGTGCTTCGGGACCTTTACGCCCGAACAGCGCTTGCTTACGGGACGAGTGCCGGTAGCACATCCGCAGAATGACAAACAGCATGCAACATGCTTACATTTGCGACGCGATTCGGACCCCGTTTGGACGATATGGCGGCGCACTTGCGTCGGTTCGCGCGGATGATCTTGCCGCGATCCCGGTCAAAGCGCTGATGGCCCGCAATTCTCACGTAGATTGGGGAGCTGTAGACGACGTGATTTACGGCTGCGCGAACCAGGCTGGTGAGGATAACCGCAACGTTGCTAGAATGGCGGCACTCCTAGCTGGTCTACCCGTCGAAGTAACGGGAACCACAGTTAACCGCCTCTGCGGGTCCAGCATGGATGCTATTGCGATCGCCTCGCGGGCAATCAAAACCGGCGAAGGTTCTCTCATGATTGCGGGAGGAGTCGAAAGCATGTCCCGCGCTCCATTCGTATTCGGAAAATCCGAATCGGCCTTTTCGCGAAACACAAAACTTGAAGATACGACAATCGGTTGGCGCTTCGTAAATCCCCTGATCGAGTGCCGTTTCGGAATTGACTCAATGCCCGAAACCGCGGAAAATGTCGCTCAAGAGTTTGGAATCAGCCGCGCCGATCAGGACGCCTTTGCTTTACGAAGCCAGCGAAGGACCGCGGCCGCAATGGAAAATGGCACGCTCGCCGAAGAGATCGTTGCGGTATCCATCTCGCCAGGTAAGGGGAAGGCAATGGCAGTTTCGAGAGACGAGCATCCCCGTCCCGGGACAACGGCCGAGGCCTTAGCACGGCTCGAACCGGTTGTGAAGCCGCGAGGCACGATAACAGCAGGTAACGCTTCTGGGATTAACGATGGCGCATGTGCTGTTTTGATCGCCTCGGAGTCCGCGGCGAACGAATACGGGCTCACCCCGAAGGCGAGAATTGTCCGGGTGGCTACGGCAGGCGTTCCTCCGCGCATCATGGGCATGGGTCCAGTTCCTGCAACTCGAAAAGCACTCGAAAAAGCAAATCTCAAGCTCAGCGAAATGGATGTTGTTGAGCTGAACGAGGCGTTCGCTTCTCAAGCGGTAGCCGTTTTGAGAGAGCTCGGGCTACCCGAACATGCCGATCACGTGAACCCAAACGGCGGCGCGATTGCTCTCGGTCACCCGTTGGGTGCGAGCGGAGCCCGACTTGTCACTACCGCTCTCTATCAATTACAAAGAACGGGCCAGCATTATGCGCTCTGCACGATGTGCGTTGGCGTTGGTCAGGGAATCGCATTGATTCTTGAGCGAGTGTAAGTGCGCTAGCAATCTTGGAAATCTCACAACCTTTTTACAAGTCGTTTACGACAGGGTAGCGTTAAGCCTCTTAGACTTCTCGCAGAGTGAAAGTTCACTCGATCTCGAAATGAAAAGGAGCTATGCATGGCCAAATTATGTGGAGCGCGTCTGAGAGTACTCAAAATCGGACTCTGCGCGCTCGCGCTTTCGACGCTGGGCTTCGCCCAGCACTATACACAAACCGATCTGGTTACGGACGCAAAGGATCCTAATCTTCAGAACCCTTGGGGCTTGGTTGCCAGCTCAGGTGGCCCGTGGTGGGTTTCCGATGAAAATGATGGCCTTTCCACTTTGTACGATGGCGCTGGCCATATTCAGAGCTTGGTGGTGAAGGTTCCTTCTGGATCGGGCA